>Ga0307377_10006218_pt1 | contig 12557 bp, 19 predicted proteins | sample TR3MG_FD_202535 | JGI IMG/M metagenome (GOLD analysis project Ga0307377, IMG submission 202535) | Soil microbial communities from Risofladan, Vaasa, Finland - TR-3 | ecosystem: Environmental > Terrestrial > Soil > Coastal area > Acid sulfate soil | place: Finland: Risofladan, Vaasa | collected...
CCACTTGCCCTCCAATTCCCTTGTAAGTTCACCCTTTGTTAATTTAGGCGTTGGTTCTTGTTGTAACCATTCACACAAGGCGCTTATATCTTCTCTGTTTATTATGTCATCTATTAGTTTAATCATGTAAATAGTATTGGTAATATAACGATAACCCCTTCTCCAGTGGAGTAAACTCAAAATCAGGGAAAAGAGATGACATTATACTGGAATCAATGTCCTTTCTCATTTGCCCATTAGGATATGAAGTATTATAAAAAATATCTAAATGTTCTGAGTTTGTCGCCTTGAGCGCAGTCCTTGCTATCTCATCAATGGTCATGTTCCACGGTGGGGCTATATTAAAACAATCTGTAATATCACGATAAATAATAAGTTTTATTATCCTTGCTAGGTCATGGACATACATGAATTGCCTTAGAGGTGTGCCGTCACCATATAACTCTATCCTGTCAACACCTTCTTTATTGGCAATGTATATCTTCTTAATCAGTGCTGCAACAAAATGGCTATCACTATAATTATCTTTGTCCTCCTCCCCAAACAGGTTGCATGGGATAATATAATTATACTTGGTTCCATATTCTTTATTGTAAGCATCTATCTGTACCGCCATTGCTCTTTTGGCCGTAGCGTAACTAAAATTAGTAACGGGCGGTGCCCCCTGATGAAGATGTTCTTCTTTAAGGGGATAAACTGGTGCGTCATCAGGAAATATACAACTGCTTAAAACACCAAGAAACCTGCTTGCTCCGTAAATATATGAATATTTAATCATCAATGTGTTTATAAGGACATTCTTATCAAAAAATACAACTGGATGTTCTGTGTTGTCTATTATGCCCCCCACCCTTGCGGCCAAATGAACGATTCTTTGGGGTTTAATTTCTTCAAACATATCCACAACATCCTTTTCTGATGTAAGATCATAATCAGATGAAGACACATAAATGGCGTCGGGCAATATCTTGCTAAGTGCCGTACCCACCAAGCCGCTACCTCCCGTTACTAATATTCTCTCCATATAATATTCTTTTTAGTTCTTCTTCTATATAAATAGGGTCTTTGATATGAACATTCCCGTTACCGTAAACAGGATTAAGATAACCCTCTTCATCACAATACTTGTCATATATATCAAAGAAAATATACCCATACTTTTCACATTCCCCCCTGAGCTTCTTATTAAAATACCTGGCGTATTTAATTACGTTCTTTATGCCCGAACCCCTGACAATAGGAGGTACACAATAAACCATTGTTGTTAGATTGTCGTATCTCTCCACATTCTCCTGTATGGATTTAAAATACTTCCGCACTATAAACTCAATAACCTCTTTATAGTTCTCTTTTTCCTTGTGTATATGTTCCCTGCAATCAACCTCTCCAAAAGAAAATAATACCATATCTCCATCCCGCACACCATATTCTGATATATCCATAACACTAAGTCCTTTCATGGCAAATTTGGAACAAGTCCACGCACCCCTCCAATTAGTCTTTATCTCAAGTCCATCTATCTTTACGGCATTCCAATTATACCAATCATGCCCGCAGTGACTATCCCCGAAGGTATGTAGAATCATTCCAAGACCTCCAATACCCTATCTGTTAACATCTTATTAGAATCTATATATTTAAGCGACCTATTATAATTATCCTCCATGGCATCTACCCTTGAATAATAATCTTTCTCCGTTAGGGAATTACACGCTTCTATTGCCTGTTCTACATTATCCACCTGTATTATCCCGTCTGCATTAAAAAAGTCACCTATGTTCTTAGCCCCCATATATATCGGCACTGATCTCTTTAAGAAACAATCAACTAACTTCTCAGTATGATAATTTTCCGTATGCACATTCTCTATGGCTATATGGAACATACTATCAAAAACAATATCCTTGATGTCACCAAGCCTCCGTTCCCCTTCTGTTTGTATTTCACCATATATTGTTGGTATTGTTGGCTTAGTCCACCTCCATCCTCCAGAAAGATAAAACTCGGTGGGTATTGTTATTCTCTCCCTCTTGAACCACAGTTCATGCCTCATCTTGTAACCCTGATATGCCGTGGCGGTTTTATGCCCCACAACGGTTGATACACTGAATCGCTTCTCATTCTTCCTGTTTATGTCAACAAATATAGTTGTGGCTAAGAAAAACCTCGCCTTGGGGTTATTGTCAAGAACAAATTTGTGATAAGTGAACACATAATCATAAAAATCTGGATACTCCATAACCTTTGAGATGAAACGTCCATGTGGCTCCCATAATACCACTATCCTTATCTCACCCTCTGGTACAAATGACGCATCAAACCTGTCTACAAGTATATTCACCCTCTTGGGATAACTGGCATCCAGTTCAAACAATTTTGGCAACCATACCGCACTCATTCTCATTTTATACATCTCTTATTGGTGTACTATTATCTTTTCTTCTTAAAAAACTATAATCTACATATCTATTAAACACATCACTAATGCCCGCCCTCTGCCACGCAATGTTGGGATGAAAACAATAGGCGTTACACTTCTTTTGTACCTCGGCAAGAATAACATCCCCTTCCCGTGACTTCTCCTCAAGATATTCAAGTGCCAAATCATACACCGTGTTCTTGATAGCATATGCATGTGTGGCATATGTATCGTTTATTCTCCTTACATAAGGCGATACAAGGTCTATCTTCTGACGATTATGATTCCCTCCAAGATAAAGCAAATCCCAATCATCTGGTACGCCCTTTATCCTCTCTTTAAATATTTCATTAATGTTCTCCTCAAATTCAACATCATCTTCCAGAATAAGAACATTTTCATATCCTTTCTCTTTAGCTTCCTTTATGATAGTTGTCTGGCTTATTAAATTCCCTATTGACCCGTCCAAAACCCTAGGGTCATGTTCTATCTTGCTCCCGTCAATGGCATCGAATCGTTCAACTGTCAGGTTATGCTTCGCAAATTCCTTCTCACACTCAGCCCATTTGTCGGGTCTGCGTGCAAGATTAACGCACCTTATATGTGGAAAATACCAGTTCATAATTTTTTCCAGTACCACGGACAAACGTGACTATCGTCAATCTTGGGGTCTTTAACCCAATTCCGGGGTGCAACGACCACGCCACCCATCCTTGAGAGATAAGCACCCCACCATGAATAAGCACTGTTGGCTATAATCTTGTACGGACACTCACCTATTAAAAACATCCCCAAATAATCTTTCTCTAAATCCACAAAAACATATTTGTCCCCTTTAAGGTTGTCCCTACACCACTTCATGTCATCAGAGAATACAAGGTAACGGGTTATCTTATGTCCCCTTAATACATGTTTCGCTCTTTCTATATAATCAACATCAACAGGATCATATACATTGGGGTATTTCAAATAATCGCCCCTTCTCACATGTATAGCACATGGAACACCTTTAAACAAATGCCTGTACTGTTCTATTTGCCTGAGCACAAGATCAGATGGCTCAAACAGCTTCTGCATAAATTCCCTGTCCCCGCCCCAGTACTCTTCACTCTGAAAATAACATATGATCTCAGTGTCATCTTGCAATTCCCTTATGTGCTCAAACTTAAACGGCAGCCTTATGATCTGCTTTATGGCAACATCATTGTTACCGTCAATATTCCACCTGAAATTCTTAAATATTCCAGTTAACTCATCAACAGGATTATTGAAACTATAAAAACCTGTAGTGAGAAATTTAAGATGGTCTTTTATGTTGAGGTAGGCTGTCTCATAACCAAACCTCTTCCCCAGATGCTCAATAGCACCAGCAATGAACATCATGTTTCCGAGCCCACCTTTAAGAACAGTACTAATAGCCATAATCTTTTATTAAATCACGTTTATAATTACATATCTTCATCTTCTCATCCTCACCCTGCCTGTACCACATCTTATAAAGAACCATCATCGCCCTAAATTCCGGATTACTCTTTTGTTGTAATTCATGATGCAGATGAAATACTTCATTTGCAGGGCTGTCACATGTCTCCATATTTGTAAATAAATTCACCTTATCCCAAAAGAATAAATCCTCTGGTGAATATGAGTGCCATAACTCGGGGTCAAAACCACCAACCTTAAAGAAAATGTCTTTGTGTACCATTATAGACCCTCCCGGTGCTCCATATCTCCCGTGATCGTAAATACCCCTCCATCCCTCTTTAAAATCATCAAAATTAACCTTATCGTTTATAATGTCCTCTGTAAGCATACTCGGACAATTTAACACCCTTCGTTTATCAAAGGTCTGAATGGCCTTACATTTCTTTTTTTCTACATTTTTGTCTATATTTAAGAAAAAATCACTCCGCACAATCAAATCAACATCGTGAAATAGGAAATACTGTGCCTTGGCTGAAAAAAGAGCACCAACATTCATGGCAAGGCATTTATTAAAAGGCACTTCTTCTGCACATGGTATATGAATGTAATTCACCGAGTATTCGTCCTTTACAAAGGATGATTCTGGTTCAGGTGAATGCTCTACAATGGTTATACATGTGTCCACTTCTGCCTTTTGTGCCTTTATGAAACTCCTCATCAGCGGAGAGACAAACCTCTTTCTCCCTCTTAAGGGAACAATAACACTTATCTTGCATACATCCTTTAATATAGATTTTGTCATGGGTATTGACCCATAATTAATCATGTTATTTTCTATCTTTTGATATATTTGCTGCATATAGCTTTTTTTGAAATTCTATTGTTCTCTTTAGCCCCTCCTCAAGTGGGGTAAATTCTGGTTGCCCAAACTCGTCTATATATCTCTGTATGCTCATCTTTGTATCTTGTGGTGCTCCCTCTGCGCCAGTACCATGTCCCAACACAACTGGCTTACCAGTTTCTTTGCCAATCATGTTCGCAAGTTCTGCTATTGTCACAGTTGAATCTCCGCCTATATTATAAACCTCGTACTTGCCCCGATATAAAACATTCATCATCATTTCTACTGCATCTTCCGCATAAATATATGTCCTTAACGCTTCGCCTTTATCCATTAGCCTTATCTCTGAGTTCTGTAGTCCTTTCTGAATAAATCGGTTTAGTGCCCTGCCATCATTCTTCCTTGTTCCCTCTCCGTAAGCAAGGGATAATCGCACTGATTTGGCATTAGCGCCACGTTCTCTGTATATATTAACGATGGTCTCACCACATCTCTTACCCTCTATATAAACAGCCCTAGGGTGAGAGGGCGTAGTTGTTCCCATTGTATTCTCTTCATACGGCGGTATCGCTCCATTATATACTTCACTTGTACTTAAAAACAAGAACCTTCCGTGGGTCTGTAAGCAATCCCCTAAGAGATATTCAGTAACATAGGTGTTAAGTAATATTGTCCCTGTTTTATCGGCTATGAATTTATTGGGCTGTCCATATGTAGCGGCATGTATGATAGTATCATATGATTCAAGTACATCAAAAGCATAACCTTCTTTGAATAAATTCGCCTTAATAAAATCCACCCAATCTTCTTTGGAAAGTTCCTTGAGGTGTTCTGGTATGTCTGTGTGATAAAGTGCAGTCACATGGACACGTGGTTTCTTTCTATACCAATAAAGCAGATGTGTCCCTACTAATCCTGTTGCCCCTGTTATTAATACTTTCTCAATCATTAAAAAAAAGTTTTAGTTGTACTCTTATATGTTCTGTACTTAATGCTAAGGCATTATCATGTTCTTCCGTTGTTCCATATTCAGTAAGAAAATCCCTTGGCACACCAATAGAATAAACATCACCATCTATATTCCACAACCTTGCTGTTGTTCCTTCATAATATGGTTCTACTATCGCCACTCTGCCATAATTCTCTATATGCCCCTTTATTCCAAGCCCCGTTATATAAACCACCTCAACATCTATGTCTTTACAGGCATCCATTACCACGCCAAGCATATTGCCGATAACTACTACAAGTCCTCTACTGCCTTCTTTCATAACATCAAAACTCGCATGTTCTGGTTTGAAATCAAGCCCATGACCCTTTTCTGATAGCCTCATATATAATGGCATATATCCATACATATCGGGAAAAAATCTCTCCATATCACTCTCGGAACCGGGAATAAATACTTGCATGTCGGGAATACTCGTCATTAATTCCACGTCAGCAGGGCAATGATGTGTACAACCAAGCGCAGCATAGTCATACGAAGCACCAACACTGACTATTGTTACTGGCAGTCTTTGATAGCCTACGTCTACTTTTATCTGCTCAAGACACCTCTCAACAGCAAATGGGGCTATACTGTAAAATATAGGATGGAATCCCTCTTTAGCTAATCCTGCCGCAATGGATACTGTCGCCTGTTCGCATATGCCTATATTGAATACCCTGTCAGGATAATCTCTGAAGAGATTACGTGCCGTGTACACCCCAATGTCTCCAAGTATAAGCACAAGCCTGTCGTCCTTGGCAAACATATCCTCCAGCATCTTAAAAAAGGCTGCTCTCATATCTCTTTTATTATTTCTTCGTATTCTTTCTTGTCAGGGGATTTATGATGCCATTCAGGATTATCCTCCATTCTCTTTATCCCTTTACCCTTAATGGTGTTACATATTACACATGTTGGTTTCTTCCAAGAGGGCGTCGTCAGCATCCTCTCTAACCATACATGGTCGTGCCCATCAATCTCATGCACGTACCACCCAAAAGCCTGAAACTTGGCTGCAAGGTTATCTATCTTAAGCGCCCTGTCTGTAGACCTGTTGTAATCAACTATGCATGTCAGGTTTAATAGATTATGGTGTGCCGCTATCATGGCTGCCTCCCATATGCTACCTTCGTTGCACTCCCCGTCTCCAATAAGGGCGTAAACACGTGCTTTATTGCCCTTGATACGCAATCCGAGGGCAATACCTACCGCCATTGGAAACCCGTGCCCAAGTGAACCTGTTGACGCCTCTGCGCCCGCTACCTTATTCATATCAGGGTGTCCTCCATAATTGCTGTCATACTTAGCAAAATCTGTAATCTTCTTAATAAATCCCTTCTCCTCAAGTATGGCGTACAAAGCAAGTGCTGCATGTCCCTTGCTGAGGATAAACCTATCCCTATCCTCATTATCTGGGCCTTTAGGGTAAATCTTCATTACCTTATCATATAAAACCCACATTATATCAAGTACAGATAAAGCACTTGGTATATGCCCCTCTTGAGCCTCATACGACAGGTCAACTATTCTCCTTGTTAGTTTTTTAATCATCTTTTTCAAGTAATATAAATTCTCCTCCAAACTCATTGCATATGGTCATCTTCCATTCATGAAATACAGTCTTTACCATGCCCGTCCACTCATCCATTCCTCCATGATGGTCTGGGTTCTCAGATAAATAAATGTATTTGTTAGACATTGTTTTTATATTGTTCAGTGCTCTCATGGCGTTATCTGTGCTTAAATGCATAATCACAGCCTGCGTAAACACAAAATCATATTTTCTATTGGGCTGATCCTTGGTAATATCCATAACACTTAACCCCTCCCGTCCTATATTACATAACCACATACCAAACGAAAGCTGCTCCTTTGATATATCAAATCCATGAACCTCTATGTGGGGGAACAAAACCCTTAAATTTCTGATGTTATAACAACCGCCACACCCGCACTCAAGAACACTTGATGGGGTAAGTTGATAAACAAGAGTGTATACCTGCTTTAATGAGCCAGACATATTATCATAAAACTTAATCCCTAGCTCATACCCCACATTCTTAACAAAAATTTGAAACCCATTACGATAAGTCTCTATAATAGAGTGCTGCATATACTCCATTAAATACTTAGACCAATCAGTAAAATCATCATGCTCTTTCATTTCGTGTTTTTGTTGTAGTTTCTTAATATAGCTGACACATCTGTACTTTTCATAATATCTGAATCCCACTGCTTCTGCGTGGCAAACATAGGATATGTAATATAACACTCAAACTTCTCCTGTATTACGTCAGCTAAAAAAACATCAAGTTTGAATATGTCGTCTTTATACTTTAAAATATAGTCAATAACGCCATTCTGGTTGTTCCAGATAATGGCATGAGTAGTCCATCCACCACCATCAAGCCTATAAAGACTGTCTGAATGTTTCTTTAGTGGTTTTTGCAGGTTGCTTCCAAGCCATAGGGCGTCCCAGCACTCAGGGAGTTCGCTCATCATCCTTTTAAGGTCTTCCTTGGGATTATCCGTTAAACACAACATATCATCCTCTGCTATCATAAAAACACCAAAGTCTTTCATTAATTTCATACACTCAAAATGTGAGTCCCTACACCCCATTATTCTACCCTTCTTCTTGGCTGGCACAACCTCTGCTATATACCAAAGAGGAATTATATCAAGCCTGTCAAATTCCTTAGCAACCTCAACTCTCTTATCATTCCTGTGTGGTAAACTTATGCAAATGCTCTTCATAATAATTCTTTATACCTTAATACAGCCTTTATCTCATCTTTGTCCATGAATTTGCTCATCAGGACTTCTGGCTTGATCGGCTCTAGGTCAAAATTGCCTATACCGTTTATGTTGCCCTCTGTCTTTATATCCAGACAATAGGTGTTTGTTTCCTTTAGGGATAATAAAATCTTCTTCTCTTCAGGGATGTAATCCTTTATGTTCTTTATAAAACTGCCATCAAGCCCACTGTTCTTCGTTTCTCCCCATGGCGCCCAATTAATCTTCTCAAGTATTCTCCTGTGACACACCCTTGCTGGCCCAAGAGACCTATTCTGCCCTCTGCCATCCCAATAACCACATTCTCCGAACTTAACCCTCTTCCTGTTAAGGCTGTAAAAATACAGGTCTTTAAAAGATATAAACTCATATCCCTGATTAATCTTGTGGTCTATAAGTTCCAATAAAGACGAGGATATCAAATCATCACTTCCAAGTATCATTACATAATCTGGGTCGGCATAAGTCCGTGCGTGTCTCATTCCTGCATTCCATTTCTTCCCAAGAGGATCGTTGTCCGTATATGTGATTAACATTTGTCGCCCATTCAGATTCTTGGGCTTCTTGCTGTCTATGGATATTACCGAACACAACACATATTCATTAGTGGTATTCGCCTCCTCTATTGCCCTCTTTGTCCTCTCAATGAATATCTCCGTCAGTTCTATGCGGTTGTGTATCGCCGTTAGTATTGCTATTCTCTTCATGTTCTTCTATTAGGTCTACAATTTGTATTGCCCTTTCCACTAATCCGCCTGTGGTATAATCTGAAATAAATCCAGAAGCAACAATGGCTGTCATTATCTTCCTTAGTTCTTCTTTTGTCATTTGTTATTTAATTATCGTCTTTTACAGAAGGGGATGTATTGAGATAAATAGGCCACATATTCCTCTCTACAACCTTTCTTCCCATATGGGTTTCTTTCTTAAGTGCCTTTATAAGCCACTCCCTCCATTCATCATGCTGCTTCTGTGTGACGGGATATGTCTTGTAAAATTCCCTTGAATGTTCCTTCCCGTCATCCCACTCAGGATGTTCCTTCAGGACTTTATCAATATTGGTATTATGGTATTTCTCCAACCACCAATTAACACAGTCCCTCTCAGTTAATTTGTTTTTCTTTTCAATCATGTGACAAATATATGTCAAATATATGAATTATCCAAATGTTTTAATAAAAAAAAGAGGAAGTCTTTAAACAACCTCTTTTGATCTTCCCGCCCGTAGCATTCTTCCTATAACCTTATTCTGCTTCTTTTAGTTGCTTCTCAAGGGATTTTATGTCGTCCTCTAACTCTCCTGTCATCTCCGCCATCCTTGTTGTCATGCGCTTTATCAGGTCTTTTTTGCCTTCTATCTGCTGTTTTAGCCAATCTGCTTTCGGCTTAAGCTCGTGCGTCTCGGGATTGTAATAATGGTTTTTGCTTGTTGTTGATGCGATCCAATACATTTCTTCTTTTTTAAATTAAACACTAACCATTATTGTCAACATCCGTGCCGTCCTTGGTCGCTGCCGCATTGTCAGAATTAAACAATATCCCCTGTGATATTATGTCATTTGTCGTTTGTGTCTCTTTCTTGTATAATATTAACCCACCGTCAAAATACACCGAGTGCAAGGCCCTTATCGTCTCACGATGATGCTCCTGTAAATCAATCCCATTCCTCATGTTTCTCATGGCTAATGTTAGATGCTCATTTACCTTGGCTATCCATTCAAGTGGTGTTAATTCTACTTTCGCCATTAATTAATTGATTTCTACATTATAAACATTGGTGGATAATTCTATTTCTGCCACCGCATTGTCTATCTGGGTTTCAATTGCAGACCCAGTACTGTCATAGGTGATTTCATACCACGGATATGGTCGCCATGGATATCTCTCATAAATAATGGGATTTGTCCAGTTAACAATAGTTTGTGTCTTTAGTTCGTACTTTTTCCACTCATTATTGGGAAATAACTTCCTGACGGCTTTCATAAACTCATCAAGGTTAACATTCTCCTCTACGGCTAATGTCTTTTCTTTTGTGTCAATTTGTATTTTCATGATTATTTATTTTAGTTTTTCAAATACTTCATAATATTTTACCATTATGTCTTTAATCATTTTATAATCTTTTAAAGACATATATTGTCCATGTATGCTTCTTGCACCAGTTTCTCTGTTTATTATTTCTTTAATCTTAGGCATAAATTAATATTTATCCAATCCCTTCCGTCCTGCCAACCTCATGGTGTAGGCAATCACAAATCCTTCCTAATTCATAAATTTTACCCTTAAGGTCGCCCAATATACATTCCGGCCATCCTTCTTGCTTAGTGGGATCATCGGGCATTGGTTCTGCCCCAAGCATCCTGTTATTAAACTCCTTTAGCCGTCCTTCTGCTTTACCAAATCTTTCGACAAGATCGTCTAATTGTACGCGCAGACGAATAAGTTCTTTTTCCTGATCTTTAGAGAATTCTTTTCCTGTTTCCATAATTTTAAAATTTAATTTACAATTTCTCGTACAAAGATATGTAACATTTTACAAAAAAACAAACGATTGTTAGGAAATGTTAATTATTTTTCATACATTTGTCCGCAATTCATAATCAAAAACCATAAATTATGAGAGAAAAAAAGACAACTAAAGACCAACATGTCTATAGAAAACTATCCGTGGGGGTGGTAAAAGGACAAATAAATAAGCTGTCCAGATTGATAAGTTCTGGTGCAATAACAGATGAACAAACAATAAATAATTCCCTGATAGATATTGCCCGTGATGCTTATTGCCGTGGATATGAACAACGGGTGAATGAAAGAAGGTTGTTTAAAGATAAAAAACAGAAAAGAATGGATAAGGAATTTAAGGAACTTATCACCGAGATAGACGATCTTACAAACAAAAACCAATAAGATGAAATATCCAAGAGAGGTCGCAGAGTTTGCCAGAGTTAGGATGGAACAAACACCAAATAATACACAGATCGCAAGGGACGTAAAAAATAAATTCTCAATCCTGTATAAAGACAAAGAACTTGAGATTATACGAAGACAGGTTAGCAGATGGCGTGAAAAGTGGGATGTGGAAGCTAAAGAGATACCAATAAAGAGAATGTTCTGTGATATAGAAACCAGCTACTACGAATTAAAAATAAAAACATTCTCCCTAAGAAACAATATAAAATACTTCGACCCAAGGTGTATAGAAAAAGAAAAACAGATAATATGCATCTCCTACAAGTGGCAATATGAAGACGAAATACATACTCTTGATTGGCGCATGGGCGAAAAAGAAATGATAAAGCAATTCGTTAAGGTGTTAGGGGACAGTCAGGAGGTTATTGGACACAACATTAACAGCTTTGACATCCCAGAATTACGCACAAGGGCTATTTATCACGGAGTTTTAATGTTCCCAAATTACCGAACATTAGACACGCTCACAAAATCAAGACGCTATTTCAGATTCGCAAGTAATAAACTTGACTACATAGGGAACTTCCTGAATGTAGGGCGCAAACTCGATCATGAGGGATTTGGGTTATGGGAAAAAGTGGTTGGCGGCGATGAAAAAGCACTAAGCGATATGAAAAAATATTGTGAGAATGATGTTATTCTCCTTGAAGATACATTCTTTGTGCTTAGTCCGTTTATTGACCACAATAATAACTTTGCCGTACTGACAGGCGGGAAGAAATGGCACTGCCCTGAATGTACGTCAAAAGATGTTAAGATGTTCAGGACTTATTCCACACCAATGGGTATTATTCGTAGGGAAATGAAATGTAATAATTGCAAAAAACAATATAAGATATCCAATAAGGCATATATGGGAATGTTGGCAGACTCAATTCATGACGGGGCATAGGCTATTTTTTCTTCGTCTTAACCCATTTGCCATCTTTTTTTCGGTAGCCTGTACTTTTTAGACATATAGCCCAAGCACTATCCTTGGAATAACCCCTGGCTATCAGTTTTTTAACGCATCGGTCAAGTGGGGCGGGCATGATTTCTACTTTTTAATTATTGGCTTTTTAACTTCTTCTTTCGGTTCATTAATAGTTATATCCATAACCATAGCCCTGTTAAGG
>Ga0307377_10006221_pt1 | contig 12556 bp, 7 predicted proteins | sample TR3MG_FD_202535 | JGI IMG/M metagenome (GOLD analysis project Ga0307377, IMG submission 202535) | Soil microbial communities from Risofladan, Vaasa, Finland - TR-3 | ecosystem: Environmental > Terrestrial > Soil > Coastal area > Acid sulfate soil | place: Finland: Risofladan, Vaasa | collected...
ACCCCCCACTCCCCCCGTCGCCGCACGTACCGAGTAGGGATCTCGTCATCTTGTCACCGTCCGCCCCCGCGCCCCTTCCGGAATTGACCTCGACCTCGAGGGTGACCCTGGCCCGACGTGCGTGGTACGAGCGCGCGCCGTGGACGCTGCTGGCGCGCGACGCGCTCGTCCAGTTGATCATCGCGGCCTGTGTCCTCACCTCGCTCGTCACCACCTTCGTCCTCTACCCCCATCATCGCTACAACGTCTCGCTGGACGGGGCCCTCTACCTGTTGGCCGTCACCGTCCCCGCCGTGGCCATGGTCATCACGGCGCGCCGCTCCCCCGAGGTGCGTCGACCTTGGCTCTTCATGGCCGCCGGCGTGCTGTCCAACTCCGTCGCCGACGTCGTCTACGTCGCCCGCGACGCGCGCCTGCACCCGATTCCCAATCCCGGCGTGAGCGACGTGTTCTACCTGCTGTCGTACCTGTCCTTCATCATCGCGGTCACCCTCTTCACCCGCGCGAACGCCGACCGCGTGCGCGCGAGCCTTCGCCTCGACGGTCTGATCGCCGCCGTGGCCGTCGCGTCACTGGTCGCCTTCATTTGGTACGTCCCCCTGGTGTCGAGCGGCGGAGGGCTGTTGCGCGTGGTGGTCGACATGTCCTACCCCATGCTGGACCTCGTGATGCTCATGCTCCTCGCCACGGCCCTCGCCCCCCTGCACTACCGTCCATCCTGGTCATCGGGCTTACTGTTGGCCGGCGTCGGGTGGTTCATCGTGGGCGACGTGTTACACGTCAGTGAGCTCGCCCACCAGAGAGTGCACGCGGTCTCCTTCACCGACATGACCTTCGTAGTGGGCACCTGGCTGATCGGACTGGCGGCTTCCCTGCACGACCGACGCACCTCTTCGCGACACGGTCGTCACGGGGAGGTGTCACTGAGCGTGGCCGCCGTCCCGGTGATCTCGGGCACCATCGCCCTAAGCGTCATCGCCGCGAGTTGGGCCTGGCGTCGGCCGCCCGAGGTCGGCGCCCTCGCCCTGGCGGCGCTCGCGCTCGTGATGGCGCGCATGTGGCTCGCGCTGCGCGAGGAGCGCCGACTGGTGCTCTCCTCGTCACACGACGCGCGCACCGACGCGCTCACCGGACTGGCCAATCGGCGCCGGCTCTTCGAACTCATCGAGGAACTCCGTCGAGCGACGGGTCCACTGAGCGTCGGAGTGATCCTCATCGACCTCGACGGTTTCAAGGAGGTCAACGACGAGATCGGCCACGCCGCCGGTGACGAGCTGTTACGCATCATCTCGCAGCGCTTCGTCAACCGGCTCGCCGATCGCGGGACGCTGGCGCGCCTGGGCGGCGACGAGTTCGCCGTGGTACGCGTGGCCCCCCAGGACGATCTCGTGTCGCTGGCGCACGAACTCCTGGCCACCACGCACGAGGAGTTCGCGCTCCAGGGGCACCGCATCCGCCTGAGCGCCAGCATGGGCGTCGCGCTCGATGCGGCGACCGACCCCTTCGAACTCCTTCGCCGCGCCGACGTCGCGATGTATCAGGCCAAGCGCGAGCGCGCCGGCGTGTCGGTCTTCGTGAGCAGCGGTGACGCGGTCCTGCGGCGTGAGCCGCGTTCCCTCGCCGACGTGACGAGTGCCCCACCGGAGTCCGCGTCGCGCACCTCGTGACGCTCGCATCAGGCTCGCGCCGCGCCGGGGCCACGAGCCTGAATTACAGGTCGTTACCCGCGTAGGACAGGTTGAAGCTCTTGTTGGCGAGGGGAAAGTCGGGCACGATCGTGTCGTTGAGGGCGATGGCCAGGGCCGGCCAGTTGAAGAAGGAGGGATCGAGGGTCCGCGCGCGCGCCACCCGTCCAGCATCGTCGAGCTCGACGCGGTGCACGACGCTTCCGCGCCACCCTTCGACGATGCCCACACCCGACGACGACGCGTCGCCGTGGCGTTCGCACCTCGACTCGAGGCGTCGCAATGATCCAGCCACCCGACGCACCGTCTCGAGAGAGGCCCGGAACTCGTCGACGCGTTGAGCGAAGCGGGCCATGACGTCACCCGCGTCGTGCTGCACCAGCGAGAAGGGCCCGTCGGCGAAGGGGTGCGCCGCGCGCGCGTCGGTCTCGAGTCCCGATGCCCGCGCCACCACGCCCAGGGTGCCGATAGCGGCCGCATCGGCGCGCCCCAGGACCGCCGTACCCTCGAAACGGTCCACCACGACGGAGTTCGATAGTGCGAGCGCCACCACGTCGTCGAACGCCGTGGCGATCGCAGTGAGTTCGCGATCGCTCGGCAGTGCCCGCACACTCGTCGACCCGACGTCCACCGCGCCGCGCAGCAGCCGGTGGCCGGTCGTCACCTCATTGAGCCGCAGCAACCGCTCGCGGAGCACCTGCGCGCGGGCGTTGGCCACGGCGAAGCTCACGTCGTTGCACATCGCGCCCACGTCACCCACGTGGTTGTAGAGGCGTTCCATCTCGAGCAGCATCGATCGAAGCAGTCGTGTCTCGACGGTCGCCTCGAGGCCCAAGGCCTCCTCCACGGCCATGCAGTAGGCCAACGAGTGCGCCAGGGCGCTGTCACCCGAGATCCGTTGGGCGATCTCGACACCGTGTCGCACGTCGGCGCCCTGGAACATCAGCTCCACCCCCCGATGCACGTACCACAGCCGCGCGGTCATCTTGAGGATCGTCTCGCCCACCACCGAGAAGCGGAAGTGGCCCGGTTCGATGAGCCCCGCGTGCACCGGCCCCACCGGGATCTCGTACACCCCGGCGCCCTGGACCTCGATGAAGGGATAGGGCGCGGCGTCGCTGCGATGAGGGGGCATCGGCCCCGCGCCGCGGCGCATCGGGTGCCAGTCCTCGGGCCAGTGCTGGTGGCGCACGAGGGGTCGCGCGAAGGGATGCCCGATGGGCTCGATGGCGAAGTCGTCGCGCAGTTCGCGCTCGAAGCGGCTGGCCGGGAAGGAGAGGTCGCTCAGCGTGGGCACCTCGGGGCGCCGCGGGTCCAGACGCAGCGTCAACTCGTGGCGTTCGTCGGGCGGACCCTGGGTGAAGAGGTAGACCACCCGAAGGGCGTCGCCGTCGTCGTGGCCCGCCACGAGGGCCAATCGACAACCGCTCGCGAAGAGTCCGGCGGCGCGATCGTGGAGCTCGCTGGCGGCGACCTCCTCGCGGGTGGCGCGCACCGTACTCACGGGGCCACCCCGTGGGCGGCGTGTAGCAGCAGTGATTGCAGGGGCCAGCTCATCAGTCCCAGGGCCGCACAGGCGACGAGGGCCCCGACGAGCACCGAGGTGAGCGACGCCGACAGCGCGGGCGCCGACGGACCGACGGGGGCACCGAGGAGCATCTGGCGCGCGTGGCGCGCGAGCGCCGCGAAGATGACCCCGAGGCAGACCAGGGAGATGGCGACCGCCCACCAGAGGCCCGCCGTGACCTCGGCGCGAGCCATCGTGAGCTCGCTCACGAAGAGACTGAAGGGCGGCAGAGCGACCAGTGAGAGCAGGCCGACGCCGAAGATCCCCCCGAGGGCGGGCTGACGCGAGAGCAGGGCCGTGACCTTCGAGATCTCGGTGGTTCCCTCGACGTGAGAGATCTCGCCCGCGGTCAAGAACAGCACCGCCTTGGTGATGCCGTGGCCCAGGATGTGCAGGAGAACCGCGGCGATCGCCAGCGGCGTCCCCACCGCCGCGCCGATGGCGAGCAACCCCATGTGCTCGATGCTCGAATAGGCCAGCATCCGCTTGAGGTCGCGCTGGGCGATCAGCATGACGGTGGCGAGCAGTAGCGAGAGGATACCCACCACGAGCAGGAGCGCCCGCGGGAAGGCCGGTCCGAGGGCGGCCACCGCCACCGCACGGAAACGCAGGAGACCGTAGAAGGCCACCGAGAGCAGGACACCCGACATCAACGCCGAGACCGGCGCGGGTGACTGGCTGTGGGCGTCGGGGAGCCAACTGTGCATGGGGACCAGGCCCACCTTGGTGCCGTAGCCCACCACCAACAGCGCGAAGGCGACGCGGGTGACGTTGGGATCGAGGTGGTACGCCACCGACATCACCGTCGTCCAGTCGAGTGACGCGTGGTGGTCGCCCCCGGCGACGTGCAGCTGGGCGTAATAGACCAGCACCGTGCCCAGGAAGGCCAGGGCGATCCCGACCGAGCACAGGATCACGTACTTCCACGACGCCTCGAAGGCGCCGTCGGTGCGCCGGTGACTGACCAGGAAGGTGGTGGCGATGGTGGTGGCCTCGATCGAGACCCAGAGGATGCCCAGGTTGGCCGTCAGGACCGCCACCAGCATGCACGTGATGAACACCTGCGTCAATACGACGTAGTGACGCGCGTAGCGCCTCGACGTCACCCCCGACGTCAACTCCTGGTGGAGGGTGCGCGAGGTGAAGGCGGTGGCCAGCAGCGAGACCGCTCCGATCACCACGACCATGAAGGCGCTGAGTGAATCGGCGCGCAGTGAATGATGTAGCGCCCACTGGGGGTGCGACAGGGTAGTCACACTCAGCCAGATGCCGAGCCCGAGGACCACGGCGCTCGACGCGGCCGTCGCCCATCCGACCCAGGGACGCCAGGCCAGTGACGCGGCCGTCACCGTCATTACGAGCGAGGTCGCCAGGATCGCGATGATCAGCATCAGTCGTGCAGCGCCTTCATCTCGGTGAGCTGATCGGTGTCGGAGTGATGGCGCATCGAGACCATCAAGAACTGCAGCACCACCACGACGAGGAGCACGTCGAGCGACGCGCCCAATTCCACGATGAGCGGTACGCCCGACGTGAGGAGGAACGTCATGAGGGCGATGCCGTTGTCCACCAGGATGAGTCCGACGATCTTGGACACCGCGCGACGGCGCGTGACCAGCATGAAGTAGCCCACCAGCACGGTCGCCAGACCCAAGGGCGCGAGGCCGATCGCCTCGCTCGAGGCGAGGGTGGTGATACGCGTGCCCACGACGTAGGACAACACGATCAGGGCCGCCGCGAAGACGAGCGACGCCGGGACGTTCACCAACGGGCGCGACTCTCGCGAACGCGGGTCGAGCCGCGAGACGCGGCGCAGCAGCGCCGGGACCACCAGTCCCTTGACCACGAACACCAGCACCCCGGTGACGAACAGGGCGTGCTCGTGCTCGTGCAGCGACAAGTCGATCGCCACCACCGCCAGCGCCATCCCCTGCAGGCTCAGCATCGACACGATGGAGCGCACGCTACGTCGCCACAGGGTCATCACCGCCGAGAGCAGTACCGCACCGGCGGCGAGCTGCAGGGTCCCCACGTAGGCCGAGCTCATCGTGCCACCAGTCCCGTGACGACCGCCAACACCGAGAGCACGAAGCCGCCCGCCAACAACTCCGGCAATCGGAACAGGCGCAACTTCGCGCTGCGCACCTCGATGAGGACGACGCCCAGGGCCACGACGGTCGCCTTGAGCGCGAGGAACGCCGCGCCCGCCACGAGCGAGATCGCGGTGCGGTGCGTCGAAATGCCCCAGGGGACGAAGAGGTTGGCGACGAGTGAGAAGAGCAGACCCAGGCGCATCGCCTCGCCGAGGCTCACGAGGGCGAGTTCGCGACCCGCGTACTCCAAGGTCATCGCCTCGTGGATCATCGTGAGCTCCAGGTGTGTCGAAGGATTGTCGACGGGGATGCGACCCGTCTCGGCGATCACGACGATCACCAGCGCCCCCAGGGCCAGGAGGCGCGAGGGGCTCAGCACCCAGTCGGGGTGCGCCAGCGTGGCGCCCACGATGCCCGGCAAGTTCGAGGTCCTCGACTGGACGGACAAGGCGACGACCGCGACCAGCAACGCCGGCTCGGCCAGGGCGCCGATGGTCATGGCCCGACTCGCTCCCATCCCGCCGAAGGCCGTGGCGGCGTCCAGACCGCCGAGGGCCGCGGCGGCGGAACCCGTGAGCAGGAGATAGACGATCACTAGGATGTCGGCGCTCGAACTCAACCAGGGACGCGTGCTCACGAGCGGAGAGATCGCGACCGCAACCGCCGTCGAGGCGAGGACGACCATCGGGGCCAGCCCAAGGACCACACTGGCGTGGCGCGCGTGCAGTCGCTCCTTGGCGGCGAGTTTGTACAGATCGCGCAGCGGCTGGGAGATCGGCGCTCCGACGCGACCCTCGCTGCGCGCCTTGACCTTGGCCATGAGACCCACCAGCAGTGGACCGCCCAGGGCGACGAGGGCGACTTGGAGCAGGGTCGCGGCCGCGGCGTACCAGAACGCGACGCTCATCACGCCACCACCAGGGCGACCACCACTGCGACGAAGCCCAGGGCCAAGTACCGGTTGATGCTGCCATTCTGCAGGCCTCGTGCGCGACGTCCAGCGCGCAGGACCGCGTCGATGATCGGACGATAGCCCCGCGCCTCCACCACGTCGACCACCCGATTCTCGTACAGAAGCGACTGTTCGTAGTAGCGCGATTCGGCCACGTGGGTGACCTCCACATCGGCCTGAGGTCGCAGCACGTCGGCGAAGACCCGCTGCAGCGGTTCGGCGAAGGATGTGGCGGTGTACTGCATCCGCGGCGTCGCCACGTCGCGACCACAGCCCCACGCGTCGACCCGTCGCGCGCGGCGCTGCGCCATGGTCGTGTTGAGCAACACGACCACGACCATCACCACCACGAGGCCCCCGAGCAGTGCGGCGGGCGCGATGGCGCCTCGAAGTTGGGTGAGCACCAGTCCCGTCCCGTGGTCGAGAGGAGAGGCGCTGTCCCTCGCGAGGCCCGTCGACGCCGCTCGATTCACCGCGGCCACGAGGAGCCCCGGGACGAGTCCGATCGCGACGGCGACCACGCTCAACCAGATCATGGCCACCCGCATGGTCACCGCGACCTCCGCGGCGTTCGCCGCCCCCGGGCTGCGGGCGCGGCCGAGGAATCCGATACCGACGACCTTCACGAAGGCCACCGCCGTCAGCCCCCCGGTCAGGGCCAGGGCGATGACGCCCAGCAGCATCACGATCACCGTCGGAGTGGACGTGGCGCTGAATCCGTGCAACAGTCCCTGCAGGAGCAGCCACTCGCTCGAGAAGCCGCTCAGGGTGGGAACGGCCATGATCGACCCAGCGCCCACCACCACGACCAACGTGGTGACGGGCATCGAGTGGATCAACCCACCCAACAAGTCGAGGTCGCGCGTGCCGGTAGCGCGCTCGACCGCGCCCGCGGCCAAGAACAGCGCACCCTTGAAGCCCGCGTGCGCCAGTACCAACAACAACGCCGCCATCATCGCCACGTGCGCGACCCCCGGGAGGCCACTGTCGTTGAGCGCGCCCGCGGCCCCGACGCCGATCAGCACCAGACCCACGACGTCGATCGTCGAATAGGCCAGCAGTCGCTTCAGGTCGGTACTGGTCGTGGCGTGGAGTCCTCCGTAGAACGCCGACGCCACTCCGAGAAGGGCCACCACGACCCACCACCACACACTCCCCCCGTGCAGGAGATCCACGCCCACGCGAACGATGCCGTAGACGCCCAGGGCCACCATCGAACTCGACATCAGCGCCGACACCGGGCTCGGCGCTGCGGGGTGGGCCTTGGGAAGCCAGACGTGCAGGGGCACCGCGCCCGCCTTGGAGGCGAAGCCCATCAGGACCAGGAAGAAGGCGAAGCCCCGCGCCCACGGTGACATCGTGGATGCCTGGACACCCAGTTGGGCGAATTCCTGTCCGCCGCCGGCCGCACCCATCACGAGGAAACCCAGAAGGATCGACGCCGCGCCCAGGTGAGTCATCACCGCGTACCAGATGGCGGCGCTGCGTGCGTCACCGTGGCGCGCCTGGTCGCTCAGGATCAGTAGCAGCGAACTCAGGGCCATCATCTCCCACAGGAACATGAAGCTCGCGACGCTCGACGCGACCGGGACCGCCAGCAGCGTGAGGAGGAACACCATGAACATCGCCATCGCGGTCCGCGAGGCCACGCCCTCGCGGGCGTAGCCCACCAGGTACACGCACGCCGCCACGCCGACGACGGCGCTGGTCATCACGAACCAGGCGCCCAACGGGTCCAGGGACAACGACAATCCCGTGAAGGGCAGCACCTGGGTGGTGTGATACATCACGGTCTCACCCGTCACGAGCACGCGCAGCGACGCCGCCAGCGCGACGAGACACCCGGCCGTACCCAGCATCGCGGCCACCGCGACGCGCGGGCGGCGAGGAAGGAGGGCGCCCGCGACGACCGCCGCCGCGCAGAGCCCGAGAGCCGACAGGTACAGGCCCACGTCTAGCGACCGCTCAGCGTGCGCAGGGCGCGCACGATGTCGCGCGGATGCGGTGGGCAACCGGGGATGAGCACGTCAGGGGTGACGATGTCGCTCAGCACGCCGCTGACCCCCACGGCGTCGCGAAAGAGGCCACCGTTCACGGCGCAGTCGCCGCAGGCGACGATCAGCGACGGACGCGGAAGTGCGGCGATGGTCTGGCGCAGTGGGCCGTCCATGTTGTGCGTCACCACCCCGGTCACGAGAAGTCCGTCGGCGTGGCGAGGCGACGCCACCAGTCGCGCGCCGTACTGACCGGCGTCGTAATGAGGGGCGAGGGCCGACGTGATCTCCACCTCGCATCCGTTGCACGAACCCGCGTCGACGAAGCGCAATTGCAGCGACCCGCGCAGGTTGACTCGCGTGGCCCGAGCGGGTCGCGCGCCGGCACTCTCGCTGAGCGGACGACGGAAGAGACCACGGAACACCGATCCACCGCCTTGGGCGCGCCCGAACGTCATCACTGGCTCTCGAGGTGCTCCAACGCGCTCCTCGTGCGACCCATGGTCGAAGCGAGGACGCGACGGGCCGACGCCAGGAACTCGGCCACGCACGACTCAGTGATCTCGTAGGTCACCGCGTTAGCGCGCCGTCGTGACACCACCAGTCCGGCGTGTTTGAGGACGCTGAGGTGCTGGGACAACGACGAGGCCTCGACGCCGATCTCGTCACGCAGGGCGCTGACGGGCAGTTCCCCCGCGACGAGCAGCTCGAGGATCCGGATTCGCACCGGATGGCTGAGGGACCGGAACAACTGGGCCTTGGCCACGTAGAGCGGTTGATCGATTGGCAAATCGTCCATTGTGTCATACTATCAATGACTTTAGAAATTCTGCAATTACTAAAGACACTGGGATCCTCACCGGGGCGCGGCACCGACATTTGGAGATCGAGAAGCCGACGCCCTCACAAGGATCGAGGCATCCGGACCCTGGGTCGCGACCAGTAGGCCGGCGAGACGCCCCGTCCGGGCCGCGGCGTCGTCGTGTCGTGTCATCCTTGCGACGGTGCCAGCGTGCGTGGGCGCCGACGTCGCACGATCGAGTTCGACGCGTCGACAAGATTTCGGAGCGATCGCACCGGGTGCGGGCCGCATCGACGACTGGCGCCACCGAGCGGTGCGCTCTCGACGTACGTCGATGAACCGGCAGTTGACAATAAAATCTGGCGGCCTATGAAACACTGCCATCTCGCGCCACGCGAATGGACCGATCCGTTCCGAAGTGCGGGGCGCATCCTAATGCACGCTCGCGCGCTGATGCCCCTTGTTGACACGATGACCAATTGAATTGAGACTCCGTTGTCCAAGGGTTGGGTGGGGTGAGTTTCAACCACGTGAACCTAGATGGGTGAACATGGCGAAATCGGCGAACGGGCTCAGTGCCGTCGCGTCGCGTGTCGTCTTGAGGAGGGTCTCGTGATTCCCGCGCCCGACGCGTCGCGCGTCGGCGACAACCCCGGTATCGCCGCCACGTCATGGCGTCACGTCCTCGACGCCCTGCCCCACGCTGCGGCGGTGATCGATAACCGTCGCGTCATCCGCTTCGTCAACGAACGTCTGGTGGGCCTGAGCGGCTACGACCGCCAACGACACCTCGGGCGCCAGGTCGGCCGACTGTTTCACCCGCACGAGGACTCGACGTCGATGTTCGACCAGCTCTTCGACGAGCCATCGGGCATCCAACCCCGTCGCGTCGCGGCCCATCTGATCCGCGCCCAGGATGCACCGTTGGCCGTCATCGTCGCGGCCGACCGCGCGACCTTCCGTGATCCCGCATGGACCCTGATCGAGATCGTCGACAACAGCGGTCCACGGCACACCGAAGGTCTCTTGAGTGAGGAGCGGCGGCGGTTCCGCTTGGCGTTCGAGAACAATCTGGCGCCCATGAGCATCGCCGACCCCGAGGACCGCATCCTCGACGTCAATGGCGCCTTCGCTCAACTGGTCGGCTACTCCAGGGACGAACTCATCGGGCGTGGCACCCAACTCTTCACCCATCCCGACGACGTCGGGATCACTGAGAACGCCCTGGCCCGCATGAACCGCGAGTCGCTGGACCGCACTCGCTACGTCAAGCGCTTCCGGCGCAAGGACGGCCACGTCGTCAACGTCGAGGTCTCACGGTCGGCAGCGCGCGACGAACACGGTGACCTCCTCTACTCCGTCTTCTCCGGTCGTGACATCACCAATCGGGTCTCGCGCGAGGGGTTCTTGGAGTTGTTGGCTGCGGTCAACGCCGTGTCGCTCCGTGTCGACGACGACCGACAGCTCCTCGAAGAGGTCTGCGGGGTCCTCGTCGACGTCGGAGGCTTCGCGCTGGCGTGGACCGCGCTGGCTTCGCCCTTCGACGACGACGTGGTGGACATCGTCGCGGCCGCCGGTGTCACGAACTACCTCTACCCCAACATCGTCTCGTCCAATGGCAAGAGTCGCCGAGGGCTTGGACCAATGGGCGTGGCGATGCGCGAGGGCGTGACCCAGGTCAACAATGATCTCAGCATCACCGCGAACTTCGAGATGTGGCGAGAGCGCGCCCAGCGGTTCGGTCTCGCCTCGTCGCTCGCGGTTCCCTTCACCATTGGTTCACGGACGGCGGTGCTCAACCTGTATTCGCTCAACGTGATGGCCTTCGACGAGACAACGGTGAAGGACCTCGAGGACTTGGTGCACGAGATGGAGCTGGCGCTGGCGCGACTGCGATCGATCAGTTCCACCCATGACGCGCTGGTCAACGCCACCGACGCGATGCAGGCCCTGCGCGCCGCTGAATTCGCCCTGAGCCAGTCCGAGCAACGATTCCGTCTGGCGTTCGAGGGGAACATGTCGCCCATGATCTTCAATGACCTCGAGGATCGGGCCATCGCGGTGAATGACGCCTTCTGCCAAATGGTCGGCTTCAGTCGTGAGGAGATCATCGGCACGGACTCGAGGATCTTCACCCACCCCGACGACGTCGGGATCACCGAGGAGACCCACCAGCGCCTCTTGAGCGGGGAGATCACCCAGGCGCGCTACGAGAAGCGCTATCTGCGCAAGGACGGGGGCGTCGTCATCTCGGAGGTCTCACGGTCGACGGCGCGCGACGACGAGGGGCACCTCTTGTACTTCGTCGCTTCCGAGCGCGACATCACCGAGGAGCGCACCCTGACCGCGCAGCTGTCGAACCGGGCCCTGCACGATCCCCTCACCGGCTTGGCCAATCGCATACTCTTCGAAGACCGCCTGGCCCACGCGTACGCCCGCAGCATGAGAAACGGGGGGGTCGGCGCCGTCCTGCTCTTGGACCTCGACGACTTCAAAGGGGTGAACGACACCCACGGACACGCGGTGGGCGACGAACTGCTGGTGTCGATCGCTCGACGATTCCAGAACCTGACGCGCTCGTCGGATACGCTGTGCCGCTTCGGCGGTGACGAGTTCCTCTACCTCGCCGAGGACCTGCACTCGCGCGAGGAGGCGATCATCATCGCCCAACGGCTGCTGGAGAGCCTGGCGCATCGTTTCGAGGTCAACGGCCACGACATCGAACAGCACGCCAGCGTCGGCATCGTCATCTGGGACGGCTCGGACGGTGACGCCGCCGATTTCATCCAGAACGCCGACGTCGCCATGTATCAGGCCAAACGCCGCGGCAAGGGGAACTACGCCGTCTTCACCGCCGAGATGCGCGACCGGGCCTCCAAGGAGTTCGAACTCCTCCAGGAGCTGCGTCACGCCCTGGACGTGGGCGATCTGATGATGCACTATCAACCCATCGTGCACCTGGACACCCTGGACATCGTGGGGTTCGAGTCACTCATGCGCTGGCGCGACCCGTCGCGCGGGTGGATCGCGCCCAGCGTCTTCATCCCCCTGGCTGAGAAGAGCGATCTGATACTGCAGTTGGGCGAATTCGCCCTGGAACAGGCGCTCACCGCCGCGAGCTCCTGGTCCAATGGGGAGAATGGCTCGCCCGCGCCATTCGTGACCGTCAATCTCTCCGCTCGCCAGTTCCAGGACCCGCGCCTGGCCTCGCGCATCGAGAACGCCCTCGCGTCCAGCGGTCTCTCGTCGAATCGACTCATCATCGAGATCACCGAGAGCGTGACGTTGCTTGATCTCGCGGAGACCTCCCAGGTGATCGAACGCCTCACCCGCACGGGGATCGAGTTCGCGCTCGACGACTTCGGGACGGGCTACTCCTCCCTCTCCTACCTCGCCGACCTGCAACCTCGGATCATCAAGATCGACAAGTCCTTCGTCAATCCACCCACGGTCAACGCGCGCA
>Ga0307377_10006222_pt1 | contig 12554 bp, 12 predicted proteins | sample TR3MG_FD_202535 | JGI IMG/M metagenome (GOLD analysis project Ga0307377, IMG submission 202535) | Soil microbial communities from Risofladan, Vaasa, Finland - TR-3 | ecosystem: Environmental > Terrestrial > Soil > Coastal area > Acid sulfate soil | place: Finland: Risofladan, Vaasa | collected...
TAGTGACCTACCTCCCCCACTATCACCTGATCGCCGAAGCAATCACGGGTATTCTGCCTTGAATCATTGTTCCTCGTTGTAAAAATGGTTGGAACGGGAGGACTCAAACCTCCGACCTTCTCGGTGTAAACGAGTTGCTCTATGCGCCTGAGCTACGCTCCATTGGTTGAGAAGGCAGGAATCGAACCTGCTACTAGCAAGATATAAGCTTGTCGCTCTGCCATTGAGCTACTTCTCATTGGAGCGGATAAAGGGACTTGCACCCTTCCTTGCTGCTTGGAAGGCAGCCGTGCTCAGCTATTAACACTATACCCACTGGTGGACTCACTAGGAATCGAACCTAGACCGACAGGTTTGGAATCTGTCATGCTACCATTACACCACAACCGCTTTTGGAGCTCTGGGACGGGTTCGAACCGACGTGAGGGAAATTTCCCTTAAGGATTTGCAGTCCCCTGCCTTCGACCAACTTGGCAACCAGAGCACTTGGTGCTCCCTCTGGCTTTCGAGGCCAGACCTCCTGTTCTTCAGACAGGTGTGCAGACCGTCTACACTAAGGAAGCGTGCTGGTCCGCCAGGTGTGAATCGCACACACAGGGCCCTAGGGACAACTGCTCTACAGGCAGTCCTTGCTCTTTACGAGTCTACTGACGGATACGTTAAAACTTGCTGCTAAAGCAACAATAGTATCGCCAATAAAATGTAAGAGTTTTCTTGTTCATATTTGGATTGGTTGGTAGGCGAAGTAGGGATCGAACCTACGACCAACAGAATATCAGTCTGCTACTCTACCACTGAGTTACTCGCCCACGGTAGAGATTCCGTTAGTTTTTGTAATTAATAGTCGTTCCTCAAATAAATCTTTGATAGTTCTTAAGTGGGAGATACAAATTAATTGAGAAAATTTAGCTTGTAATGTTTCCATTACTTCAGCAAAACTTTCCGTGCTCTCTTCGTCTAGTCCAATAAAGAGCTCATCTAGCACGCGGAAGCCAATATTTTGTATTTCTGCTAGTGCCTCTGATATAGACACAATTATTTTTAATTTCTCTCCACCAGAGTAATTATCAAAGTCGAATTCTTCACCAAGTTCATTATAAATGTTTATGAATAATCCCTCAAGTACCACGTCTTTGCCTAACCCACTTTTTTGGGTTTCTAACTTAATCCTAAAATCAGACAATTTGTTTAAAATGTTATTGATTTTGTCCTCTAATTGCGGAATTATATAGTCAATTACGATAGATTTAATGCCATTTGACCCGAAAGCCTCTTTAACAAGGTTTAAGCATTCCTTGTTTTCGTTGATTTCAGCTACTTCTTTTCCATATTCCGCTATATCTGCTTGATTTTTTTTGATTCTTTTGTCAGCTTCTCTGGCAATTGTCAGTACTTCAATATTAGTTTTAATTTTTTCAGTAATTTCATCTACTCGATTGATCTGATCCTTTAGCTCAGTTTCAGCTTTTTGTAATTCTATATCCAAATGGCTTTCTTCAATTTCTACTCCGTCGAGAACGCAATCTTGTTTAATTTTATTTTGTATATCAGTTATCTCTTTTTGGTTTTCTTGTTGGGAGAGTTCTATCTTTTTAATATTTTCTTGGATAATGCCAATACTTGACTGAGCGCCATTGGCGATTCTCAGTTTATCTTCATATGGGATTAAATCATTAATTTCATTTTCTAGCACAATTTCTTCCATTTCGTCCACCTGCATTGGTTGTGGACCAAGCAATTCTATTTTTTTGCGCTGAACTTCTAGTACGCCATTGTACTCCTCTTTCTGTTCTTGCTTTCTCTTCAACTGTTCTGCCAGGTAGTCTACTTGTTTTTGTTTTTTCTCTTCCCAGACAGGGCAAGGCTTGTTAATCACAGGGCAACTAGTAATTTTGTCTCTTAGAATTGTTATAATCTGGCGGTTTAAATCAGTAATAGGAGTATCAAAATCAGTATTGACAGGAGCTTCGTTTAATATTTTTTGAATATCATCTTTCCATTTCCAGAGCGCTTTCCTCATGTCTTGTTTTGCTTTCAGGAAATTCCTTTTCTCTTGTAATGTTTTTAAGTTAGAATTAATTTCGTCTAAATCAAATTTACTGATTTCATTAATTTTATTTTTTAATTCTTCGATCTCCGGTCTGCTCTTATTTATTGCCATTTCCAAAAGATTAATTTTGTCCCTCATCTTGGATAGTTCTTGTTGTATTTTTTTTAGTTGTTCTATCCTTTGTTCATGAGCAGTGTTATCAGCTTTGAATTTATTCTTTTTTCCCTCTAATTCAGTATTCATTTTCTCTAGCTCGGCTAGATCCTTCACTTTGGCTTCATCTTCTTCGATATTATTTTCTTTTTCCCCTATCAAAGAAAGGACAGTATCCTCTCTCCCTTTTATATCCTGTAATTTTTTCTTAGCTTCAGCTAAATATTCATCATAGTCAGCGGCTTTAATAATTTCTAAGATAATGTCCTTTCTTTTGGATGCTGTTTGCCTAACAAAATTTTCTGTGTTTTCTTGTGGGTAAACAATAGAATTAACAAACAGCAGATAGGAAGATTTTAGAATATCTTTTTCCAAGTATTCTTGAGTATTTTTTACTCCCGTAGTATGGACGGGGGTATCTTTTTCCCCTTTTACTTCATATACACTTAATTCATGTTTATTTTTGTTATTAATTTTTCTTTCAATCTTGTAGTTAACCTTATCATCGGCTAAGACAATAGTTACGCACGCCCCTTTTTCTCCTCTCTTAATCAAAGACTTATTATCAGTCCGGCCCATACCATATAAGCCCCAAATTATAGCTTCTACGATACTGCTCTTTCCTGACCCACTTTTGCCATCAATTAATAATTTTTGGTCTTCGCTGAATTTAATTTCGGTTTTTTTATGAGAGAGGAAGTTCTCTAATTTTAGGCTTTTTAAGTGTAGCATACTAATTAGCTAAAATACGAATAAACCCACAGTTACGACAAGCTTGGTAAACTAAAAGTTTTGTTTCTTTTGATCTAATTTACTTTTAATAATTTCTTGGTAAAATGGTTCAACATCTGCCTCCGTTAATGGCGTTGTCTCAATATTTTTTAATAATGATTCCTTCAGCCCTATATCCTTAAATTCTAATTTTTCAATTTTTTCTTTTAAAAGAGCTTGAGCTTTTTCTGCCTCTTCAACAGTGAATAGGTTACTTAATTTTGGCACCATCATTTCCCACCCAGACCAGAATTCTTTCTGGCAATAAGGGCAAGTAATTGGATTCATTAATTTAGTAATTTGGATTGGTGGTTGCTTAGGTTGTTCGGTTGTGTTTTCCATAGAATTATTTATTAATTATTTACTAGTAAAAGTTTCTCTTAAATTATTTATTATTGGCTTTATTATTTCAATTACGTCTGCTGGAGTCATAGCGACAAATTCTTGTACGACTAAAGCGTCTGGTTCCATGGGCATTGCATAAATTATGTAACCATTTTCTACTTTAAGTATTTTTATTTCATCATAATTTTTTTTAATATTCATAATTGTGCTTTTAATAATTTGGCCATTTCTTATTAATCGTCCGTAGACAGAGCCCCCAAAAGAGGAATAAATCAGAAGACTCTACTATTTATGGAGAGATGTATGGGGACTATCCATATCATCCGGATCTCCCTAGCAGAAGGCTCGCGCGAGTATTTTCCTGCTGATTACCAGTTCAGAAGTTTTTAAGCTTCTAGTATCTACGGACGATTAATAATAAATTATAATTGTACTTTTAATAATTCGACCACTTCTTGTTGTGGCTTGGTTAATTTAACAGGTTTATGCGATTTATCTAATAACGATTCACCACACTTGGCCAAACAAAATGCGTCACATATATTATTGTTAGTTAAGGTCATCCCATACCTCTTATATGTTTCCATCATCATAGTGTCCTTGGGTGAATTGCCTTTGCCGGTAATAAACTTTTTTAAAGTAGTCGGAGCTACGACTATGAAACTGCATTTGCTCCTGTATAGCCAATCTCTAACCATAAAATGCAACCCAGCTAATTGAACGATTGACCTAGTATTTCTTGCCATAAAAGCTAGTCCTTCTAACACGACTAAGTCGGCTGGCGAACATCTGTCACCTGTAATTAAATGTTTATTTAGCAAGCCAACAATTTCACCTAAAATATTATTAAGCCTGACAGTTTCATCAAACGGTATTGTTCCTTCAGGTTTAGATTTAATTAATTCTTTTTTTTGTATTTCGCCATCTACTAATTCAACATATCCTGTCGAAGCTAATGACAAATCCAGTCCTATGACGAGCATGTATTTTTATTTAATTTATCGGATTAATTCGAACCCTTTTTTAACTTTTTCTAAGTCAATTTTACGCTCTTTGGCAAACATTTCTAGTAATTGATCAATATCGAACTCTAACAAGCCCTCGTCACCACCAAAGTGCAGTTTCTTCCTCTCTTTCGGGATTTGCTCTAGTAAAAGATAAGCATCAAACTTTCTTAATTTTGTTTTGAGTTGTTCTAGTTTTGCCAATGTCTCCTTTTTGGTAATAGTTACTTTCACAATGCTGTTTTTTTCTAATGGTTTTAAATCCTTTTCTTCTGGGTCTTTTAGCCCATATACTTTTCTGCCAGGGAGTGGAATTTGTTCTACTTTTAAAGGGCCAGTTTGTATTTTCCAAATGTACCTGCCAGTGTCTCCTATTTGTTCATTAAAGATACTGCCAGCCACAATTGTAGTCCCTGAGACTTGGGGGGTGTGGATATGTCCACCAAAAATTAGCTTGAAATTTTTTTCTAATTCCTTCTTAGGAAGAACAGGTTCAGGGAAAATATTGGTATCGATCCCTGCTGCGGTCAGAGTATCGGAAATCGCATGGTGAACAAAGAGAATATCCCCTTTCCCTATTTTTTCCATAATAAGTTTAGATCCTTCTTGATTATCCTTTGTGCCCAACTCAGCCTTAGAAAAATAGGGACAAAACACTATCTTGGATTCAAGGGTAGGCGAAATTTTATTGGTTTTTTCATCTATCCTCGCGATTGTTTCAATGGCGACAGTATCGACAATTACTTCCCACGCTTTACCAAGAATTGCTTTCAAGAAATCAATGGCGCTTTTGCCATCACCTTGTTTTTCGTGATTGCCGGCTAAGATGTAAATTTGCTTGCCGTCAAACCGTTCCACGAAGCTAACAAATTCCTTAATAACGAGGCTAGGGTTGTTCCTTCTATTGAATTGGTCTCCTAAAAATACGATGGTATCACAATCTTTTAAATTTTCAACAATGAAATTTAAAATTTCTTCTTTCTCTGGAATGCGCCTATCAGTAATATAATCCGCATACCCTAAATTGTCCTTTAGGTGTAAATCTCCGATAACACCTATTTTATCAGTGGGCATATTTAAAGATTTAATTCGCTTTTTTTAGTAGGTGGTTTCATCTTTATTATTTATTTGGCATTGAAAGAATATTTCTGAACTTGATGTTTTACATATTCTATGGCGAATAATAGCCACCCAAGTTGGCGTGGAGCACTTTGGCTTGATGAATTTAGGTGAAACTGTTTTTCCTTTTCCTTGACAATTGCATCCGTCATTATCAGCAAATAGTTATCGCATAAAAATTCATTAATAGTTTCATCCCCATCTGGCTGATGTTTTCTAATAATTATTTTATAATTATTCATATCTATTATTTGTCAGGCATTATTTCTAATTTCCTGATTATTTCATCGTAATTATTTTGTAGCCAACCCAAGCCCGTGATCTTCATTATTTCATCAGGGGTAGCGCTTGGGTCGGTAACTCCTAATTTAATTTTGGCTAAATCACCGATTAAGTTTAGTTTTTCCGTAGGAGTATTCGGCATAGCTGGTGCGGGAGCTGGGGCAGGGGCTGGCGCGGGAGCTGGGGCAGGGGCAGGGGCAGGGGCTAAAGGGATTGTTTCAACATTCACGCCAGCTTGAGTAGTCGCTATATGTGGTGCTACGGATGAACCAGCAAGAGGCGATTGTGGTTCAGCCATATTCTCTCGCATGTCCTCTTCTTCTTTGGACTTCAACCATTCTTCATTGACAACATTTGGATCAGCAAAAACTTTAATTACTTTTAAAGGGCTACCTTTAGGTGATGGTTGCTCAGCTATAAATCTAAATTCAACGAGTTGACCCAATTTTATATGTTTCATGGTAGGGTCGATCAATGGTCTTCCCCAGATACCCATTATAGTTCCATCTTCGATCAGCAAACGGTATAGCCAGCAAGGTTTATTATATTTAGTTCGTGCGATAAGCGTTTTTTCTACTAAAGTTCCTTGGATAGTATCTCCAATATGATCAAAGTTAAAAATTTCTCCTTTGATTTCATCAGAATCCTTAAATTGGTACGCCATATAATTATATGTTAGTTAATAACTTATTTTATTTTGTTAAAATTTAACTATCGTTAAATTAATTATAAAAAGTTTTATTTAATAACTTATATCAAGGAAACGAGGGTGGCTATGGATAAAAAATAATGTCAAAAAAGGAGATTCTTCTGAACTATTGTTTTATTTACATTCCCTCGTTTCCTTGATAATTATAACTTAATATCATCCCAGTTGATACTATTATTATATATTTCAACTAACAACTTGTCAAGTTAAAACTTGTGGATAAATAAAAAAACAGGAAGAAAATTAGGAGAGATAACGCCCCGAAGGGCTCTGTCTTGTGACAGATTGATAGGATTTGAACCTATAACTCAACAATAATAGTGTTGTGCTTAAACCATTTAAGCTACGAAGTAACTCTCCAGTCACTGTCCTGTTTTTAATGCAGGGGCTATTTACACAGCCCCATGCCCTATCGCCGAGGCAATAAGGGGAATTGATATGATATGGGAAGAAAAGCAATAAAAGTGTAAAAGTGCTCTACCGCTGAGCTATTTCGCAACCCCGAAGGGCATGCGCGAAAATTGGATTCGAACCAATGACCACTCGATTAAAAATCGAAGTAACTTTTATTTCACTGTCCCAATAATAATTTGTAAAGAGAGAAAAACGACGAGAGTGGAGATTGTCGATCTACCTTGACGGAACGTTTTTTAATGAGGTGTTCGTCCTCGGCAAGTAATATGCTAGGAGTCTGGGAAGTCTTCAGCCATTACTCGTACAATAATCTTGTCATAATGAATATGGCAAATATTGAATTTCAAATTTTATTTGAAAAACGAAGTAACTCTCGCCTCACTGCTCTTTTGTTACTATAATGCAATTTTTTCTATTTCATTTATTAGGGCGTTTCTATCTTGCTCTAATAATTTCATAACATTAAATATCTTTTCACTGAACCCAGCTATACAAAACACTCTATTCTCTGGGAACTCTAGTGTACCATATCCCTGTAGATCAAATGAATAAATAAATGGATTAGCGCCAGTTCTCTTGCAGTAGTCAGGGAAGGCTTTTTTGTTCGGAGCTGAGTGTCCCCATTCGTCTTCCATCCATCCTTGCATATCAGATAACAATATAATTCTATCATATTTTTTATCCGCTGTCTCGAATGGTGCACTAAAATTTGTGCCAGCTCCTACTAAGTCTTCTTTCAGTCGTTCAGTTATTGTCAATACGCTATCAGTCGGATTCAACGTTTTATATCTAGCACGTTCTGAGAACATTATCAAATCTGCATCGTTAGTTTTATAAAGAACGGCCGCGAACAATGCTCCAATATCAATCGGATCTTTACTTGAACTTCTTCCTCCGTAATGTTCACCACCCATAGAACCACTTTCGTCTAATACAATCAAAGTTTTACCTTCAAACTTTGGAACATTTGACATTGAAATCTCAAGCGCTTCATTGATTGATTTTATTATTTCTCTACTGCTTGATACTTTTTCTATTTCTTCAAGTGCCGTTAAATATCTAAATGGTAATACTAGGGAGTTTTTAATTGATTTTTCATCAACTAACATTTCCAGCGCCTTATCCATCGCATTGGGTGCTTGTTCTAAAATGTTTCTTAAGTTTCTAAGCAATGCAAAGTATCCTAGTTTTTTTTCTGAGATTAGCGTTCCCCAAGCGGCGGCTTTCTTTTCTGCCAAAACTTTTTCCTTTTCTTTTTCATCCTTTATATCTTTTACGTCTTGACCAGCTTTGGTTAGCTGAGATTCCCAAGTCGCCTTAGATTTCAATTCTTGTCGCATTAGTTTCTTGAAAGTATCTTCATTCTCTTTTGAAGGGGAGGCATGGATTAGATTCAAGAGGTCAACCATTTTGACGTTGGATTTATCTCCTCTATATTTCGCTATTTGATAAGCATCAAATTTATTAATAGCTTTTGCCAATCCTTTTTTCATAGAGTTAGGGATTGGTCTGTTCTTTCCTTTTTTCTCAGTTCCGTACTTGTTCCAGTAGTAACCTAAAATCTCAAGCATATCATCAGGTCTTTTCACTGTTTTACTAATCGCAAATTTAACCCACTCTTGTCCTTTAACTTCTTTAGCAAGCTCTCCGACTAAGGCATGGGTGATACTTCTCATTCCAAATTCTTGTCTGGCGTAAATAGCTGCTTTGCCGACAAACTTTTTGTCAGAAATGGCAGAAACTAAATTGGATAGCCTGTCTAATTGATCATTAGTTTTTTCGTAAAATTTGTCATTAACAAAAGAAGTCAACAACAAAGAAACCAACTCAAGCTTCGGATTTTCCTTGAAAGCTTCTCCACCAGCAATGTTGGTTGTTTTTGAACCTATGGTACGAGCACGGAATTTAGCCATATGCTTTTTAATTATATTGAGAGAAAAATAGAAAGAGGCGTTTAAAGTCCGCATGACAATGGATCCATAGATTAACCCCTATGGAGAGGGGCGAAGTATCTCTTTCTTCACTGCTCAATTCGATTAATAATTGGGAGAAAAATAGAATGAGTGATTTTCTTTCAACGAAGTAACTCATTCCTCACTACCCGATTCTAAAGATATAATGGGGCTAACAACTTGTCAAGTTAAAACCTGTGGATAAGTTATAGTGGATAATCTCTAATTTTGTAGATAAGGCTAAAAAGTTATCCACAGGTAGATTAATCCCCATATTCAGCCTATTGCCAACCAATTTTTCGAACCATTCCATTTATGTTTAGTTTCGAATTGGAGGTTTGTTTTTATTGAACTGGCACGAAGGGTTTTTCATATTCCTTAAGTAATCCATCAATCATATTGATGGATTCGCCTGATGCGCCAGATGAGTTGTTAATTAGCTTATCAAAAATAACTTGTTTTTGGCTTAATAAATCTTTCATCATCTCATCAACAGTATTTTTGGAATATAGCTGATAGACGGTAATTGATTCTGCTTGTTGCCCAATCCTATGACAACGGTCAACTGCTTGCCAATGATCGGCTGGCACCCAACTGTAATCTATGAAAACGACAGTTGAGGCGGCAGTCAAAGTAATGCCGACTCCAGCGCTTTTAATTCCACCCAAGAAAATTCTTTTGCTTTCCTTGTTCTGGAATGAGTTTATAAATTCCTTGCGGAAAAGTTCTGGTGTTTGGCCAGTGACTGAAACAGCTTTGTCCCCAAATTTTTCTTGCAATAAATCGAGCGGTTCGTTATAGCAAGAAAAAACAACTACCTTTTCTCCGCCTTCAACAATTTCATTAATCAAATCATAAGCCGCTTCTTGTTTGCCCTGAGTAGTAAGTTGTCTCAATTCCCCGAGCTTAACCAAAGTCTCAGCTTGCATACTGCGCCTAATCTCTATATTGGTTTTGTTTTTAATTTCACGTAGGTATTCGACAAACGATCCTTCCACTAATTCATATTCAAATTTCTTCTCAGGATTTAGTTCTACTGGAAAATCAATAAATCTTTTTGGGGGCAATTCAGGCAATACTTCCTCTTTAGTCCGGCGAAGGAAGTAGTGATCAATATTTTTTTTCAGCTCGTCGATATTAGAAACGCCTCTACTGTCCCAACCCCAGGGGCCCTGATGACCTTGGCAATAGCGAGTAGTAAATTTATACCAGTTATCCCAAGTAATCGGGTCCATTAGCTGTAATCCATTGAACAACTCAACGGGTCGGGATAGCAGAGGCGTTCCGCTCAACAATAAACGGCTATTAATGTTCCTTGCTAAAAGCTTTACTAGTTTTGTGCGCTGTGCTGTGTTCGATTTTATGTAATGAAATTCATCTACGATCAGACAATCAATCCTAATGGCAAATAATGTGTCAAAATGTTTTTTTAAAATATCATAATTGATGATGAATACATTATGTTCGTTGAACACTTCGGTTGTTAAATCCGTTCTACTTCCGATAACCAATGGTTTAAGTTTTGTCCATTTTAATACTTCGCTTTCCCAAGCGTATTTAACACTAGCAGGACAGATTACTAGTGCCTTATCCAATTTCTCGTGTACAAGATAAGCCAAAGCTTGGGCTGTTTTTCCTAGCCCCATAGTGTCGGCCAAAATGGCGCGACCTTGGTTGTTAATAAAAAATTCTACTCCAACTTTTTGATATGGATATAGTTCGCCTTTTAATCCCTTAATAACTAAACTTGAAGTAGTTCTTGTTTTGAGTTCATTAGCCTGTTGGACTAATAAGTCTTTCTTTGCTTCTTCTAGCTCATGTCGCTTAATAATAGTTGCCAAGCTAGGATCTATTTCTATTTGTGGATAACGGCCTTTGATAATATCTATAATTTTTGCATCAGAAAATCTCCATTTCTTTTCCAAAAAACCGAATTTTCTCCAGCCTTCTGTTTGTTTAATCCACCTGCAAAATTCAAGGAGTTCTAGTGAAAACTTAAATTCAAAAGCATATTGATGATACTTAGTTGGTTCGTGTACTATCTTCAGTTGAGGAGGATGATTCGAATTCATTTTTGATCTCTATTAATGGTTTTCCTTGAGTTTTCCTTTTTTTTATTATTTTTAATCTGCGGATTATTTCGTCTTTATCGTAAACTGATGTTACCCCATATGATTCTGGGGTAGGGAAAAGTCCACAGGAAGCATAGTAATTAAGTTTAGACTTATTCATTCTCAGTGTAATGGCCAAGTCACTCAATCTAAGCAATACTTTTTTTTCTTGTTCAGACATATTTGTTAATTTATTTCTAAGGAAGGGGCAATGGTTAGGCATCGCCCCTTCTATGATTCCCAGTTTTTCCCATAGCCTTTTATTATTGTGGATTAGCAACGATGCCACCCATGCCCCAGAATAACTGCATGTTCTTGGCTTCTTCAGTCCCGATGATATTTAATTCACTTGGAACATCACCAGTCCAGTTTTCACCAAAAGCGACTAGCGCTTCGGCTTTCTTCATTTCAATTTCAAGTTTCTTGTATTCAACTAACTGTTGTGAGGCGGCCAAAGCCGAGGCTCTCGCTCTTTCAGCTTCTGCTAAAGCTAAAATACCCTTAGCTTCTTCTTCTTTCTCAACCCTTAACCTATAAGCGGCGGCATCTGCTTCCAATTTAATTGATTCTGTCTCACCACGCTTTTCTTCAATTTTCTTGTTAGCTTGTTCAACGGCGATTGATGCCTCTTGGGCCGCAATCTTAACTTCTTGCTCTTTAGCTTGTGCTTGTTCAACAGCAGCGATAATACTTTGGTTGGGTTGAATCTTCTTGAAATTAACACCACTAATCGCTATGCCATAATCACTCGGAGACGCAATTTTCATTGGTTGAGGCACTAACTCACATCCGGCAGCAATTACAATTTCAGTGCCAGAGATTTTATCAATTTCCTTTTTTTCTTCTTTACATATTCTTTTGGTTGTTTCCCCAGAAGTCATTGAGCGGAAAATTCTTTGCCCAAATTCTTGTCTGTTTCCTTCTTGAATCAAACTTTTCCAACCATATTCAGAAGCATAATCATATACTAAAGTTCTAACCGTTGGCACGAAAAATAATTGTTCAATTACTCTTGGATCGGTGTTGCCAGTTTTCTCCCTGAATTTTTTGGCATCAATAATCGAATAGTTGATCTGCACATCAATGTCTAATACCTGACCATCTTTTGATAGCGGTTGAATATTTCTAAATGGATTTTCTTCCTTGAACTTGCCATTTTTATCTTCATCGGTCGAAAGAGTTCCCACAAATACCGGCACAATTTGTGTCCAAAACGGCAACTTCAGATAGAAGCCGTTGTTTTTGATGTCATCTTGCAATTCCCCACCTTTAATCACTAGCCCCATGTGAGATGGTTCAATGACTTGGTAGAATCCGCTTGCTACCGTAAAGAATAAAATTATAACGATGATTCCGACGATAGTCGAAGCCAACATTCTTTCTTTGGTCATCTTTTCTTTGACAGGCGTAACTTCATCTGGTAAAAATTTATTATTCATATAGTTTGTTCATTTTAGTTTTAATTTATTAATATCAATTGATCCTGAATGCGCTTGCATATGATGTTTATGGCAAAGCCAAATAACATCTAATGGTTTAGAATAGTCACAATGGTGACCATCAACCTTTTCTTCACCACAGATTACACAGGGTTGTTTAATTATTTTTTTATTTCTCAACGCTTTTTTATAAATCAACATCGTT
>Ga0307377_10006223_pt1 | contig 12553 bp, 12 predicted proteins | sample TR3MG_FD_202535 | JGI IMG/M metagenome (GOLD analysis project Ga0307377, IMG submission 202535) | Soil microbial communities from Risofladan, Vaasa, Finland - TR-3 | ecosystem: Environmental > Terrestrial > Soil > Coastal area > Acid sulfate soil | place: Finland: Risofladan, Vaasa | collected...
TCGCTTCATTGATCTGGGCGACATTGTTAGTGTGTTGATGTGGCAAGGTGACTCCGGTGACGTGCGTTTGAATTATTGAGTTATACAAGTATAGTAAATTAGTCGAGTATAAAATTCCAGCGACATGAACGGCAAAATGCAATGGACCGCGTCGATGACAACATGTGCCTGTTCCCGGCATGGTTTTAATGTCATGCAGAAGTCATTCTTCAGAAGGCTGCTCCGAACGCGCCAGTGTCCAGGAAACCCCGATCACGGCACCCCAGCCGACATGGCGCCGAACCAGCGGGCTGTCGCGGTTGGTCGCGCCGGCCAGTGACTCGACCCGAAAGCTGGAAAACAGGCGCACATCGGGCGTGAGCGGGTGTGACGCGAACAGACCGGCGCGCAGCGCGAACAAACCGCTCCTGGCCGCATAACTGTTCCGGGTGGCGGTGGCATCGACCGGTGACACACCATAGAACGTGTCGGCCAGTTTCGAGTCGCCAAACAGCATGCCAAGTTCGGTGGAGACAAACCAGCGCCCGGGCAGACGCGTGTCCCTTACCCATTGCGGTTCGAATGCGATACCGCGCGAAACAAAGCCATTGCTGACATCAATCACTTCACGCAGCGGAAATTGAAATCGGGAATGGCTGCGGCCGTTTGCAAGATCGCCCAGGTTTATTTTCAGCCGCGGACCGAACTCGATCAGCGTCCCCAGGTTGGCCATGCCCTGCCTGGCCGGGATATCGGACGACGGCGAACCCAGGGTGGCGGCAAAACCGAGATCCAGTTCGGTGCGCGGCGTTTTCAGCGCGCGCAATCCGACGTTGCCGCGCTCCGCACGCAGATACTTGCCGCGGTAGATCAGATATGGCAGGCCCAGCAAGCGGCTGACACGTTCCTCGGAACCGGGATAAGCCGGTTCCGAGAGTCCAAAGCCGAACAGTCCGGCCTCCCAGAGTGGTAAAGCCGGTTTGGCGGTGACCGGCGGAATTTTAGCCGGGGCAACCTGATCCCGCTGTGCAACCCCGGAAGCAGGCAGGCAATACAGGCCGGCAGCAACAAACAGCATCGGGCAGGCAAAAGATTTTATGGAAGGACGGAGCCTCATTGCCCGGAATCCTGCCGGGATTTGCGGATTTCGGCACGCATGTAATCGATATAGGAGGAAATCATTTGATGTATATGTGCCTTTTGTTTGGCGGTCAGCATGTCGCGGATCTGAACGATCATTTCATTCGAGGCCAGATCGAAAGCCTGAATCTCATTCTGTTGCTGTGTTGATCGGGTCACTTCCGGGGAAAATATCCACGTCCTCAGGAATGCGGCAATTTTCTGTTCCCCAGCATGCGCATTCAAAAGGCCAAGCAACTTTTTTTGATTCTCTTGCCGATGCCGGATATAGATGTCGCCCACAACGGGTAAAGCGCGGCTCATTTCCCCGATCTTCCGTTTCTGTTCGGCGCTCAAGTCCCCAGCCAGCCATTCCAGGAAATTGAGGGTCTTGTCGGCGCGCTTGCTTAAATATACATCATGTCCCGCATCGAACTGCCGATTCAATTGTTGCCGGTTTTCCTCGTCAAGATTATGTTCCAGTTCCTTTAATTGGCCAGCATCCAGCATGCCCAGGATTTCTGCGGCGGGACGAACCGCCGGCGCCATGGTTTTCTGGTACAAACCCAGCAGATGCGCCCTCAGCAGTGCAATGTCCCCGGAGTCCAAATGGCCGCCATATTGAACTGCCCCGTTCAGGTTTTGCAGAAAGGTGATGTATTCCGGCAGTGCGTATTTCCGGTGCCAGCGCATATAATTGGAGACATCCCGGCGTATCAAATTTTCTTGCCGGGTATTGAATGAGGTGTAGCCGTTGATCCGGTGTTGCAAGTACCAATCGGCATTGCTGTAGAACAGGCGGATGCTGCTGCAGCCGTAGCTGAACAGGGCAAAGGCAAACAGCAGGAATAGTGTTTTTTTCATGGCCACGGGTGTCCCGATGAAACGCTGCGCCAAAAGGTTAACATGAAAGCCCGGCCGGAAAAGCCGGGTACGGATCGGCAGGAAGCCGGCTGGCAACGTCGGGCGAGGACATTCCGCAGTGTTCTCCGGTTCATTGCAGGAAAGTGGTGGTGACGCTTTAAAATATCGGGTTCAATTTCGTGCGGTTCAAGGTGAGTGTCAAAACATGAGGGAGGATGGTCGATGACGAGTATGTGGGACGAGCGTTATGCCAGCGAGGATTACCTGTTCGGCACCGAGCCGAATCAATTCCTGGTGTCGCAGCGTCATTTGCTGAAACCGGGCATGAGCTGCCTGGCGGTGGCGGACGGCGAGGGGCGCAACGGAGTGTGGCTGGCACAGCAGGGATTGCAGGTGTTGTCGGTGGAAGCATCCGCGGTGGCGCTGGACAAGGCAAAAAAACTTGCGCAGCAGCGCGGCGTGGCGATCGATTTCGAACAGGCCGATGTCGCGCATTGGCAATGGGGCGAAAGCCGCTTTGATGCGGTGGCCGCGATCTTTATCCAGTTTGCGCCGCCCGCCTTGCGCGAGCAAATGTTCGTCGGCATCAAACGTTGCCTGAAACCGGGCGGTCTGTTGCTGCTGCAAGGCTATACACCGCGCCAGCTGGAATACAAAACCGGCGGTCCGCCGGCGGCCGAGAACATGTACACTCTCGAACTGTTGCACAACGCGTTCGGCGACATGGAAATCATGCATCTGCGCGAGCATGATGACCATATCGGCGAGGGCACCGGACACAGCGGCATGTCGGCGTTGATCGATCTGGTGGCGCGCAAACAAAATTAATTTCAAAACAACTGGAGGGGTCATGTATTTAAAACATTCGGCAAAGTCGTTTGCCATTATCAGTGTATTGCTCGTGGCGGGCTGTTCGGGGACCGGCAGCATGTTTCCGCCCTCCGGAGACGCGCCTTTCAAGATCGAATCCGATCCCAGCGGGGCGGCCGTCTACGTGATGGGTGAAAACATCGGCGTGACGCCCCTGAAGATCAGCCAGAAGGATGTGTTCCCGACCGTCTACCCCGGAAAAAAACAATCCCTGTACGGCAAGGTGACGATCAAGAAAACCGGATGTGCGGATTTCACCAAGACCGTCAACGGGAATATCATCGTCAACGGATTGCGCGCCAAACTCGACTGCGGCAATAACAATCCCGCACCCTCGGCAACTTCCGGCGTGACGCCGCAGACCAGCGAAACGGTTGAACAGCGGCTGGACAAGATCAAGGAATTGCTGAACAAGGGACTGATCAGCGAAGATGAGGCGAAGCAGGCAAGAGCACGCATCCTCAACGAGCTTTGATCAGGGGTATCCGATCGCGCCATTGCCGACGCGATGGCGCGCAGGCCCCGATTATTTGTTTGTCCGCCATGGGTCATGGGAGTATGATTCAGCGCACAGGTGTTGAGGCGGAATCATATTTCGGCACCTGCGTTTTGCAGCACAACATGTTTTCTAGGGGTGTCCACCAAGTGATCCTGCTGCTAACCCACTGTTTGAGATCGGGTAAACAAACAGTGTCGTGAAATCAGCTTGAACAAGCGATGATACTTTCGGCCAGAGTGAATACATTCGGACAGGACCTGCTGCGCCGCCATGGCGAGCGAGTCCACAAGATTGCCCTCGATGCCGGCTTTACCTGCCCCAACCGCGACGGCACCAAAGGCCGCGGTGGCTGCTCCTTCTGCAACAACGTTTCCTTCAGCCCCGATGCCAATACCCGTCTCGGCCTCGCTGCCCAGATCGCCAAGGCGCGCCGGGCCATTGCAAAGCGCACCCGTGCAAAAAAATTCATTGCCTACTTCCAGGCCTACACCAACACCTATGACAAGGTCGAGGCGCTCGAGGCGCTTTATCTCGAAGCGCTGGAAGAACCGGACATGGTCGGGCTTGCCGTGGGCACCCGCCCGGACTGCGTATCATCCGACGTGCTGGACCTGCTCGACCGTTTTCGCGACCGGGGACTGGAAGTGTGGCTGGAACTGGGGCTGCAATCCGCCTTCGACAAAACCCTGGAACGGGTCAAGCGCGGCCATACCTTTGCCGAATACCGGACCACCGCAATAGCGGCACGGCAACGCGGCATCCCGGTATGCACCCACCTGATCGTCGGTCTGCCCGGCGAGACCGAAGAACATTGCCATGCCACACTGGATATCGTGCTGGAAACCGGCGTGGACGGACTCAAGCTGCATCCTTTGCACGTCGTCAAACACACGCTGCTGGCCCATCAATGGCGCAAGGGCGAATATGCCCCGCTATCCCGCGAGGGATACATAGCCATGGCAGCCAACCTGATCGAGCGCACCCCGGCAAATATCGTCTACCACCGCGTAACGGCGACCGCAGCGCGCGACGTGTTGCTGGCACCCGCCTGGTGTGCGGAAAAATGGAATGTGCTGAACGGTATCGAAATCGAACTGCGCCGTCGCGGCACCCGCCAGGGCAGCCGCGCCGGGACGCCCTTTTTGAACAACGAGGAGTTGAGACATGCCGCTTGAACTGGTTTGTCCGGCAGGCAGCCCGCCTGCGCTGAAAGCCGCCGTGGATAACGGTGCGGATTGCGTCTACATCGGCTTTCGCGACAGCACCAACGCGCGCGCCTTCGCCGGCCTGAACTTCGACCTGCCTGCCACGAAGGAGGCGGTGCGTTACGCCCATGCGCGCGGCAAAAAAGTTTTCCTCGCGCTGAACACCTATCCGCAGGCCGCCAACTGGCCGCGCTGGCAGGAGGCGGTGGACCATGCGGCTGAAGCGGGCGTGGATGCGGTCATCCTCGCGGATGCGGGACTGATGCGCTATGCCTCGCGGACTTATCCTGACTTGCGCCTGCATCTCTCGGTGCAGGGTTCGGCGACCAATTACGAGGCGGTCAATTTCTACCATGAGCATTTCGGTATCCGCCGCGCGGTGTTGCCCCGCGTGCTGTCGCTGCCCCAGGTCGAGCAACTGGTGCAGCGCACCTCGGTGGAAATCGAGCTGTTCGGTTTCGGCGGCCTGTGCGTGATGGTGGAGGGGCGCTGCGTGCTGTCTTCCTACATCACCGGCGAATCGCCCAATACCGCGGGGGTGTGTTCGCCGGCCAAGGCGGTGCGCTGGCAGCAAACCCCGCAAGGGCTGGAGTCGCGTTTGAACGGCGTGTTGCTGGACCGCTATCGCGACGGTGAAAACGCCGGTTATCCGACCCTGTGCAAGGGGCGCTTCGATGTCAACGGGGAAACCTATTACGCGATCGAGGAGCCGGTCAGCCTCAACACGCTGGAACTGATCCCGGAGATGATGCGCATCGGCATATCCGCGGTCAAGATCGAGGGCCGCCAGCGCAGCCCGGTGTATGTCGAACAGGTGACCAAAGTTTGGCGCGCGGCCATCGATGCCGCGCAGCACAATAGCGAAAGTTATACGGTTGAACCCGCCTGGATGAACCAGCTGAACAAACTTGCCGAGGGACAGCAGCACACCCTCGGCGCCTATCACCGTCCCTGGAAGTAAATGAAAGAAATGAACATGAAACTTGCCCTTGGCCCGGTTCTCTACTACTGGCAACGCGACACGCTGTTCGAATTTTACGAGCGTATTGCCGCGGCGCCGTTGGATATCGTCTATCTCGGCGAGACGGTGTGTTCCAAGCGCCATAATTTCCGGCTGGAGGACTGGCTGGAAGTGGCGAAAAAACTCGCCGCAGCCGGCAAGCAGGTGGTGCTGTCCACCCAGGCGCTGATCGAATCCGAATCGGACCTCAAAACCCTGCGCCGCCTCGCGGAAAACGGCAGCTACACGGTGGAGGCCAACGACATGGGGGCGGTGCGCCTGATGTCCGGGAAGCCGTTTGTCGCGGGTCCGCATATCAATACCTACAATCCCCAGACGCTGGCGCTGCTGGCGGAGCTGGGGGCGCAGCGCTGGGTGATTCCGGTGGAGATGTCGCGCCGGATGCTGACCGGCATGCTGGCCGGCAAGCCGCAAGGCATGGAGACCGAAGTGTTCGCCTATGGCCGTCTTCCGCTGGCCTTCTCGGCACGCTGCTTCACCGCACGCCATTACAACCTGCCCAAGGACGACTGCCAGTTCCGCTGCCTCGACCATGCCGGCGGATTGACGCTGAAGACCCGCGAGGGTCAGCCGTTCCTTGCGTTGAACGGCATCCAGACACAATCATCCAAAGTCTATAATCTGGCGGCGGAACTGGACGGCATGGAGCAACTGGGCGTGGATGTGGTGCGCGTCAGCCCGCAGCCGCTCCATACCGAAAAGATACTCGCGCTGTTCCGGCTAAGACTCGACGGCAGCCTGTCCGCCTCCGAGGCAGAACAACAGATGGCGCGGCTGATGCCGGACGAGGCTTGTGACGGCTACTGGCATGACCGGCCCGGCATCGAGCAGGTGAGTACCCGCGGCCAGGCGGGGTTTGACCGGATGCAATCAACCGCAACGTAAGGGAATAACATGGAACAGACCGCATTCAACTTTCCGCAACCTGTCGCGACACTGGTTTCCCTGCTGCCGACTTTTCCGCCCTCGTTGGCTTTTACCAGGTTGCTCAATTTGGCGCTGGACCGGATCATCCTCGCAGAAAACCTGCAACCGTTGCACGGCAAGCAGATTGCGATCCGCGTCAAAGACCTCGGGCTGAATTTGCACTTCATCATCGATGCCGGAAAATTCACGCCGACCCGTTCCGGGAAAGTGCCCGATCTGGTTATCAGCGCCACCGCACAGGATTTCTATCTGCTGGCTACCCGCAAGGAAGATCCGGACACGCTGTTTTTCAGCCGCCGCCTGATGGTGGAGGGCGACACGGAACTGGGGCTGGTGGCAAAAAACACGCTGGATGCAATCGAATTGCCGAAACTCGATGCGGCCCTGTTGTCGCCGCACAATGTGCTGGCCGGCATACGGTCGCGTTTGTTTCGGGGACGGTTCAGGATTTAGCACGTGTATGCAGCCTGTGCGGTGGTATTTTTCAAGCGGAAAACAAGCCGGATGCGGCCTGCCCAATTCGCTTTTGTTTTATGAAAACGAAGCAGTTCATCTATGTTCCGGGGAAGAACCCCAAGCCCGAGCCGGAGCTGCACCGCGCATTGCTCTGGCGCGCGCTGGTCGAAGGGGTGCGCCGCGCCGATGGCGCTGCGGCCGATAGTATTCGGGCCGGCTACCCGCAGTTTCATCTGGTCAGCTGGAACTCGCTTTATTACCATGCCTATAAGGATGTCACCCTGGATATCCCGTGGATTGACGCCCTGATCAACAAACACGGTCCGACGCAGCAGGATATAAGCGATGCCCGTTCCTGGAACATCTGGCTGAGCCGCTTCATGTTGTCGCTGGCGGACCACATTCCATTGCTGATACGCATGCTGCCCGAAGCGGTGCGCGGAACCGCCCGGGAGATCGAGCGCTATTTCAGCAACACCGACGGTATCGGCAGCGAGATTCGCGGTCTTCTGGCAAACACCCTGCGCCCGATGCTCGAGCAGCAGGACGATGTGCTGTTGATCGGGCACAGTCTCGGTTCCGTCATCGCCTACGATACTTTGTGGGAGCTGTCACATCGGGAAGGGGTAAAGGGAAAGGTGGAGTTCTTGACGCTCGGCAGCCCGTTAGGCCTGCATTACATACAAAGGCGCCTGTTGGGCATGAACGGCGAAGCTGAAATAAGTTATCCCGAACTGATCGGCCGCTGGGTAAATCTTTCTGCCGAGGGCGATGTAACCGCGCTCAATCAAAAATTAAAGGATAGTTTTTACCCCATGCTTGAACTGGGTCTGGTCGAGTCTATAGAGGACCATTGCCACGGGATCTACAACTTCTTTCGCAGCGATGCAGGCCTGAATTGCCATCGTTCATACGGCTACCTGGTGAACCCCGCTGTCGGTAGCAGCATTGCGGACTGGTGGAAACATTGAAGCTGCCGGGATGAAATGAAGCGTAGCGGCTGATCGGAAATCAGCGTTTGGTGTATTTTCCGCCCCAGACGAATTCTTGCAGGATGGCCATCTCGGAAGTGGAATGTTGCGCGTTCTGCTGCAGACTGGTGTTCTCGGCTCTCAGGAAGTCAAGCAGGAACTTTATTTTGATATGTGTCTTGACCCGGGCCGACACGATAGGCGCGCTGATCGGTTTGTGGATGAAATCCGATGCGCCGAGCGCAAAGCCGCGTTCTTCGTCTGCAACATCGGTTTTCGAGGTAATGAAGATTACCGGGACATCCGCAAGCCGCGGGTTAGCCTTGAACTGGCGGCAAATCTCGTAACCGTCGATTTGCGGCATCATTACATCGAGCAGTATCAGGTCTGGAGGGTTCGCGAATGCATACTCAAGAGCCAGTGCGGAGTCGTTGAACATCTTCAAGGAATAATCTTTCGACAATATCGATTCAATTATCATCAGATTTTCAGGGGCATCATCTACAACCAGTATTTTTGGATGATTTTTTGTCTCTTCCATCTTGTTCTCCTGAAGTACGATTGCAGATGCACATCGTTTTTTGCCATGTCAGGCTTGATATGCGGAATCAATCAGCGTGCCGCATCACCTGAAAACGAGAATATAACACCATATTGGATAACGCAATCCGCTCATGGCATCCCGGTCCGGCGTAACCGACTTTAATCGATTTCATTTTTCAGGACCGTTCGTTATGATAACGATACCGCTTGTATAAATACACTAGAATGTCCCGATGGATATCACATACGCACAGAATGCTTCGATGAACGGAAAATTGTTTGTCTTTCGGATCGGGGGCGCATCATGAACATAAGAAATTTCTGGATCGCTTTGCCTTGCATTTTTGCATGCGTTGCCAATACAGAAGCGGCCGGTTTGGATCAGCCGCAGGTCACATTTGGCGGTTTCGGTTCGCTGGGCGTCAGCCATTCCACCATGGCGTCGGGCGACTATGTTGTGGACAGCGGCATCCCGAAAGGACCCGGCCTGAGCAATTATCTGTCGACCACAAACGATACCCGGATTGCGGGACATATGGCAGCCCAAATGTCGCCAGACGTCTCGGTCGTGATGCAGGTGGATGCGGAATATCACACCGGGAACAGTTATGCGCCGGAAGTCGAGTTCGTCAATGTCAAATATGCGCTTTCGCCCGATAGCTACGTCCGGGTCGGGCGCGTTGCCCTGCCGACATTTCTGGAATCGGAGAACCGGGACATCGGCTATACCTATGCGTGGATTCATCCGCCCGTCGAGGTATACCGCCAGGAACCGGTCACACACGGGGATGGCCTGGATTTCAATTACCGCCTGCATGCCGGAGATGCAACGCATTCGATCAAGACAGTGTTCGGCAGGACCTCGTTTGAATCCAATGATTCCCAGTTAAGCAATGCGATATCTTCAAAAAACATGTGGGGGATATTCGACACGACCGAATATGGCTCGGCCATCATCCACGCCGGCTACCTGCAACGCGACACCGATTCCGGGTCTTTTCTGACCAGCCAGGGCGGCGCATGGGTGAAAGACAGTGACTTGTCCGCCGGTGTGCAATATGACACGGGCGACTGGTTCGTGTTGTCCGAGTGGATACAGCGCAAATCAACCTACGAGACCAACGCGAGTTATGCCAGCGCCGGCTATCGCGTGAAACAGTTCACCCCCTACCTGACCTACGCACAGAGCAGCCAGGGTTCATTTCTTCCCGGTTTCACGGCACCAACGCCCGAAGCGGTGCGGCTGGCAACAAGAGCGCAGCACACCGTCAGCCTGGGCGTGCGCTGGGACTTCATGAAAAATACCGATTTCAAATTTCAGCTCGATCAGGTCAAACTCAGCGACAACTCAAATGGTTTCCTGGCAAATGTGCCGGCCAATGTCACCCTGTACGGGTCGCAGTTCTATGTCATGTCTGCGGTAGTCGATTTCATATTCTAGACACGATGGATTACCTGAAAATACCGAATGTCGTTGTCAATCGCGTGGCGTTTATGCTGCTGGCAATGGTTGCCGCAAGCGCGCATGCGGAGGTGGTTGTCATCGTTTCTGACAAAAGTCCCGTTACCAGTCTGACGGCCGAGCAAACCGCAAAAATATTCCTCGGCAAAACCACCAACTTTCCGAATGACGGCACAGCCTTCCCCGTCGACCAGGTCGAAGGCAGTGAAGTCCGGAAGGAGTTTTATGAAAAAGTGGTGCACAAGAATCCCACGCAACTTTCAGCCTACTGGGCAAGAGTGATATTCACCGGCAATGGACAGCCACCGGTAGAGCTGGAAGGCAATATCACCGTCAGAAGCGTCGTCGCAAAAAACCGGAATGCCATCGGCTATATCGACAAACGATATCTAAACAGGAGTGTCAGGGTCGTTTTGACTGTTGGAAAAAAATGACTGAGCTGATAAAAAAACTGTACGGCTATTCCCTCACCTGGAAACTGCTGCTGGTGCCGGTGATTGCCACGTTGAGTTTTGCCGCATATCTGGCCTATTCATCCCAGGTAATGTCGGAAGGGGATGATGTCCTCAAGGAGTTGCGCGATATCGATTACCCGATACTCGATGAGGCAGAGAAGAATCTGAACGCCTACATGAGTGTCGTGGATGCGCTCAACACCGCGGCGGCTACCGGCGAGGCGGATTTCCTGGATGTTGCCAATGGCAAAGCGGCTGAAATACTGGTCCGTTACCAGAATTTGAAAAAACTGGATATTCACCACCACGACAAGCTGGAAAAGCTGCAAACCGACTTCAATACCTACTTTAACCTGGCGATGGATGTGGCGACCCGGATGACGGCGAGGAAGGATATGCCCGGCGAGTACCAAATCATCAAGATGCGTGCCTTGCGGGATGACTATTTATCCGAGGCCAGGGCATACAAGGCCGGTACCGAACAGGATTACCATGCCGACGTGGCACGCGCGATAGAACGCTCGGAACACGCCCAGAACTGGGGCCTGTGGATCGGATCGTTGATGCTGCTGGTCATCGCCGGTCTTACCATGCGGGTAACGCGCGGCATTCTGGCGCTGGAAAAGCATGTGGCGGATCGAAACCGGCTGCTGGTGTCGGTCAACCAGGAACTGGAACATGAAATTTACAAACTGAAAGCGGCCGAGGAAGCCAAGAGTCAGGCCGAAGCGGCCAAGAGTGAGGCGGAAACGGCCAACCAGATCAAGGATGAATTCCTGGCAAATATGAGCCATGAAATCCGCACCCCGATGAATGCCATCATCGGCCTGAGCCATCTGTGCCTGCAGACGGTCATGTCGGCGAAACAGCAGGATTACCTGAAGAAGATCAACGGTTCGGCAAAATCGCTGTTGAGGATACTCAACGACATTCTCGATATCTCGAAAATCGAGGCGGGGAAGATGGAGATCGAGCAAGTCACCTTCGAGTTGGAAGAGGTGATGGGCAATGTGGCCACGATCGTGGGCAACCGCGCCCACGAGAAAAAGCTCGAATTCCTGATGCAAACCGCTCCGGATGTGCCATCGTTGCTGGTCGGCGACCCGCTGCGGCTGAGCCAGGTGCTGATCAACCTGGCCGGCAATGCCGTCAAGTTCACCGAGCACGGCGAAGTGACGGTTCGTGTGGTGCGTGCGAGAGAGACCAGCGACGAGATTGTGCTGCGTTTCAGCGTGATCGACACCGGAATCGGGATGACCCAGCCGGACATTGACAAGCTGTTTCACCCGTTCACCCAGGCGGATTCAAGCACCACCCGGAAGTTCGGCGGTACCGGCCTGGGGCTGACGATCAGCAAACGCCTGGTCGGATTGATGGGTGGACGGATCTGGGTCGAAAGCAACCCGGGATATGGTTCGAGATTTATTTTCGTCGCACGTTTCCAGAAACCGGCCAAGCAATTGCACTACAACCCGGCCGCGATCGACGATCTGCGCGGGTTGCGTGTGCTGGCTGTTGATCAAAGCGCGAACAGCCTGCAAATTCTCAGGGGCTACCTGGAATCATTCGATCTCGATGTGACGATCTCCGGCAATAGCGAGGAGGCGCTGAAACTGGTCGGCAACGCGAACGAGGAAAAGAATCCGTTTGGCCTGGTGGTCATCAACTGCAAGCTTCCCGAGATGGACGGGATCGACCTGGCCCGCAAGCTGCACGAAATCAGCTTCCTGAGCTTCAGGCCGAAAGTGCTGATGATCACCTCCAGCGACCAGGATGAATTGCTGAAGCGGATGGATAGCCAGACCGTGGACGGCATATTGGCGAAACCATTCCAGCAAAGCAAATTGCTCGATGCGGTCAGCAAGGTCTCCGGCAGGAGTGTGCTGTCATCGGGCCGGTTCAAGATCATCAGCGAACAGTTGAGCCCGGAACTCATTTCCCGCATCCGCGGGGCGCGCCTGCTGCTGGCAGAGGACAACGAGATCAACCGGCAGGTTGCGCAGGAGATGCTGGAAGGATTCGGTATCGATGTAACGACCGCAGAGAATGGCGAAGAAGCAATCTCACTGCTGGTGGCGGAAGATTTCGACGGCGTGCTGATGGATATGCAGATGCCGGTGATGGACGGCGTCACCGCCACCCGGGTGATACGCAAGAACCCGCGCTTTGCCGAACTGCCCAT
>Ga0307377_10006224_pt1 | contig 12552 bp, 5 predicted proteins | sample TR3MG_FD_202535 | JGI IMG/M metagenome (GOLD analysis project Ga0307377, IMG submission 202535) | Soil microbial communities from Risofladan, Vaasa, Finland - TR-3 | ecosystem: Environmental > Terrestrial > Soil > Coastal area > Acid sulfate soil | place: Finland: Risofladan, Vaasa | collected...
GGGCTGATGCTGATATGAAGACTTATCTGAAGAAGAATGGTATCAATACTAATGCGGATGGTAGGGTGAGTTCTATTGATGAGGTGCCGACAGCGTTTCGTCAATTTGCCGGCGGGAAGTTTCAGTATGGGGAAAATGCTTTTCAGTATCCGCGTAAGGATATGTCCGGTAATGCAGTTACGGTCTCTACTCCAGCAGGGTCCGAGGCTTATCTTGTATCTTCGTCCGGGGACATTCATCATGTAGTATTGCCAACATCATTTGGGTTCTCTCCTCAGAAGGAGTATGATTTAGCCCTGGAAAAAAATAGATATATTTATAATAAGCCGGAGGATTACCCGGGACAGATTGATCAGTACGGGAGATATGTGGAGGGTACTGTCTTTATACAGGACGAGGCATTGTATACCAGCCCTATAATAAAGACAGCCACACAAAAAGGAGAAATTTCAGATGTGCAGACTATAGGCACTGAGGCCGCTAGGCCTATTAAGCAGCCATTGTCGATTAGGGATATGGATACAGGAAATTCTGTGAACCTATATGGGAACTATCAGATTGTACTTCCATTTGATGGGGTAGAGGACGAGCTGAATCTAGCTTATCCGTTTTTGCAGAGGTTTCATGCAGACCTGGAGAAGACAAAAACTAAGCCGGTAACTGAGAAGTCTACTAAGGGTGGTGCTGCAGATATAGTTGGAGATGTCACTAGCAAGATAGCTAAAGTATTTAACTCCAAGGAGGCTGCAATGAAAGCTATTCAAAGTGGGCTGGTGAAGTCGGGGGAATCATTCACAGTAAACGGTCAAAAATATACAGCTAAGTAAGATGATAGAATTCGATGATCTAGTTATTAAGGAGCCTACAAGTTTTGATGACTTAGTGGTTGAACAGTCCCCGGTACCGGAGGCTGTTCAAGATGTTACTGCTATGCCAAATGTATTCCTTCCTGAGGATATGCCGGATTTTGATGTGCATCATGGGAGTGGTAGGGCGAGTAATATAATTGATGCGAATAGAGGTAAGAATTTTGTTAACCGTATTGTGTATCCTGATAGGGTTGCCCCACTAGATAGAGGGAATGGAATTACCTCTACTCATTCTATGGGGTGGGGTGAGGTAGATGGAAAATACTATGTGTACCCAACTGTTGTTGAGCAGGATGGTAAGTTGGTAGATATTTCTGACCAGGATCCTCTGGGATATGCGTTAGAGACTGGGGAGACTATTGAGTTTGATGATGCGGAGGATGCTGCTTGGTTCTCTAGTGATGAGGGCTATAAACAATATTGGAATAAACCAAAATCTAAGGAGCAGGTTCATTACGAATACCATGCTGGAGAAGCGGCCACCAGAGCTATAGAAGCCGGAAGGCAGAAGCAGGCTACTATATATGGAACCCGGGACCCGGACGGAAGAGTGGGCCCGGAGCTGTCTCGTTGGCTGGCTAGACCTACTACGGAAGAGTATGTAACGAAACAATTACCAGAAGCTGGTAAATTTCTTATCGATTATCTGTCCAATAATTCGATAATGGGGAAAGCTTCCATTTTAATAACTGCTGCTTCGTATGGTTCTTTTGATCCTAATCGAACAGTGGGGGATTATTATAGAGGTATCTACGCCCAGAACCAGGAGTCTATGATGTCATATAAGCCAAATGAGGTTCAGGATGCGGCACTGGGGGCCTTAGCCATTACAATAGATTATCCACTTTTTAATGCATTTGGTGTGGGGTATAATGTCGCAAGCAGGTTACCGCTGAAATATGCTACCATGTATACTGAGGAGAAGTTGGTTCAGGCCGGTATGACCAGGGCTCTAGCTAAGGAGTATACCAAAGGAGCGGTTATGAAGTTAAATTCAGTAGTGCAGCCTGGGGTGGTTCTTAGTAATTATGCTGGGATAGGTGATTTATCCACTCAGTTTGGTGAGGGAGCAAAACTGGATGAGATTAATTGGGAGCAGAACATAAAGGCTTCTACTCATTCTGGGTTTCTTGGTTTGGGTGTTGGGGTGTTTGGACTTGGGGCAAGCTATGCCAAGAACAATAGATGGTTGATGATGAAGATGATGGATGGGTCAGTATCTAAGAGGCTTGTTGATAGGAGTTTTGGTGTTGGAACAGGTGTTGGTGAGGTTGGAATATTTACCATAGGGGATGCTATGTTGGATAGTGAGCGGAGATGGCATGATGTAAGTAAGCAGGATGTGATTAATATGTCGGCCATTGTGTTGAACATGCGAGCTATGCACTCCCGGGCGAAGCCTCCATCTGGAAGGGGGGATTTTAGTGCTGCTGAGCTGGAAGTCATGAGAAGTCACGTTAAGGATTTTGATTATAGAGATCCTTTGGGGTCCATGCTTAAGAACGAAAAAGACATGGAAGCTTTTCTGAAGGATAAGAAAGTTCCGTTCAGTGCCAAGGCTAAGATATATGAGAAGGCTAAGTTCGAATATGAAATGCCTATTGTTGATAGGGTTAGCATGGAAGAGGGTCCGGAAGGAACTACAGTATCCACATACGCCAAAGATGGTACACTTCTTCAGGTAGAGATCTTTTCTACCGGTACAGAAGCCATGGGGTTTGTTCGGGATATAGAGACAGGAATATCTGAGTCAGGTAAGCTGCGAGAGATGGCTAATCTTACCAGGAGTAATCAGACTGAACTGGATGCTGCTCTTATAAAAGCCGGTATTGAGGGAGGGGTTACAAACGAACAATTATCTGTATCCTCACAGCTTTTACCTAGTCAGAGGACCCCAGAGCAGAAGAAGCTGGCGGAGAAATTATTCGATGCGTATGAGCAGTTCAAGGCTGAGAAAAGAGAAGATCCTACTACCAGGTTGTTCAGGGTTAAGGAAGAAGTAGAGCCAGCTTCGATAGAGGAATTAACCCCGGACATAATTAAGGCTGCTCGGGAACAAGCTACTCCATATACTACGGAAGAAATTGAGCTTGGGTTTGAAACAATTCCTAGGCTGCAGGCTAAGTTGGACCATCCAGAGAATGGGATTAATAAGATGCTTTCTGATTTGGCTGCTATTGGGGAGAGTGGGTCCATTCGTAGTAAGACCATGCGTAACTACTTCCCGGAGGTTAAGGGAGAGGTTCTTAATATTACTTCGAAGGAGGAGTTAGATGCCGTAACAGAGAAACTTCAGTCCGCTAAGAATAAGGTGGAGGCTGAGATAAATCGAAGAATCAAAGCAGAAGAGCCAGCAATAGAGGAGGGAAGATATGTGTTAGGGCGTAAAGGGTTTGACTCTAAGAAGGATTTATTCCTGGAGCTGGATAAGTTTGAATCTTTGGAGGGGACTCTTCCAGAGGTACACGACTTTGAAACCGCCACGGCTATCAGAGAGTATGAAGTTCTCAAGGGCGGTACTGGGCAGAGTATAGCTGGTGGTATGAAAGCCACTGCTGAGAAGCTTAGAGGGGCCAAGGGGAAACTAAAGCCAGAGCCTGGGTCGTTGCAGATACGTCCACCATATATGTCGGAGGCCTTCGACTTTGGTGTGGAGATGATAGCCAGGACGATTGAGGCTGGAGCAGGATTCACTGAAGGTGTGGGTAGGGCTATAGATGGTATCAAGGCACAGAAGTTTTACAAGGATCTCACCAAGATAGAGCGGAAGAGGTTTGAGAAGGCTCTCATGGATGCTTGGGAGGAGTACTATGGAGAAGCAGCAGGCACCGGGGAGCTAACCACATCAGATACATATCAGGGTGGAGCAGATGCAGTCGGTCCAAAGAAATCCAATATACTGGTTAAGACCAGTAAAGATAAAACCGGTAATACTTTACTGGTGCAGATACATCCCGGAGTTACGGGTGGAGCAGATGCAACTGCTGGTTATTTTGAGCAGCTGTATAAGTCTCGGGAAGGTTATTGGAAATCTCCTGATTTTTGGGAGGTGCCTACCTGGGCAGTAGAGGCTGCTAATAGTGTTACAGATGCTGACTTCATGGCTATCAGAGATCCTATCGCAGCCGCTAAGCATATTGCTGAGTCCGGGTATTCGTCAGTGATGTTCAGCGTAATGGATGTTAATAAAGGACACATCAAAAATATAGCTGAGGAGCTATACAAATTAAATCCTGATATTAAAGTAGTGGCCGGTGGCTATGTGGATGGGAAATATTTCAAGGATAATCCCAACGTGAAATTCTTCGATACCCTCAAGGGGGCTGTTGAAGACATGGGATACGAGTTCAAAGAGGGGAAGGATACTCGTCACTTTAAAGGAACTAAGACCGTTCCCAGGCTGTGTCTATCGAAGGGATGTCGTCATAAGTGCGCTTTCTGTACGGTAGACAATACTGTGAGAGCAGAGTCTCCGGAATCCATAGATGCCCAGATCGAGAGCTTCAAAGATTATAATTATGAGCTGGTCTATGTGGACGATAAAACATTTGGTCAGGCTAAGAATGCCGATAAGTTAAAGGATGCATACAATAAGATTAAGGAGGCCAACCCAGACTTCAGGGGATTTATAATTCAAACCACTGCACCGGCCTTTAATAAGCTGGACCCTAAATTGATTAAGGAGTCCGGGATAAAGTATGTGGAGCTCGGAGTGGAGTCTTACAATGATGAGATATTGAAGAATATCAACAAGCCCCACCGCACTAAGACCATTGACCAAGCTGTAGAGAAGATCCGGGAGCAGGGTCTGCAGTTTATTCCAAACATTATAGTTGGGATGTCAGGTAAGATTGATGGAAAGCTGTGGAGCGAGACTGCAGAGACCTATGCCAATACTATGGCCTTTAAGCGCCGGAATGAAGATGTGATTTCTCATGTGAATGTGTATAACTTGGCTGCCTATAAAGGCACTGAATTAGGGGAACAGCTTGGTAAGGAGGGGGACATTAATGAGAATGTAGTTCATAGAGCATATCATAAGGATGCCAAAATTCATGAGCAATTCTACCAAGATGTGGTTGCTTTTGGAGAGCGGATGCTGGAGAAGGGACCACAGCAGGAAAAAAGTGATCCAGATACAAAGAGTCAGCTAAGGAGTCATAAAGCCTTTGGTGGATCTACCTTTACTATTATAGGTGAGAACCTGATGGGCTATGACGGTGCTAGTGTTTCCATCTTCCCAAACAGGGAACAAATAATAGAAGGAAGAGAGATCACAGAGCGGGACCTGATTGACTACATTGATAAGAATAGAAGTATATTTGAGGGGAATGAGGATGTGCTCACAATCGGTACCTGGAAAGGTGCTGATGGAAAAACATATATAGATGTGTCTAGTACGCTGCCACTTGGTAAGGCTGTGGATCTTGGTAATAAGTATGGGCAGAAAGCTATATATGATTTAAAAAATGGGGAGACCATTACATTGGTTCAAAAGAAACCCAAGGGTAAGCTGCCAACTGAGGCATCCAGGATAGCCATGATCCGTAGTATACTTGGCATTAAGCCACCTAAGACCACCATCCAGAAGAGGATTGATAAGGCTGTAGAAGGAAAGCCTATTCGGAACAGAGTACTGGTGAGTGAGTATGCTGTCCTGAAGGATCAGATTAAAATGCAGAGCCGGATAGCTAAGGACATCGCTAAGTTCCAGAAGAAAGCTCGGGAAGATATTCAAACATTCATAAGTACTGCAGATTTCAGTAGCAGCTTAGGAGTTCGAACCACTAAGACTATAGCTCGTAGGCTGGCCGGGATGGATGTGAATGATCCGGGTTCTGTGATTCGGGTGATGGATTATATCGATCAAGCTATTACCGATGCCAAGTTCAGGGAAGAGTTGGCAGAGATGGACAGGGCCTATGATAAGCTAGATAAACAAACCGCTCCACCATCATACCAGAAGAAAGACCCTAAGACTGATATCCGTAAGGGTAAGGGAATGGACCCGGCTTACATTGATAAGCTGAAAGCGGCTAGGGAGGCTATGGTTAATGGTGATTGGGCTAAGGCCCAGGAAGAGATTGACGCTCTTCAGGAGAAGTTGGCAGAGGATCCATGGGGCCCGGAGAGTGACGCTATACTAGATAGAATAGAGGAGCTTAGCTTCCACGGAGTACTGAACGCTACATCTAGTCCAACATTGGATTATCTGAAAAGTAGGGTAGCTGATATAGAATCAATCCGGAAGCAGGGACGTACCCTTGGAGCAGCCAAGAGGATGGTCAGGTCCCAGGAGCGGAGAGACATCATTCAGAACTCTTTCAATGTGCTCAATGCCGGCAAGAAGAAAGTACAGCTGGATCCAAGGTTGGCTCCAGATAGAGCAGACATAGCTACCTACGATAAGTTTAAGAAATTATTTGATTGGGTGGGGCAGGATAGCTGGTTCACTATGTTGGATAAGCTATCGAAGTTTGATAAGTCTTCAGCTCCTATGCAAAGCTACTTGAATAAAAAATTTGGTGGGTCTGTGATTAGGGCAGAGGAGATAGAGCGCCATAATAAGATTCAGTTCAGAACAGATACTAATGCTGCCGCAGAAAAAATATGGGGTGCCAGCGGTAAGAGATTAGAGAATATTCTTCGTAATAACTCTGAGCGCCTGTATGAATTGGATATCCCGGTAGGTAAGGGCAAGACGGAGACCAGGATGATATCCATGAATGAAGCTATTAAGAAGTGGCAGGAAACTAAGGATCTAGAACTGGTCAACAGTATGATAGCTGAGGGATATTTTGATGCTACAGGAGAGCCTACAGCTTTATATAGGCAGCTGGAGTCTATCCTTACTCCCAGGGCTAAGGAATGGGGTGAGTGGCAGATGGATGTGCTTTATCCTAAAATATATGATTTAGTCAATGAGGTATATCGTGATATATTCAGCACTGACATGCCTCAGCATAAGAAATATTCACCTATATTTGTGGCTGAGAAATTAATGAATCCAGATCAGGCTCTGGAGCATATGCTGACCCATACTGATGTCAGGGCTTTGGCTGGCAATAATCACCTGAAGGTTCGTACTCCAGGGCATGGTAAGATGCTGCTCTTTATGGATGCGGACAAGGTGATGATGAATTACATGGATAAGATGCTGTTCTTTCAGGCCTGGGCTAAGCCACTTAGGGAAATGAATGCTGTGTTCGGCGACAGAACTATATCTGAGTCTATTCGGCAGAACTTCGGTGAAGAGTATAATACATATCTTAAATCCTTCCTGCAAGATTTTGGACGGAGGCCAAAGGATATAACCAATTTTGAGCGGTGGGCTACGAAGGTAAGGTCTAACTTCACTATAGGGTCTCTAGCTATAAAGCCGACAATATTAATAAAGCAGTTGACTTCCTTCCCGGCTTATGCTGATAATATACCCACTTCTGAGTTTGTGGTTGGATTGGCTGACTTCGCTACAAATTATAGAGAGGTCATGAAAGTGTTAAATGAATCTGAATATATTAAAGAGAGGTATAAAGTAGGATGGGACCGGGATGTTGTAAGTGCTATGCAGAAAGACGCAGCTGGAGTAATATCTGGGAAGGGTAACTGGAAAGACTTTTTAATGTTTAATGTTAAGTGGGGTGATAAAGGAGCTATCGTGGCCGGAGGTTGGCCTGTGTATAGGTATCATTATAATAAAGCAATAAAGGAAGGACTTGGTGAAAGAGAGGCTAGGACCACAGCCATGCGGGAGTTTGAGTTTGCTACCAGGAATTCTCAGCAGGCCTCTAATATTGCAGACCTTTCATATTATCAGAGGGCTAATCCGGTGTACAAGTGGTTCACTATGTACAAGACATCTCCCTTGCAGTACCACAGAAAGGTTGCCGGAGCCGCCAGGAATCTGGTACATGGTAGAGGGGATTGGAAAGAGAACATGAAGACTGTGGCGATCTATCATTTTTTACTTCCACAATTGTTTCAGATGGCCGGCAACGGATTTAAGTGGGATGGAAACGATCAGGCTTGGGCATTGATCGGTAACTTTAATAACATATTCATAGCTGGAGATGCTATGCAGGGAATGATGAACCATTTAAGAAATCTACCATACGACTACCATGCTACTCCATTGGAGTCTTTGGTCACTGATGCTAACAGAGCAATTGATGAGATGAGTGAATACCCAGATTTCATGGAAGAGATTTTGAATAATATCACAGTATCTGAATTTCTTGAGCATATAGATGCTTTAGGAAAAGCGGCTAGTTACTATACCGGCCGACCAGTAGATGGGGCTATACGCACCCTTAAGGGATTAGCGGATGCTGTAGAAGGCAATACCGAGTATCCATTCAGGCGTATCCTTGGATATTCTGAGAATGCTCTGGAGGAGGGTGATGAGCTGTGGAAAATTCCTAAAAATGTACGGGACAGGATTGAGAAGGGTATGAATGATGATACGAAATCCTGGGATGATCTTGTGAAGAAGGAGGGTAACCCAGAGACTTTTGACGATTTAATAAAGTAACATATAGATTATCTTATTTTAGATTAACACTTAAAAATAAAATATCATGGCAGTATTTAGTTTAATAGATGATGGCGCATCAGTTACCGTAACAGGAGGTAATACAAGGATACTTTTCATGTCTGATGATGGATGGTATGATGCTGTTGATGAGGTAGGGCACGATGCTGCAGATTTTGCAGATTTATATGCTATTCAGATATTGGATTCTTCTGGTGTTGAGGTGGCAGTATTGAGTGATCTTACTGGAGCAGATGTAGGCATTACTACCCCGAAGGAGGGAATTTCTGCCCCAATTCAAAATGGGTATACAGTGACTGCTGATGGCCGGTATAAACTCAATCTGGTAACAGTTCCTACTTATAAGGCAGGGACTGCGTATGTGTATTCTTCATCCAACGATGTTTATGTGTACTACAGCGCAAAGGTATATAAGCTAATTCAGACCGGTACCGGAAAGACCCCTAGTACCGAAACGGCTTATTGGACAGAGCAGTTCGACGTAGATGTTACTGACATGGCCACCATGATAGCCGGACTGCCCGCGAAGTATACAATTGCGGTCCATCAATACAGCTCCGTGACTGCAGAGGCTCTATGGCCGGATATGATGTACAGGGTCCATACTGCTCAGGGGGTAGTTGGGGATGATGCTACTACCATGCTGAACAACCGGGAGTGGAAAGATGCTGCTCAACTTTATTTGGATCTTCGAGCTTTACCTGGACTCCTTACCAATTTAGATTATGAGGCTATCGATGATGTATTCACCAGGGCTGCTGCTCTTACAACAAAATACGCATAATGGCAACTAATATACAAAAATACGCGGCAAATGTGGCTGGAGTGAATCGCCGGCAGATGTATGGATTCCCTAATAGGGAACTTTATGAGCACTCTTTAGTAAAAATGTTGAATAAATATATGATACTTTACGGAATTGAAAATGATCTATTTACAGCTGATGAAGAGATAGTCATGCAAAATATTTTTGATTCAATTACTGCCCCGGATTAGGAATTGTCATTTATTATTCCTACATTTGCATAAATGATTTAAAAAGACTTAATGGATCAGCAGTTTCAATTGAGCCTGCTGTGTTACCTAGTTCAGTCTCCTAACGGGAAGTCGTACATTGAATCGATAAATGATGACACCTTCGACTTGGTAGAATTCAAGTTGACTTCTCAGGTTTTGAAAAGATATTATAAATTTCAGAACCAGATCCCAGGTAGGCTGCAGGCCACAGCATTTCTAGAGGAAGAGATTGCAAATACGAGAGACATGCCTGAGCCATTGGCTAAGGATCTTCGTGAAGTATTTGAGGATATCTATATTCCTTTAGACCCCAGAGATGTTCAGTATATAGAGGATCAGCTTATCAATAGTCTGCAGGAAAAGCAGATCGAGGTTCTTGGTTCGCGATTCGCGAAGGGCGAACTAGGCTCCAAAGAGTTCATCCAACAGTTAGCCCCAATAGCTGCTTTAGCCCTGCCCGGGGAGGAAGACATTTTCAAAGAGAGTGGCTTCCTGGTAGCGGATAGAGATAAGCACTCCGATGAGCGGATAGAGGGCACCCCAACATTCCTACATGATCTTGATAAATTGACGGCTGCAAGAGGTTTCTACTCTCCGCAGCTGATCGTATTTATGTCCGGCCCGAAGCACTTCAAGACTGGTGTTCTACTCAGCTTGGCTTTGGGGTTTATGCGGGATGGGCTCAATGTGTACTACGCCGATATAGAGAATGGGGCTAGGTCTATCCGGAATAGGCTGAAGATGGCCATATTGGACTGTGAGCTTCATGAGCTGTTCGATGGGGCTATCTCTAAGGAGACAGTGGATGGTATGCTGGAGCTGAACAAGTTCTACATGGGCGGGGATATGTTTATCGATAACTACCCAGCTTACTCCAAGAGCATTACTGATGTAGAGAACCGATTAGCTCTCTTGAAGAAGAGGCATGGGTTTGTGCCGGATGTAATATTTTGGGACCCGTTGGATAAATTCATTCCTAGTTCTAAGGAGGACCTGAAGAGAGATAATAGGATCCAGTCTCAAAGAGTTTATCATGAGGCCGTGAATCTGAACAAGAAGCTGGAGTGTTTTAGCTTCACCCCATCTCAGGCTAATAGAGCTGCTATATCTAAAAAAACTCTAAGTATGACTGATATCGCTGAAGATTTCGGTCGGGTGATGATTGCTCATGCTGTGTTCGCTATATGTGCCACTGATTCGGAGCTGGAGCAAGGCATTAGAAGAATCATTCCGGTGGCCCAACGGGAAGGGGTCGGCTACCTGGGGAAGTATAAATGCATAATAAAGATAGATGAGTCCCGCATGCAAGTAGAGGAAGCTGAAGATGAAACAGACCTAACCAGACTAGACGATGATTGATTCAGATAAAATATACAGCTATTTTAATGAGCATCATGGTCCACTAGAGCAATCTACCAATGGCTGGTATATTGGGATGTGTCCCTTCTGTAGATCTCGGAAGCTGGCTGTGAATCCTGGCCGGTTTGCTGTGAAGTGCTGGAAGAAGTGCTACAGTGGTGGGGTAGTTGGTTTCGTAAAGGAGTACCTGGGGTGTGACCATTTTGATGCCTACTTGATCATCGATGATATGGTACCCAGACTTCGAGTAATGGATTACATGAGTACAAAACCAACAGTTCGGAAAGAGCTGGTCCTGCCAGAAGGGTATCATCAAATCTTGGAGGGATACACACCCATGGCTTCCCGGGCTAGGAACTATCTTAAGCTAAATAGAGGGTTCGATCTGAATTACCTGGACATGATTGGAGTGGGGTACTGTGATGGTGATACCTATTTCGGGTATATCATAATACCATTTAAGAAGGATGGGGAGATTGTCTACTTCATAGGTAGGGATTTCATGGACAGGGGGGAAGGATTCCGGTATAAGAATCCACCTACAGAGATATACGGTATAGGTAAATCCGAGGTTATATTCAATGAGGAGGCCCTGTGGCTATATGATAAGGTATACCTTTTGGAGGGGTGGACTGATGCAGCTACCATAGGTAACAATGCCTGCTCCACCCAGGGGAAAGACCTTAGCATATACCAGGCTGATATTATCATTAATTCTCCAGTGAAGGAGGTGGTTGTCATATCCGACCTGGGGGCAGAGATGGCCGCTCTTAATATGCTGGAGAAGCTTTACAAATATAAGAAAACAAAACTGCTTAAGCTTACTGAGTTTAAAGAGTTTGGTAAGGATGTAAATGCGATAGGAGTGGATAGAGTATTAGGTTTGGAGCCGAAAGCAGCGTATATAACTAATTTAGAATCATTTTATAATGAAGCGAGATCCATCAATCCACGTAAGAAGAAGCTCCTTAATTGAAGCATTAGAGAATCTTGTTCAGGAAGATCCAGTGATCATTGTCAATGATCTTTTCCATAAGTTGAACAAGCATGCTATTCGGAATAGGGTGATTGTTCAGCCTAATGCCAAGACCAAGAAGAAGATGAAGCGGGTGGTGTCTGTAGATAAAGACCTGGCTGAAGCTTTCAATGTAATATACCAACAGGTCAATATGCAGAATAATATAAAGACATCCACCATCACCCCTACCGATGCACGATACACCACACTTAAAGAGGTGGCTAAGCAGGCCCAGGAGTTTTGTGGGATGTTTAGCTTGGAGCAAAGTTTTGGATTTCAAACCTATGTGAATATAGCCATTAAGAAAGCCAGGAATAATTATTCTATATACCGGGTGAAGGGGCTAGTAGATCAGATCATTCAATATTATAAGGATGCCCTGGATATAACTAAAGATAAGGATAAGAGCGGAACCCTGGCTTTCTATGCGGCCTGGAAGGATGTCTCCATTAAATACCTGGGGTATGTATCAGCAGTGGAAGATCCACATCTGTACGTACACTTCATCCGTGGTCGAATAGCTGCCGATCAGAAGGATGCTGGCTATGTTGACTGGATCTCTGCTCAGTATGAAGGGCTGGCTGAATACAACACTACTCCAGAATTGAACCAGTTCTACACTGACAATGCTGCGTTACGATATAATAAGTACATGGGACTAAAAGCTAAAGAGTATGATACCAAAGACGAACAAAAGTACTTCGAAGAAGGTAAGGTCAAGGTTAAAGCCCCTCAGC
>Ga0307377_10006225_pt1 | contig 12552 bp, 16 predicted proteins | sample TR3MG_FD_202535 | JGI IMG/M metagenome (GOLD analysis project Ga0307377, IMG submission 202535) | Soil microbial communities from Risofladan, Vaasa, Finland - TR-3 | ecosystem: Environmental > Terrestrial > Soil > Coastal area > Acid sulfate soil | place: Finland: Risofladan, Vaasa | collected...
AATAAAGAGCTGGACGACAAAACGGAGGATGAGATTTATGAGTGAAGCAGAAACGGCATTCTCTATGCCGTGGGGGAAATATAAGGGGGAAGAGCTGCAAACTATCTGGCTTACTGATTCCGACTACATCAGATGGCTGAGACAAAACGTAAACGATGAGCGCATCCTAGAAGAGATAGAATCGTTCCTGGAGGATAAGTGAATTTGCGGGAGGCGATGAGGTTGGCCATGCAGCCTAACCCATCCGAAGGCGTGTGGCACAAGTGTCTAGGGCCGGAGGGCGCGTATCTGGAATGGTCTGAGAGTCGTATGTCATTCCTGGTGGATTTCGGCAAAGAGAAAATTATTGTTCAAAGTAATTTTAAACTATTACCATATACCGGCTGGGAACTGAAAAAATATGGGTTTCGTTAGGGGTCGGAATGGGATACGCACAACTAAGTGATTTGGAATACGAAAAATACTTTCAAGCCTGGTCTAGATATTACACGTTGCGTTTAGAATATGAGAAAAGATACTTCTACGACGGAGTCCCAAGTGGGCGGACTGAAAGATTCCTACTGGCAGAGAATAGTAAATTCGCCAGAATCAGATGCCTGGATCGTGTGATAGTGAAAGATCGTTATAAATGGGACAAGGCGAAGGAAGATGCATTACGCTCCATCTCCATAACTGATAGCGTTTCTACGTAGAAATGGAAGATTATGAAATGAGATGTCCGCGATGTGGGGAAGAGCTTGAGGGCGACCCGGAACGAGAGGCCATAGGTCTTTTTGAGCCGGTATCGTGTAAAAAATATAGGTGTCGCTATGCCGGATATTCGAGATTCACTGACGGTATTCTTAAACAAATTGAAAACACGGTGGAGAAGGCTCCGAAATATGTGGCTTCAAAAGAGGAAGAGGAAATAAGTAAAATTGGATTCTAAAGAATTTCGTTTATTTTTAAAAAGTATGCTCGCAGAAGAGGAGGATGTCGCTAGGAACGGCGAGGATATCGTCTTGATCCGAATCATGCCAGACCTGAATGTCGCGATAAATCGTTCTGCGCTCAACGATGAGAATAGGCTCAAATTCATAAAAGCGGTACAAACGGTGCCGAACGTCCATAGGGGGTTGAGCCATTTGGCCATGACTGATGTTGGGACAATCTCAATGGACAAGAATACCTCCCTTATTTGCCAGGCAGTGGGTAGAGCTTTCAAGCTGTGGTCTCTTATGCCAATGGATTTGGAAAAATCTAGTATCGATCAAATGGTGAAGGACGATTCTTTCAATTTGCTGCCAAGCAACACCGGCTTAGATACAAAGGGTGTCCCAGGCTTAATTTAGTGAAAAAAAATCTCCCCTTTTGCGTATATATAATCCAGAGGTCGTGAATGTGGATTGTATTGTCTGGTCCTCCCGGAACCAGTAAGGCAAAAATAGCTGAATTCTTACAGAAAGAGGGATTCCATTATTTGGATTGGCGCGTCGTTGTGGACGATACCAAATCAATTTTTGAGAGAGAACTCCAGTACCTCCTCCAAAGAATTAGGATCCAGCTAGAAGTCCAGGAGAGGGCCACCAGGGAAGATATTTTGACCATCCGTTCCGTGTGGGAGGGGAGGTATGTTTATATCAAAGCTCATGCTGAGAGAGGGGAAATCGATGAGAGAGAAGTCAAAATATTAGAGACTATCTATTCTTCTTTCGTCGATATTTTGAAACCCCCCACTGCGTTCTTTTACGTTAGATGTGTCGAGAAGATCACTTCATTCAATCGTATTTTTTTGAGTGGCAGAGAAATCAATCAGGATTATTTCGAGCTGGTTCTAAAAAAATATGAAGAGTTCGTGGAGCTATTGGCGCTTCCGGTTGTATCCGTTGATCACGCGGACAGCATAGATATATTGCTTGAGGATGTTGAATTTGGTATTGCATCTCTCAAATCGAATCGTTTTTCTAGCGATACAATCTGGAAGAGAAAGTTGTTTAAATGAGTTTCGAATGGGATAAGCCGATTAAAGTGGAGCAGTTCGATCCCGGCAGCAAGCAAACTTATGTGACAGAGACTACCCCAAAGTTTGTTGTTAAAAACCCGTATGGATTCAGAAGTGAGGATATCCTTCATTCTCTGGCGTTGATCGCAAGCGAAGTGATTGACATGACCGAAGCTCAAGTCAAGGCTATTACAATAATGGAGAGCACCATCAATGGCGAAGAAGAAGCGACAAGTGAAATGTAGTGGCAAGTTGACTGTTAGGACAACTTCGTCGATCCATCGTGCGCTCCTGTCCCTATCAGAGAAGGAGGGGGTCTCAATGAATCACCTTGTAGCAAATTATATTTATGCGGGTTTAGATAGAGATTCAAAAACACAAAAAAGGAGAGATCGATGATAGGTGAAGAAAAAGAACCAGAGCAGTTGGAATTTCCTTTTTAACTCAAGGTCCATCCCCTTGGGTATCGACGGTCAGGGAGCGCTGAGATCTTCATTCATTTACACAACCACACCGAGGCCTCCCTGGCAGACGGATTATTCGGACCAAAAAAATGGGTAGAATCTCTAAAGAGCCAGGGGTTCAAAGCTCACGCGGTGACGGACCATGGCGTGATGACTTCTTTGCTGCCCTTCTATCATTTGATGAAAGACGAGGGGATGATCCCTATAATGGGATGTGAATTCTATTACGTTAACGACCCACTTTTAAAATCAAAAGAGAACCGCAAGGCCAACCATCTAATATTGATTGCCAAAAATTATGATGGTTTCCAGAATCTTTTGAAATTATCAAAATTAAGTTTCACGGAAGGGTTCTATTTCAGGCCGCGTATCGGTTTAGAGTGGATAACTAAATACAGCGAAGGGTTAATATGCCTCTCGGCCTGCCAGGGTGGTGTCCTTAGTGCAGAAGTATTTAGGGAGATATCCGCTGGTCTTTCTGGGAGGCTGGAGACTAAATTCGATGCTTTCAGTAAAATTTTTGGGGAAGATTTCTATGTGGAGTTCCAGGGGCATTCCCAGGATGGGCAGGCTACGGTCAATAGGGCCTTCTACGACCGGCTTCGTTCTCGTACAGGGTTCCAGCACGTAATAACGAATGATTGCCATTATATTGACAAAGAACATTCTAAAATTCAGTCAGCCATCAAAGACATGGCCTATGGTAAGAGTGAGAGTGGCCAGAGCTACACATCATGCGATTCTCTGTGGTTAAAAACACCAAAAGAGATGTGGGAAACATTCAGGAGGAATCATGAATATCTGCCGCCAAAATTTGTGGTTGAGGGTATGTCTAGGACTGAAGAGATTCTTGACAAGGTCTCAGGTTTCGAACTCCCAAAAAACAAAAAATATTTGCCAATCTTCAGAAAAAAATATGACTCTCTTTCTATATTCCGGGCTATTACGTCGAAAGCCTTAAAAGATTTCCTATCTACCAAAAAGTTGAAGGCTCCCAAGGCCGAATACATCACAAGATTTAAAAAAGAATATGGTGTCATCACTAAAAATCATCTTGAAGACTATTTCTTAATCGTTTGGGACATCGTTAGATTCGCCAAGTCCAAAAATATTTATACCGGGTTGGGTAGGGGCTCCGCTGCTGGATGTTTGATAAGTTATTTACTTGGGATTGTTAGGATAGACCCGCTTCAATACGACTTAATTTTTGAAAGATTCTTGAATGAGCACCGTTGCCGGGACGGGGAGCTTCCAGATATTGATTTAGATTTCGAATCAGATAGGCGAGGAGAGATTAAGGATTACATTTTCAAGACTTACGGGAGAGACAAGGTCTGTGAGATCGGCACTTATGGTCGAATGAAGCTGAAAACATCTATCATTGATTTTGGAAAGTCCATGGGGATTGCGAGTCACAAAGAGCTTCTTGAAATCACTACAAAGCTGGATCTTGACAAGGATGACACCGACTCTTTAGAGGTGGCGGTTAACGAGTCTCCAAAGTTGAAGAGTTACATGACGGCCAATCTCGACTATGCGTATGCGGTTGAGGAAATAATTGGCCAAATAAAATCTCAATCTATCCACCCCGCTGGGATGGTAATTTGTTCAGACCCGATAGACAGTATCACTCCTATAAAGACTCAAAAAAATAAAGAGTCTGATGAGAGAGTGATCACCACTCAGGCTGAAGATAAATACATTATTCGTCAAGGGCTGATGAAGATGGATATTTTGGGTTTAAAAGAATATGACATCATTAAATTTGTTCTTAGTGCTCCTGCTTTTGCATCTGGTGGTTATGGCGTCAATGATTACGTTGAGAAAATAATGGGGCTAGAGGAGGATTCTCCAAACAAAAAGGTTTGGGGCATGTTCCAGGCCGGGCGGTCTGACGGGGTATTCCAATTCTCAAGTGACGGGATGAAAGATTTACTGAAGATGATGCAGCCGGATTGTATAAACGACCTGATTGCAGCCAACGCACTCTACAGGCCTGGATGCCTTGAGAATAATTGGCATATCCAATATTGCGACAGGAAGCACGGCAGAGAGAAGGTGGAATATGTCCATAAAGATTTGGAGAAGGCTTTAAGCAGCACGTATGGGACTTGTGTTTTCCAAGAGCAATTCATGTCAATTATTCATCTTCTCGGTAACATCAATTTGGTGGAATCCGATATCATTCGATCCGCTCTTGGCAAGAAGGATAAGAAAAAGTTAAAAAAGTTTAGGTCCAGATTCATCAAGGGCGCTTCCCTTAAAATAGGGGTTAGCGAGGCGGAAGGGGTCTGGGGACAAATTGAGAAGGCGTCTAATTATTCATTCAACAGATCCCATTCTGCTGCGTATTCCGTACTGGCCTATATAAGCCAGTTCTTGAAAGTGACGGCACCTGATTATTTTTGGGCTGCACATCTGGAATGGGACACTAGGAAGAATAGACAAGAAGAGACGGCCAAGCATAAAAAAGCTGCGGCTGAGATGGGCGTATCGTTCAACCTCCCAGATATAAATAAATCCAAAGCGTCTTTCTACGTAGGAGGGGACGGCCCCGTGTGGTCTTTCCGTGGCGTTAAAGGTATCGGTGAAAAATGTTCTGCGGAGATAGAACAAAACCAACCTTACAAAAATTTTGATGATTTTTATAAAAGGGTGAATAAGCGTAAAACAAAATTCAATAATATTGAGAGTCTTATCTATGCTGGAGCTTTCGATGAGATGGGAGATCGTCGCGAGATGATCAGGTCTTTATATTCCAAGAAGAAGAAGGTGGAGGCCCCGTCTTTAACGGATGAGCATATGATGATGGGATTCTATGAGGCGATGGGGTTCTTTGAGCAAAAAATAAAAACCATACGTAGAGAGCTTCTGGGCTGTATCACTCAAGGAGCCCTAGAGAAGAAGAAAGAGGGAACCCCGGTATCTATCGGTGGGATGCTGCTAGATGTCAGAAGAATTAAAACTAAATCTGGCGATCCAATGGGATTTGGAATATTGGTGGACTTAGACGAGAGGATTGAATTAACCTTTTTCCCAGCAATCTGGGCGAAATACCGATCCGTGATTGCTGATGGGAAAATCGTTAAGATTGAAGGGTTGAAATCTGGATGGGGTGGTAAGTCAAACCTGGTCGAAGTCGAGAATATTGAAGAAATTTAAAATTGTTTGAAAGTTTTTTATGTGTTTCGCGTATTAGTTAATCAGTGAAGAAATACGATCTTACATACGAGATTAGGGGCTTGGTCCCCAAGACTGTCATTGTGGCTCTTCAGGAAGAGCTTACGATAACGGAGGACGTAGACTCAGAGGTGGATCGGGCTGCGGGGCAGTTTGGCTATTACGCTGTCCTGGCGGAGAAGGCGGAGAGCAGATACGACCGGCTTAAATTACAGTATGAGTTGTGGGAATCTGACAACCAAACCGCTAAGGACGAAGATAATGTTGAAAAAAGTGAAAAAAAATATACAGGTCCGCAGATGAAGGCTTACATCCTGTCTTTGCCGAAATACAAATCATATCAAATGAAATTGATAGAGCTTAGAGAGCAGAGAAACATATTGAGAGCTGTCGCGAAGGCTTTTGATAAGAAGGCTGATTTAGTGCAGACAAAAGCCTGCAATAGAAGGTCGGAATCGAGGAAATAATAATGGAAACCCAGACGATTGAATCCAAAGGGAATGGCGGGGCCATGGCTATAGTCGACTCAGACGAGCTGCGCAGCGACGCTAGGAAATTTTATGGGCAGATGCAAACATCGTGGTTTCTTTTCGGGAAGGCTGTTTCCAGGATTAGAAGCACTGGGGCATTCAAGGACTACGGAAAGGGGACCTTCAGAGATTTCTGCAATGACGAATTCCCCTCTATGCATTTCTCAACAATAGTGAAAACTATAAGGGTCGCAGATGGTTGGGGCGAGGAGATAGAGGCAAGATTAGAGGAGAATCCATCGTATAGGCTTCCAGCATTGGAGTCTTGTTACTCGCTAACCACATCTGAAAACATTCTATCAAAGCCAGAACTTTTAAAATTAAAAACCAGTGTTTTGGAAGGTAATTTCGGGTATGCGACTCTGCGTAGCAAGCTGAAGTCTATAATCAACACGAAACGGGACCGAGACAACATTAGGTCCAGCGAAGAGATAGAAAACGAATTAGTAGAAGACCTGAAGTCTTCTGAGATGATCCAGGACGAAACCGAATTCCTATTGGAAGACACCGATTCGGAGGCAAAAAAATGCAAATCCATTATTACTCAGTCGGCCATAAGGATTGAATTTCTATCAGAGCAACTCACGACTTTGGGTAAGATGCTAGAGGCGAACCCGGATTTGCTGACTAGCGATTTGGTTTCTATGGGTCACGAAGCCGATGAGCTTTGCAACGTGATCAACGATTTTTTGAAACAATTAGAGGATGCTGGAGAATAAAATGAGTCTGTTGGATAAATTAAGGAAAGAGGCCGAACTTCTAAAAGAAGAGGAGGTCCGTGGTAATTTCTCAAAAGTCAATTGGTTCAAGCCGGAGAAGGGTGACAATATCATCAGGGTGCTACCGCATTGGGATAAGCCGGGCGAGGAGCTGTTCTTTAAAAGGGTTGAAGTGCATTACGGCGTCCCTCTGACTAGAGAAGGTAAGGTCTATAAAATACCAGTAAGATGTCTAAAAGATTTCGGAGAAGATTGCCCGCTCTGCGAAAAGTCTGACGAGTTGTTCGCAGATGGTGGGGAGAAAGCGAAGGAGAAGGCAAAGGAATTTAGGTCTTCTAGTAGGGCTCTCTATAATATTATTGACTATAAAGACAGGCAAGCCCCATTAAAAACTTACGCCGCTCCCATTACTGTCCATAAGGACATCGTATACTGGATGAACGAGGTCGGTGAGAATATCGCAGATCCGAAATCTGGAAGGAACTGGAAATTACTAAAGGAAGTGGAGTCTGGCAAACCCCCCCAATTCGGGACTTCTTATAAAATCCATCCTGACCTGAAAGAAAGTTCTCTACCAAGCAAGATGATGGTCCATTTGGAAAACATCCCAAACTTGGATGAGGTTTATAATGAGAACCATCGCGAGGCTATGTGCGAGATGCTCGGGATTGAGTCAGGAGCAGTGTCGAAAAGTTCTGATGATGATGATGTCCCCATTTTCGTAGATGAGCCGGTGGTTAAGGCAAAGGCTAAGGCTAAGCCGAAATCAAATGGGAATGGGAAGGTTGCTAAGAAAGCGACAGTAGTAGTGGAGGAGGCCGAGGAGGAGGAGGAAGACCTCGGAGTCGAGACAGAAGACGAAGAATTGGAAGCAGAGTTGAAAAGACTTGGGGTTTAAGTGCAAACCGAAACCGTTAAAAAAAGTAAATTTGTCAGGAGGGGCAGGAAAAAACCCTCTAAGGTCGTTGTCGCCAGGTCGTCTGAAACCGAATCGGATGACTACGACGAATTTTTAAAAGAGGCGAAGGGGGTTGAAAGCAGCCTCGTTGTTTGTGGCTCTCCAGAGGACGCATTGGTAAGCGTTAATGGTTACATAGAGATGCCTGGGAAATTCCAGGAATTGATAACAGCGCCAGGATTCCCATGTGGTCTAATCTCCCATGTTTACGGAGAACCGGATTGCGGGAAGTGCCTTCGGCCTGACACAAAGATCTTAATGTACGACGGATCTATTAAATTGGCGGAAGATATTCTAATAGATGATGTTTTGATGGGGCCAGATTCCGGGCCGAGAGTCGTGAAAAGCGTTTGTAGCGGCGAGGAGAATATGTATGAAGTCTCTCCGAATTACGGCGAGCCTTGGGGTTGTAATGAGTCCCATGTTCTCACTCTCAGATGTAGTAGCAGTAACCGTAAAGATTTCGAGAAGGGCGGGCTCTATGACATTTCTATTAAAGAATATTTAGATTTGAATAAGTCTTTTCGAGTAAAGCTGAAGCAGGTAAGGACCGGGGTTGAATTTAAGGGTGAAGATTTGCCTTACGACCCCTATTGGGTCGGATTGTGGCTCGGAGATGGTACGAAGGGGGAGCCTCATATTACAAGTCCAGATGTAGAATTGGAGCCATATTTCGAAGACTTCTCTGATGATGCCAATCTTATTTATCGCAGCGTGGAGTATGGAGACAGGTGTAGGCGGCATACGTTCACCACTGAGATAGGACAGCCCAATCCTTTAAGGGTTTTCGTGGGCACATTCATAAGCGACGATGGCCAAAAAAGGATTCGCAGGGATTACCTAGTGAATGGCAGGGAGAGCCGTTTGAGGCTGCTTGCTGGTCTAATGGATTCTGACGGGCATCAGCATGGTTCTGGATGGGAAATAGTAACCAAATATGAAGGCTTGAAAGATGATATCTGTTTCCTAGCCCGCTCTCTCGGATACCGGGCTACATGGGTCGAAAAAAAAGGCACAATAAAAAAGTTAGATTTTGAAGGTATATATTACCGATTGCATATTTCTGGCAATTGCGAAGAGGTCCCGTGTCTCATACCAAGAAAGTGTTCGCCGCCTAGGAGGGATCGTAGGGATCACTTGGTCACTGGATTTGAATTAATAGAGAAGGGTGTCGGGAAGTATTGCGGGTTTACTATAGATGGGGATGGTAGGTTCCTTCTGGGTGATTTCACCGTCACTCACAACACTACCTGTTGTAATGAGGCCCTTGCCTCTGTCCAGCGGGCTGGTGGGATAGCAATATTAATGTTGTCAGAATTGAAATACGACGAGAAGAGAGCCGCTGATCAGGGGATAAAGGTTGATGGTAAAAAAGGTTCTCTTATCAAATATAGACCAAAGACTATCGAGGAGGTCGGAGATATTATATTTGAGATTTCTGGGATCATTGACAGGTCTAAAACCACAAAGCCAATTTGTATCCTTTGGGATTCTTTAGGTGCTACGCCGTGTGAGAATGAATTGAATGAGAAGCGTAGCGACTTCTCTATGGACGCAGCGAAAGCTATCACTGGAGTTCTGAGAAAGACTCAGGGGCTGATAAGAGACAAAAATATCGCATTCATTATGATCAATCAGGTGTACGACAAGATCAGCGGTGGGTTTGGTAAGAAAACAGCAACGAAGGGCGGGAAATCTCCCAGATATTATAGTGCTCTTCAATTGAATTTCTCCAGGCTCGGTAGAATAAGACCTCCCGGTAAAAAAACCTCAGACCCTTTCTGTGGGATTAAAATTCAGATAGAGGCTGAGAAGAATCATTTGGGTCAGCCATTTAAAAAGATAGAGATGGAAATTGATTGGAGGGGGTTTGTTACAGATAGGAAGCCAGAATATGCGCCAGAAAAATCCGGTCTCAGACTACCTGAATGAGAGACTCGATGGATTCTTAGAGCTTATTGAATTGAGTGCCCATCCAGTTGGCATCGCTGGATATGAATTTATAAAATTAAATATTCAAAAAATGTATGGGGATTCCAGGGTTACTCCGCAGATGACCAGGAGCGCAGAGATGCTGGAATATTTGCTTTTGTCTTTTATAAATCATTCCACAGATCAAGTGGCATTGAGGGGGATGGAAAAAGAGGTGTTCGGATGAACGCCTTGGTATATACCGATTTGCATCTAAGAGAAGACGCTTTACCTGAGTGCATTTATGCATTGAGGAAAGTTGGGGAATTGGCCGCCGAGTTGGGGGTCGATCAGATATTCAATCTCGGAGACACATTCAACACTCGTGGTGTGATTAAGACTAGATGCTGGCAAGCCCTCTATGAGGTTTATAGGGATTGGTCTAGGAGTGGGATTAGACAGACGATAATAGTTGGGAACCACGACCAGGAGGATAAGGCTGGGGAAATCCATCCCATGAAGGTGTTTGAGGAGTTTGATGGGTGGAATGTGATAGGTACCCCTGATGTGATCGATGGTGTTTTATTCATGCCTTACATGCCAATTGATAAAATAAAATCTTTTTTAACTAATACTGTTTTCCAAAAGAACACGACCGCCTTTGTCCATTGGGGAATCTGTGGCGCGATGATGAACAATTGGAAAGAAGATACGGATGGAGTTCCATCTGCATGGCTCAAAAATTTTAAACATGTGTATAGCGGTCATTATCATTTTAGAAATAGATTTGAAAATATCCAATATATTGGAAATTTGTTGCAGAAAGATTTCGCAGAAATGGGCCAAGAGAAAGGAGTAACTCATATAACGGATAGAGGGAGCAAATTTATTCCCATAAAGGGGACTCCAAGGCATTTCGAGGTGAAAGTATCGTGGGATAAGCGTGGCGAGATGGTGGTGGATGCCCCAGGTGGGATAACAAAAAAAGACTTTGTAAGAGCCATGGTTTCTGGTGATTCTGAGAGAGTGACTGGGTTTAGTCGTGAATCATTAGAACTCGAATGTAGGAGCCTCAAGGTAGAAAGAGATATCAAAGCCAAATCGGTAAGTAGGATGAATTTGAGCAGTAGTGAAATACATGATCAAAAATCTTTAATTAAAAAATATGTAGAATTTATTGATACCGATTTAGACAAAGAAAAACTTCTCAAAATTGGTATGGAGATGCTCAATGTTGCTGTTTGATTACGGCTGCTGTAAGTGCGGAATAATTTTGGAGAGGGTGGTCAGATACGCAGAGAGAGATCTCCAGGTATGTGAGAGTTGTGGATGGACTCTATCTCGTATTTGGATAAAGGCACCGGCTTTCGGAGAACTACGGGTGCAGGATTCAGACAAGACATTAGGGGCCATGAAGGATTCTTTTAATAAGCGATTCATCACTAGTGGCGAAATAGATGATGTCAGACACAAGTTTGGTAAAGACTTTGACGATTCACTCGTCGGGGCGGCGGTCGACAGGATAAAAAAAGATTTATGAAACAGTTTGTAAAATCTTTTTTAAAGGGGCAGTGGACCTCCAATTCCTCTGCGATGCCCACGCAGAGGTACGATAAGTACAACAGGACATTTTATCTTGATTCCCCCGCTGGGACCGTAAAGTGGCGTCTTAGGGGTAGTAAGGACATCTCTATTGAAAATTTTAGGAATACCTACGTGAATGCCATCGAAGAGTTGGGCCGCAGGAGGGCGAAGGGGGAGGATGTTACGAAAGAGTCTTTCAAAATTTATAGAGATCTAAAAAAAGAATATCGGGTTTCTTATAGGGCGAATTTTAGGACCAGGCTTGTGGGGCTCAGAGAGTGGATTTCCTTCAAATTGCAATTGAAAATTTCTTAAGCTACCAGCATCAGGTGTTCAATAAGTTCAGGCCAGGTCTGACCCTTGTTGAAGGCAGGAACTTAGATGATGGCGGGAGCAATGGTGCCGGGAAGAGTTCCCCGTGGGATGCGATATCATGGTGTCTTTTTGGGCAGACAGTTCGTGGTCTCAAAAATGATAGCGTGGTGAGGCGGGGAGAGTCTGGCTGTATCGTGTCTGTCTCGCTAAGACACGCTGGATGCGATTACGTCGTCACTCGCTCCAGAGGTCCAAATAGTCTTATAGTCGAGAAAGATGGAGAAACCATACAGCAGGGGACTATCGCATTAACTGAATCATGGATTTTGAATGAGTTCGGAATTGATTTTGATCTATTTAGATGCACAGTCCTTTATGCGCAGGGGGAGACGTTTAATTTTGTTGATGAGAGCAATAAAAAGCAAAAAGAAGTTTTATCTAAAATAGTTAGAGCGGACTTTTCGCATAGCCTTTCCAGTGTAAAAGCAGAAATTAAGAGGAATAACTCCGACATCTCTGAGATTGATGGGAAAATATCCATTTTGAATTCTCATAAGGTGGATAACCCAGAGATAAAGTTCAAAGCAGAGGCGGGCAGATGGAAGTCAGAGAACACGGTGGAAATCAATTCCGTTTTAGAAGAGCGAAATGGTTATGAAAAAGAATTAGAGGAGTCATCCCCTTTGATAATGTCCGAACATCTTCGGCAAGAGATTTTAGAAAGAAAAGAGAGCCTGATCCTGGATATCGCTGGCTTGAAAGTCAAAAAAGAAGAATACATCGACAAGAGGGGGAGGGTAGCTGGAACGATGTCAGCTCGTCTCGGAATCCGACGCCAGTGGTTGGATTTGGCGAAATCTGGGAAATGCCCAACATGCCTATCTCCGGCGGGGGACTTAAGTATCTCCTC
>Ga0307377_10006226_pt1 | contig 12550 bp, 9 predicted proteins | sample TR3MG_FD_202535 | JGI IMG/M metagenome (GOLD analysis project Ga0307377, IMG submission 202535) | Soil microbial communities from Risofladan, Vaasa, Finland - TR-3 | ecosystem: Environmental > Terrestrial > Soil > Coastal area > Acid sulfate soil | place: Finland: Risofladan, Vaasa | collected...
GGCGTCAAACGATCGGTTCACCGCGTCGGCGTCATCGAGCGGCAGGGCGGCCCCTTCGACCCAGTCAGGGGTCGGCTGGCCCGCGACCTGTAAGAAGGTCGCGGCGAGCGACACTAAGCTCACTGGGGCGGACACGACGCTCGGCGTTGCAGCCGTACTCGGCGCGGGGCGCCAGATCAGCGGCAAACGCAGCAACGAGTCGACGTGGTACGGCCCCTTGAAGAGCAGACCGAAGTCCCCCTGAAACTCTCCGTGGTCGGTCGTGAAGATCACGTCGACGTCGTCACCCCACCCTCGGTGGTCGATAGTCCGCAGGACGCGTCCGATCGCCTCATCGATGAGTTCGACCTCCACCGCGTTGAGGGCGTTCACTTCCCGGACCTGGTCCGCGGTCAAGCTCGCGGGAACCCACTTCGCCGGGGCCTCGTAGTTGCTCACCAAACGGCCGTCGTACCACGCTCGCCAGTGACGGGCTTTGTCATCGAGGATGGCCTCGCGTTGGGATGCGGTAGTGGGATAGTTGGCCGGCAAGGGGACGTCGCGCCACGGCACGCGTCCGATTTCGGACCTTGGCGGGTCCCACGGATGGTGGGGGTCGGGAAAACTCATCCAACAGAACCAGTCTTGATTGTCGCTCTGGGTGTCCAACCAAGCGATGGTCCGGTCGGCCACCCAGTCAGTGTGGTACCACTCCCGCGGCACATCGTTGAACTTGACCTGCGGCGCACCCGTGTCTCCCCCTCCGGCGGCGTTGACGTTGTAGTCGTGGTCGACCACTTGGTAGAAGTTCTTGACAACCTCGGGGTGCTGGGCAGCAATCCACTTTGCGTAGTGCAGCGGACCCATCACGCCGTGCGTGGCGAACTCGAGATGGTCAAATCCGCGATGCACGCCCCGGCGACCATCAAACCACGGCTGCTCGATCGTCGGGACACCCAAACTCGCCAAGGAGTTCTCCGCGAAGCGACCGAAGACGTCCATGAACGGCTCGAAGTGCGCCTTGCCGATGAGGGCCGTGGCGTAGCCGGCGTCCTTGAGATTCTCCGCCACTGACGGCGCATCGATCGCCAGCGCCACTCCGTTCATCCACGCCCCATGAGTGCTTGGATATTGCCCGGTCAACATTGACGCTCGCGACGGCATGCACACCACTGACGTGGGCTGGCACCGCTCGTAGCGAATGCCCTCGGCGGCGAGCCGGTCGAGGACCGGCGTGCGTGAAAGCATCCCGCCGTTGGCGCCCACGGTGTCATAGCGCTGCTGGTCAGTCGTGATGAAGAGTATCTTCCTACCCATTCCCATCGTCCTCCTTGGACTCGGCCTGTCGCTTGATCTCGTCGAGGGCGGCCGACGTGCCGCCGCCGATCAAGAGGGCGAAAACGTCCGGTTCGGCTGTGGTCGAGTAGATGCACATGCAGTCCCCGGGAGCGACCGCAATGATGTCAATCACACCCAAGTGGAATCGGAGCGGTTCAGAGGTGACGCGGTAGACAAAGCGGTGCAGCAACGGATCGACCGTCAGGATCTCTTCGGTGAAGTCCAGGCCGGTCGACGTCCGGATCACGCGGACGTTGTCGCTAACGGTGCAGGACACGATTCCCGGAAACCAGTCGGGAATCGAATCAGGGCGTCGGATTATCTCCCAGACCGTTTCAACGTCCGCGTTGATGCGTCGTTCCTGGCGTATTGAAGCCACGGCTACCACCCCCGGAGGTCACCATAGTTCCACCGGACGTAATCTCACTCTGTGAAATCTTTGTTAGCGCTCGACCTCCCCTTCGGCCCTGATCTCGAACGTGCCCTGCACCTGTGCGCCGACACAGCACAGCCTTTCTGCGTGCTCGATCAGCGTCTCTCCCGGTCGAGGCGAACGGAACAGCTCGCACTGCTCGGCGCCACCGAACTTCTCGACACATCGGGTCGCACCACACTCAAAGATGGCCGAATGGTCGACGATGAGATCGGACTCGTGATGCTGACCTCCGGATCAAGTGGCACGCCCAAGGCAGCGGAACTCACGTGGGCTGCCCTGAGTGCGAGCGCGCAGATGACGCAAGCAACTCTGCGCGGCGACCACCCACCTGTCTGGTACCCGTGTTTGCCCGCCAACCACATCGGAGGACTCGCGGTGCTGCTCCGTGCGATACTCGACGACGCCTCGTTGCTGTGGGGCGACGCCGCCGATCTTGATACTGCGGCTGAGCGGGGTGCAACGCACGTCTCCGTCGTCCGTGCCCAATTGCTGCGCCACGACCTCAGCGGCTTTTCCACGGTGCTGCTCGGCGGCGCTCGCCCACCATTAGAACTTGCCTCCAACGTGGTCACCACATGGGGGATGACCGAGACCGGCTCCGGTGTCGTTTACGACGGATATCCCCTCGACGGTGTCGATCTCGCCAGCATTGACGGCGAGGTGTGCGTGCGGTCCCCGACGCTGTTTCGCTCCTACCGAACCGCTCCCCGGCCGAGCATCATTGGACCAGATCGTCGAGACGACTGGTTTCCTACTGGCGATGCCGGCACGGTGATTGATGGTCGACTCTCGGTGCGCGGCCGCCTGGGCTTCGTCATAAACACTGGCGGAGAAAAGCTCTGGCCCGAAGATCTCGAGGCAGTGTTATTGGCCATTGAAGGAGTTCGAGACGTGGCGGTCACCTCGACTGATGACCCCGAATGGGGTCAGCGAATCATTGCGCTCATCGTCGGAGACGGCTCGTCACTGGACTCCGCCATTACCGGCGCAGCGAACGAGCGCATCGGTCCGTGGGCTAAGCCCAAAGAGGTCAGGTACGTGGCGGCAATACCGCGCACCTCAAATGGCAAAATTCGCCGCAACGACCTGGGAAATCTCCACTAGTTCGCGACACCCTCGATACGTTGGCAATTCCGCTCATCGGTCACCGTCGCGCGCTGTTGTGACTGATGAGCGCCGCGAGTATCAGACCTTCTTCTTCCCCGTGCGTTTAGCCGTTGGTGGTGGAGCCTCGTCGCGCCAGTGCGTCGACGACGACCGCCGCCAGGAGGACCAAGGCGGTCACCATTTCCAGACCCGAGGCGCTCACATTGATGAGCGCCATGCCATTGTCAATGATGGCGATGACGAGTCCACCGATGACCGCGTGAATCATCTTGCCGCGACCTCCGAAGAGACTCGTTCCACCGATGACCGCGGCCGCCACCGCGTACAGCACGTAAGTGCCACCCTCGATACCCGTGGAGATCCCATTGAGCCTCGAGACATAGAGGAGACCCGCGACGCCGGTGGTGAATCCCGAGAATGCGAAGGCCATCAGCCGATAGCGGTTGACGTTGATACCCGCCCTACGCGCGGCCTCAGTGTTGCCACCGATGGCGTAGATGTACCGGCCAATCTTGGTTTTTGTCAGGATGTAAGTACCCGCCGCGAGCACGCCGACATCGATCGGAATGGCAAAGGGCATCCCATCGAGTGTCGTGAACGTCGAACGGTTTGTGTCGAAGATCAACGCCAGTGCGACGCCCGCACCAACCAACAACGCCACCTTCACGATTGCGAGCCACATTGGCCGGTCTTCGAGGCCGGCGGTGCGGCGGCGTCGATCCGATCGAAGGATCAGCACACTGAGCAGCCCAACCGCAGCCATGATCATGATCCACGTCGTCACTGGTGTGAAATTGCCGTTCACGAGGTTGTACAGCACCTTCTCCTGGACCGGCAGCGAACCGCCAGAGTTGCCCTGGCTGTCGATGAGGAACAACAGCACCCCCGCGAGACCGATCTGGCCGGCGAGTGTGACAATAAATGAGGGCAGACGTAGTCGGATGACGATCGTGCCAAAAATGATGCTGATGAGAGTACAGCCGACCAGCGCGAGCGGAAGGGCGATCCAGAACGGCCAATGGTGCTGGGTACTCGTCAGAATGACGGCGATGGCCCCACCGATACCCGCTGAAAAGCCGATCGAGAGATCAATGTCGCCCATCAGCAGGACCCAGATCTCGGCCATACCGAGCAAGATGAAGATGGTCGACTGAATAAACAAGTTGGTGATATTCCCCGCTGAGAGGAATACCGAATTACGAATCTGGAAGTAGACGACCAGCGCGATCAGACCAATCAGGATGGGTCCGAGACCGCTTTCACCCTGCCACAGACGACGGAACTGCTTCATGACGCCAGCGGTAGCGTCACCGCCAGACTGGTGGGGAGCGTGGTCCTCAATTGAAGTCGACACGGAGTGGAGACCTTTCGATTAGTCGACGACTGATGGAGTCGAGGGAACACGACTGGACGCTCCGGTCGTGATCATCTCCACCGCACTCGCCGTGTCGTAGTTGATGATGGGACCCTGGGACACCAACGTGCCCAGGTGCATGACCGCGATGCGGTCGGCCACGCTAAACACATCATTCAGATTGTGTGAGATAAGGAGTACGGCAATACCTCGGTCAGCGAGGCGGCGAACCAACTGGAGGACCTGAGCCGTCTGCGAGACACCGAGAGCCGCCGTCGGTTCGTCCATGATGACGAGCTCGGAATCGCGCATCACTGCGCGTGCAACCGCAATCGCCTGGCGCTGCCCGCCAGACAGCGACGAAACCAACTGGCGTACCGACTTCACGGTCGACACGGCCAGATCCTTCAAGAGATCCTTCGTCGCCAGCTCCATCTTGATTTCATCGAGCTGCCCGAACTTGGTTTCCTCGCGGCCCAAGTACATGTTCTGGACGATGTCGAGGTTGTCGCACAAGGCGAGATCCTGGTACACCGTCGCAATTCCTAGTTCGCTCGAGTCGCGGGGGGCGTGGGCATGGACCTCTCGACCCTTCCAAATAATCTGTCCAGATGAGGGCGGATAGATGCCGGAGATGGTCTTGATCAAGACCGACTTTCCGGCACCATTGTCGCCGATCAGCGCAGTGACCTGACCCGCGGGAATGTCGAGGTCGACGTGCTTGAGAGCCTGCACCGGGCCGAAGTCCTTGGTGATAGCTCGCAAGCTCAGGAGATGGTCCCCGTCAATGACGTGAACCCCCGAACCACCTGATGGCGCTGATGTCATTGCTGACGCGTCACTGACTGGTGGCTCGGGGGTCGTCGTCATTTTTTAGAGACTACTTGATGCCGTACGTCGTGCAGTCTGCCGCGTAGGTCGGCTGTGAGCTGCCGGCCACGGTCGGTGAGACGTTGGTGCACAGGTCTGACGCCTTGATGACGTGGTCCTTGATCACCGTCGCCTGAACCTTCTGCGGGGTCACCCATGTCGCGGTCAAGAGCACCGACTGCACGTTCTTGTGCGTCAGCGTGTCCGGCGTGGTGCCGTTGGCGAGACCCTTGGGCGGCTTAATGCCAGCGCGCAGGTACACCGCCAAAGCAGCAGCTGCCTGAGCCTCAAGCCAAATCGGCTTGTAGACGGTGCCGCACTGGTAACCCGAGATCACGTTCTGGAATCCGACCAATGAAGCGTCCTGGCCCGTGAACGGAATCGTCTTGGGCTTCAGGCCCTTGCTCTGCAGGTAGGCGATGATGCCCGACGCGTTGTTGTCGTTCGGAGTCACCACTGCGTTGATGTTCGGGTGAGCCGTGTAGGCGCCCTGGAAGTCAACGAGCGCTTGTGCGCCATCCCATGTTCCAGCATTCTCGGTGTACGTCGTGCCGGCACTGGTCGTGCCGCCACCGGCTGACGTGTTGAAGCCAGCGGCAGACAACACTCCGTTGTAACCCTTGGCGAACAACGTCGCGTTGTTGTCAGTGGGCGAACCGTAGGAGATGTAGATCACCGGCTTGGTGACATTCCATGCACTGAGGCACGCCATCTCGCCCTTGCCGATCAAGGTGCCAACCGCCACGTTGTTGAAGCTCACGTAGTAAGCACGCGCGCCACCCAGCGTCAAACGGTCGTAGTCAATCACCTTGACGCCGTGAGCCTTCGCGAAACCCTCGATGACTGCACCGGTAGTGGAGTCAAGTGGGTCCACGACGAGGACCTTCGCGCCCTTGGCGATGTCGGCTTGAGCCATGTTGAACTGCGTGGCGTCGCTACCCTGAGCGTTCTGGACGATGAACTGGTTGTTCTTCAGACCCGCTGCAGCTAGTGCCTTCTTCAGATACGGAGCATCGAACTGGGTGTACCGAGCCGACGACTTAGTGTCCGGCAAGATAACGGCAATGGAGCCCCTACCCTTGGCCACGATGCTCTTGAGGTACTTCATGGTCGAGAAGCTCGTATTGAACGTGCTGTCCGAAACCGTAGGAGTACTTGCTGAACTCACGTCTGGCAGCATGGCGACGACAAAACTGCCAACCATTGCCACTGAGGCGAGAGCCCTTCCTGTCTTAAAATTCATATCCCCAACCCTTCTGTGACGCCTTGTGACGTCGTTAGTTTTGTTACTAAATGAACATCGTGTTAATTACCATGCTCGGTTTGTGAAAATAGCATGCATATCCCGTGAGTAGGGTTCACACCAGTGAAATCCCGGTGACGGAAGGGGCCTAGCGGACAGGCGACCGCCGGGCCTCCGATCACGGTATTTCTTGGGCTCGACCGGACCAATCCGAGCGGTGTGGTCGACCGCGAACCCGTAGCCGTGGCAACTACAAGTGCGCCAGCACCCGGTCCATGGTCTCCATGATGGCCACCGTCTCATCCAAGGGCATTACCGAGCTCTCGGTGAGGCCAGCGCGCAGGCACCTAGCCACCTCGCCGACCTGATAGTGGAGTCCTCGTCCCTCGGTGGCGAACTCAAATCGCTGGACTTCACCCGCACGGGTGATGAGCGAGAACGAGGTCGGTGCGTAGAAGTCCCCATCAATCTCGATGCGGGCCAGAGTTCCCGAAATGCAGGCTCGCGTGGCGGTCCGGACGCTCGAAGTGCAACTAAGGATCGCCTGAGCACCGCCGTCATACCCCAGCAGCATCGAGGCCTGGCCATCGACCCCGCTGAACGCTGGTTCGACCATCGCCACAAGACGATCTGGCGTGCCAAGCACCATCGAGGCGAAGGAAATGGGATAGACGCCCAGGTCAAGTACTGCGCCGCCTCCGAGCTCCGGTGCGAAAAGGCGGGAGCCTGGATCCTTCTCGAACCACTTGCCGTGATCAGCCTCAACGGTGACAATGTCGCCCAGGACCCCCTCGGCAATGAGTTGCCGAATGGCGATGACGTGCGGCAAGAAGCGGGTCCACATCGCTTCCATGAGAAAGAGTCCGCTCGCTCGGGCCGCCACGACCAGGTCACGGGCCTCAGACGCGTTCATGGTAAATGCCTTCTCGACAAGGACCGGCTTTCCGTGTTCGAGCGCGAGCAAGGCATTGGCGAAATGCATCGGATGCGGAGTCGCCACATAGACGACATCGACGTCAGGATCGGTCACCAAGTCGTCATAGGAAGAATGGCGTCGCGCGATGTCGTACTCGTCGGCGAAGCGGTCCGCCGATTCCTGACTGCGTGATCCGACGGCCACCACAATTCCCTCCTTGGTATGGCGCATATCGCTTGCGAACGTGTGAGCGATCCGCCCCGAACCGATGATCCCCCATCGAAGTGGTGTCGCCATGCCTGCCTCCAGTTGTGAACCCGCGTCAACACAGTAGTCACGACCCATTTCAATACCTCGATGATGGTGGCTTCCGTCGAACAGATGTGGCAGGTTCGATCAGTACGCTGAACTAGTGATGAATCGCCTCGCCAACTCCACGAGCGCCTATCTGGCCCAGCACGCGGAGAACCCGGTCGATTGGTGGCCATGGGGACAGGATGCGCTCGATGAGGCCCAACGACTGAATCGGCCCATCTTCCTCTCGGTTGGCTACGCCGCCTGCCACTGGTGTCACGTGATGGCCCACGAATCCTTCGAAGACCCCGCCATCGCCGAGCTGCTGAACTCGGGATTCATCCCGATCAAGGTTGACCGCGAGGAGCGTCCTGACGTCGACGCGGTCTACATGGCCGCCACACAACTGGTGGCCGGGCATGGTGGGTGGCCCATGTCGGTCTTCCTGCTCCCCGACGGCCGTCCGTTCATGGCTGGCACTTACTATCCACCGACCGATCGCCATGGGCAGGTGGGTTTCGCGCGTCTCCTGCACGCCATGAGCGACGCGTGGACCAATCAACGTGATTCGGTGGTGCAGCAGGCGGCCGAACTCCGCCAGGCGCTCGATCGCGAGGTTGGCTTCATCGACCACCTCGCCCCGTACGCCGAGGCACTCCACCTTGACGATTCTCGACGCCGACTCCGCGACGAACTCGTCAGTCGGGTGGACCGTGACGGCGGATTCGGTGGCGCGCCAAAATTCCCGCGCCCAAGTTACGTCGACGCGCTACTGCCCTTCGACGACGCCGAATCACGCTCCGCCCTCTCTCGCACCCTCGAGTCGATGTCGCGACGTGGACTGTACGACCACGTGGAGGGTGGCTTCGCCCGATATTCTGTCGATGCTCAGTGGCACGTGCCGCACTTCGAAAAAATGCTCAGTGACCAAGCGCTGCTCGCGCGCTGCTACCTGCGGGCCGCTCGAGTGGTTTCCGGTCAGGACCAGTGGCGCGCCGTTGCGCTAGACACGCTGCGGTTCGTCCTTGAGCACTTGGCCGTCGATCAAGGTTTCGCCTCCTCACTCGACGCCGATGCCGGCGGCGTCGAAGGGTCACACGTGACGTGGTCCCCGAGCGAAGTGGCCACCGCGCTTGGTGAAGAACACCGGGATGATCTGCCACGCTGTCTCGCGCGCTGGCGGATTGACGAACCGGGCGAATTCGAAGGCCGCTCCATCCCCCGCCTGGCCGATGACGAGCCCTTCGTATGTCCCGAGGACTTGCACGGAGCGCTCGGTGCGCTACGCGCCGCCCGGCGGCACCGGGTCCAGCCCGGCCGCGACGAGAAGGTCATCCTCGAGTGGAACGCCATGTTCGCGTCGGCACTCGTTCAAAGCGGTGAGGCGTCGTTGGTCGGCCAAGGACTCCAATTGCTCACTTCCTTGCGCTTCTCCCATTTTGACGGTTCGAATTGGTGGCGCACCGAATACCAGACCGCCTATGCCACCGCTGCGGATGTCGCCTGGCTGCTCGACGCCATGGTCGACGCATTCGAGGCCACCGGGTCTGACGAGTGGCTCGATGCCGCCCGGGTCGTGGCCGACTACCTCCTGGCTCACTACTGGGACGGAACTCTCCCCACCGCCGTCGCGCCCCACGACGGGTCCGGACTCTTTAATCAGAGCGACCTCGTCACCGACCTTGACCTTCGACCGAAGGAGATCTTCGACGGGGCCACCCCATCAAGTCACGCCGTGGGTTGCCGGGGGCTCGCGCGTCTGGCGCTGTGCCTTGGCGACACCGACTTGATGGCCGTCGCCCAACGGCTCGTTGAACTCGCAGGATCTCTCCTCGTCCACCACCCCAGTGCCGTTCCCGATCTCGTCGAGGCCGCGGGTTACGCGCTCGAAGGTATTGAGGTTGTGGTCCCCGGACCGCAGGGCGCATTGGCCGAGCACGTACGATTGATGACTGTGCCTTCCAGCGTCCTCGTCACCGGTTCGGGTTCCTCTCCCCTCCTCAGTGGTCGACGTGCGGGTCTCGCCTACGTGTGTCGCGCCGGTGTCTGCCAACTTCCCACCTCCGATATTGACGAACTTGACGCACAATTGCGTGAAATCCGGTCCTAGATGGCCCTGTTCAATCGCGACCCGGCCGCGCGGGCCATCAAGCGCCTGGTGGAAGGCATGCCTCAGCGCCCCTCCATTGACCTGACCCCTGGGGCGACCGTCTTTGGACTGGTGCTCGGCTCAAACAACGAGTCCACCACCGTCGTCGACCTGGAGAGTCAGGCCATCGTGCGCTGGAGAATCCCTTGGCCGTTCGACGCCGAAACCGACCTGGCGGTGTTCGACGTCGTTGAGGGCCAACTGGCCATGGACTTGGAGCGCAACGACCTGGCCCAGCCCGAAGCAGTCACCCTCGCCGATCTACCGAGGCGCCTCGGTACGTATCGGGGCAGACGCGTGCGCAAATGGCTAGAGCAGATCGCCAGTCCCGCCGACGGCCCCCTCTTTGGTTTCCGAGGTCCGAGTGCCCCGTATTGGGAGTTTCGTGGCGAGCGACCAAGCGTCGCCCTGGTCGCCGCCGACCGTGGCCCGCAGTTATTGCGCAGAATCGAAGACGGTTCCACCTGGGTCCGATTTGGTTGGATCGGTGATGACGTCTGGCTGCTCTGTGAGGACGCGCACGCGGTGCGAACGATTGAGGCAACCCGACGCCCATCCCTCGCCGGAAAAGACTTGTCCACCGCCTTGGGCTTTCGGCCGACCTACGTACTCACCACGTTGTCACGCCCGATCGACGGACACTGCTACAAGAGTTGTACGGGGCTACTGCCGCGCGGCTGAGTTATTTGGGTAGTTTGCCCGACGCAAGTGCTTCGGCCATCGCCCAACCAAAGACCACCAGCCGCTCGCCCTTTTCGGAGTCAACGCATTCGAAGAAGTCGTCGGCACCCTCGGGCACCGAACCCTTGGCCGCCACGTAATCGAGACCGCCAACCGGGCCCTGACTCGCGGTCATGACGAACGTCTTGTCGTCGATGAGCTTTTCTGCACCGAACCGCTTGGCCAATCGACGGCACCAGGCGCGGTCCTCGCCAGTGGGTTTGTAGCCAACACGGGGCACGACGTCCACCAGACCGGCAAAAGCCCGAAAACCATCCGGGGTCGTCAGTCGACATCCAAGCAAGACATCCTCATCGGGGAATGCAAGTAATGCTCGGCGGAACTGATCGTGCAGAATCGTCTTGAGCGTCTGGTCGGACTTGGCATTGCGGTCCACAAGTAGCAGACCGACCAGCAATGAAGGGGTTCCACCAATGCGCTCGAGCGTGCAGAACGAATAACCACGCAACTTCTCGCCTTCGCGCGCATGGGTGACGAGCACCCAGTCTTCGCGTTGCTTGGATAGGAATCCAATGTCGAAGTTGGGTTCGCGATCGACGCATAGGTCGGCCATTTCGGCGAGTTCTGCGTCGCTGAGGGCGGTGGTGTCCTTCGTGGTGACGTTCATTGCCATAGGTGCCATTCTACGGGACTTTGCGGCCCACTGAAACTGCTCAGGCTTTGATGACGTTTCGACCGAATTCTGAGCGCAGATCCGCGACCACGCCGGGGATGTTGACGTTGAAGTCCGGCCCCAGCTTGAAGGCCTTGCCTGATTCGCCCGTCTCGACGATGACCGGAGATTTACCGGGATAACGGGTGAGGATCTGTCGCAGGGTCGCGATGGAATGTGGCGTCAGATCCTCGGGCCGCAACGAAAGGCGCAACTCGCCGTCGCCGCGCTCGATGCTCAAGAACTCGACTTCGAGCGCGGTGAAGCGCAATACGTCGTCTCGCGAGTCGGGGCGAACCTTCACCAGCACGACGTTGTCCTTGGCGAGGAATCCACTCACTTTGGCGAAATTTCGGGCCGACACGTTGATCTCCATCGAGCCACCCAGGTCCTCAAGGACCACCCTCGCGTACTGTTGCCCCGCCTTGGTCTGACGCAATTGCACTTCGGACAGGATGCCGCCGACAGTGATCGCCCGGCCGGTCTTGGCCAGTTCTTCGCCACGTTCGCGGATCGAGAGGATCGATCCGTCCGTTCTCGTGGCGAGGATTCCTTCGATTTCATAGAGCGGATGGTCCGAGATGTAGGTTCCGAGCATCTCCCGCTCGAAGTCCAGCTTGACGGTCTTGTCGAACTCGATCTCGCTCAACGGGATCTCGGTACCCTCCCAATCGTTGCCACCACCCTCGTCACCCATGGCGGCGAACAGCGTCGTAATGCCGAGCGAGAGATCCTTGCGGCGACTGAGCGTGACTTCGACGATCTCGTCCACCTTCAGCAGGAAGCCAAACCGTGCAACCCCTAAGGCATCGAAGGCACCGGCCTTGATGAGCGACTCCATCGATCGCCGGTTGAGCACGACTGGGTCCACGCGCCGGATGAAGTCGTACACCGATGAGAACACGCCGTGAGCCTCGCGTTCGGTCACGATCTTCTCGACGAGCGACTCTCCCACGTTACGCACCGCCGCCATCCCGAAGAGGATCGTCTGATCCTGGGTGCGGCTCGGCGCGTAGTCGGCGAAGGACTCGTTCACGTCAGGCACTCCCACGGTGATGCCCATCTGACGAGCCTCATTGAGGTACATCGACGCCTTGTCCTTGTCATCGCGGAATGACGTGAGCAACGCCGCCATGTACTCGACGGGATAGTTCGCCTTCAACCAAGCATTCTGGTACGCGATGAGCGCATAGCCGTACGCGTGGCTTTTGTTGAAGGCGTAGTCGGCGAAGGGTTCAATCTTGTTGAAGATCGCCTCACCCAGCGGTCGACCGTAGCCCTGACGCTCGGAACCGTCAACGAACTTCGCCCGCTGGGCCTGAATCATCTCTCGAATCTTCTTTGAACAGGCCTTGCGTAGATCGTCGGCCTCGGTCATCGAGAAACCAGCGATCTTGGTCGCCACACGCATGATGTCCTCTTGGTAGATCATCAGTCCGTAGGTCTCGCCGAGGATGTCCTCGAGGTCCGG
>Ga0307377_10006227_pt1 | contig 12549 bp, 9 predicted proteins | sample TR3MG_FD_202535 | JGI IMG/M metagenome (GOLD analysis project Ga0307377, IMG submission 202535) | Soil microbial communities from Risofladan, Vaasa, Finland - TR-3 | ecosystem: Environmental > Terrestrial > Soil > Coastal area > Acid sulfate soil | place: Finland: Risofladan, Vaasa | collected...
CGCTGGCAGGCGGTACGCCGTCCGGACGGCCTGCGTCAGCCAGGTGATCCCCATCAGGCCGACCACCACGCCGATCAGGACCGGCGTTGCGCTGAGGAGCAGATCGAAGCGCCGCCTGTCCAACAGGTGGGGCAAGAACGTGGCGAGCGAGGCCAGCAGCGCGATCAGCACGACCCAGGCCGAGAAGGCCACGGCTAGCAGGTGGACGTGCGTCTTGAATCGCTGCCGGCCGCCCACCAGCCATGCGCCCACCCAGGCCAAAAGCGCCACTGGCACGTAGGCCAGCGCCAACAGTAGCGCCGGCTTCAGCGTCGCGGCCGCACAGCGGAGCGCGATCGTCGCGATCTGGATTCCCGGCCTGCCCCCGCCGACCCACAACCGCAGCGCCACGGTCGTCAGCGCACGACAGGCCGAGGTGCAGAGCACGGCCATCACCAGCGCCGCCAGGCTGCGCCCCCAGGATGCCAGCTCGACCTCCGGCAGGAAGGCCCACCGCCGGTGCGCGGTGAACGCCGTCGCCCACGCCGCCACCAGCGTGACGAAGCTGCGCCCACGCGGCCTGGAGCCCAGCCCGAGCGCCTCGCGCACGTCCACGGGGCGCAGGTCAGCGCCACACCGGTCGCACAGATAGGCCCAGCCGGGGTTGCGGAGGCCGCAGCGTGGGCACACACGGTCGGCTGCAGGAGCGGGGGGAACGGCGGCGGCTTTCCGAGCCACCTGGTCCGGTTTCCGGGGGCCACCCAGACGGGGGAGCAGCGAGCTTGGGGCCATGCTGTCCAGCGGCTGCCCGCGCAGTTGCTGGAGTCCTGCGGCCGCGTACGTATTGTCCGGGTTGACGGTCAGGACGTTCTCCAGACACACGATCCTGTCGGCTGTGGTCTCGACGACCGAGCTGAGCCACAGCCAGGCTTTCTCGTTGCGCTGGTCCAGTTCAATGACGTGAATGAGAATGTCGTGGGCCCGCCTCTCCTCGCCCGCCCGGGCGGCCTCGATCCCCCGCTCCAGCAGGGATTCGATCTGTCCTCTCATCGCCGCCCTCCTGGCACACGCGGTAATCTGAGCGGATGCCTGCTCACAGTGTACCACAAATCCGCCCGGCTTGTCAAGCGAGAATTGCCAGGTGGCAAATCCAGGTGCCAGGCACTTTTCTAGCCAATTCAGGGCCAAAAACAGTTGCTTGTCGAAGCCGTCTCTGGCCTCAAAATGGCTCACAAGTGCCTGGCACCTGACGTTTGGAGCAGGTCTAGCGGGTAGATCCGCTGCAACGCCATCTTGACCTGCTCCAGTTTGTCCGCGACAGGTACGTCGTCCCGCCAGGTGGAGCGCAGGTGCCACACGGCCAGGCGAACGAGGTGCCCGAACATCAAACAACGAGCGTCCCCCGCTGTCGGCGTCAGTCCGGCCATCTGCAGTTTCTCCAGGTCGGCCTGTACCATTCGCTCCAGGGATTCCTGGCTCGTGTCGAACTGGCTGGCCTGAATTGTGCCGGTCGTCCGGCAGACGAAGATGGTGTCCATCACCGACGACTGGGTGCCGTTGATGTGGATAGAGGCGCCCATCTCGGCCGGACATGGCAGCGTGGCCGTGCAGGCCAACCCGGCGTCGAGCAGGGCGACGGCGATGGGAAGATATGCCTGGACGTCGTTGTGGTGATAGGTGAAGGCGAACGGCCTTCCTGGCTTGAGAGCCTGTGTGAAGGTCGCAAACACCCGGCTCAACCCTGCGGTAAAGTGGGTGATGTCGCGCCCCTCGGTCAGGTTGACCGTCAATTCTTCCTCTGCCCGCGTGGAGGCGAGCCGAAAGGCCGGAACCTCGTCGCCCAGGTGCCTCCTGAGCCAGACGTAGCAGAAATCCATCAACTCGGCGTACTGGACGTTGGCAAAGTAGGGAGGGTCGGTCAACACGGCATCCAACGAAGCCCGGGGCAGCGTCAACCTCTCCGCAGAAGCCGCCTGGAGGTAGGCGGCTTTGGCGTCCTCAGGCTGGGGAAAATCGGACACCAGGCGGGCGCCGATTTGCTCCCCTGAAATGAAAACCCTGCGTTTGGGTCGTCCAAGCGTGATCTCAAACGGTCTCTCACAGTAGGCTACGTCAAAGTCTCTCTCGATCATCCGTCTCCAGTTGGCTTGACCATCCCTCCCAAATCCGGCCGTTTCAGCGCCTGCCGGGGACGTCGAGGATGCGAAGTCGATGTCCCGTGATCTCTATGAAACGCCGGACGCCGTCCCGCGGGATGGCCAACGTGCTCGTGTTCACCAGCGGATGGCAGCGAAAAACCTCCGCGCCCCACAGGTCTTTGTCCACGATCACCTCCACGTCCTGGTTCGAGTCGTTCACCAACCCCAGGATCGAGACCGCTCCGGGGTCCACGCCCAGGTATCTCTGCAAGCGCGCCGGCGAGGCAAAGCCCAGCTTGCTGACGCCGAGGAGCGGGGATAGCGCCTTCAGATCCACCGCTTTCTCGTATCCGACGACCACGAGAAAGTGGCGTCGGCCCTTCCGGTCGCGCAGGAACAGGTTCTTGGTCTTGGCCCCCGGCATGGGTGGGACCAACTGCTCCGCCTCCTCGCAGGTGAACACGGGGGGGTGGTCGTGGCGCTCGTATGCGATGTTGTGGTCAGTAAGAAACTGATAGATGTCCATTTTGATTTCAGACGTCCACTCCCAAGAAAGCACGAATCACAAAGCCGATGAAAAAGCTCAACGTGGCCACGCCCAGGCTCAGGCCGGTCATCTCGAGGAAACGCCGCTTGAACGGCACGTCCTTCGCCACGGAGATGTAATAGTTGAAGAAGAAGATGATCAGGACCGCAGCGACCAGCGTGCACATCAAACACACGTAAAAGTTCTCCAACAGCAAATACGGCAGGATCAGAATCATCACGGTCACGACGTAGGCGCTGCCGGTGTAGATCGACGCTCTCACAGGGTTCTTGGTCGTCTCCTCGGTCTGTATGGAGAGGTATTCCGATGCCGCCATGGACAGGGCCGCGGCGATGCCCGTGATCAGGCCAGTCAGCGCGATCAGTCTCGTGTTCTGGAGCGCCAGCGTGAGACCGGCCAGCGCGCCGGTCAGTTCCACCAGCGCGTCGTTCAACCCCAGCACGATTGAGCCGGTGTAGCGCAGCCGTTCCTCGTCCAGGAGCGCGATCAACGCCTCCTCGTGATCGTTTTCGTCCTGAATGATGGCGTCCGCCTCTGCGATCGTCCCGCGCAGTTGTTCGTAGTTGTCCTGGGCGTCCTCCTCGCCCCGCTCCATGAGCTTGATCCCGAACGTGAACCCAAAGATGCGACTGATCAGGTAGTATTTCCAGATCTTCCATTTGTCAGGTTTCGCGTCCTGCTGTGTATGCGTCCGCCAATCTCGATAGTGCCGGAGTTCGTCGTCGGCGATCTCTTCCAGAATGCGCCTGTTTTCAAGAGATTTGATCGTTCGTGCCAACCTGCTGTAGATGTGATGCTCGGTGATCTCGTTCTTCTGGTAGACCAGTAAGTTGTCTCGTATCTCTTTGCTGATGGCCATCTTTTGGCCTCCGTTCTTCCTTGGAGCGCATCGTCGTCAGCGCCCCTCTCCGCTCTCCTTGACCTGCGACCTGGTCCAATGCAAAACCCTCTCTGCCAGTTTCAGAGCTCTTTCATATTCCTCCGTGGTCATAGAACACTCTCCCTTCCCGTAGTGCCTGGTGGTAGACGAAGTAGGGGCTTTCCCGGTGCCGTTCCAGAGTTCCCACGTCAACTACTATCACATCGACCGCCACACCAGTCCTCCTTTCTAGCAGGGCGCGATAGATGCGGCGGGAGATTTCCCGTTCGTTCTGGATACCTCGTACCACCACCAGGAAATCATAGTCGCTTTCCTCTTGCGCTGTCCCTTTTGCCCTGGAACCAAACAGGATGACCTGTTCTGGATTGGCCTCCTCGATGATAATTCCCACGATGGTCTGCAGGAGTTGAGATTGATCTTTCCTCTCGCTCATTCAAACGGTCTCCCTTTACGAATGCGTACCCTCTGTTGGGCACCGACGGGCACCGTGGTCGGTGGAGCCAGCCGCTCGACGAGTCACTCCAGGGATGCAACCTGAAGTGGCCGACTCAGTTGGGCCGGTTCCCAGTAGAGCCGGCGGTGCGCTTTGGGTGGCAGAGTACAGAGTGATTCTGGAAGCGCATCGAGGTAGATTATAACATCTTACGAGACGGGGGCAAAGACACGATCGGGAGCGTGGGGTATTTGGGGCAGTGGCTCGCAAAAAACGACGCCCTGTTGACCGCCACCGAGGGATTCGAACCCTCGGCTTCCGGCAACCTGCCCAGCGGTCAACAGGGCGCCTGTATATCCGAACTATTGGCGAAACCCTGTCTGTCCTACACAGCCAGATTATACCACAAAATGTGGCGGTTTGTGTTAAGATTTGATCACAATTGGGTGAATAATTAGAAACACTAACGCCAGCGCCGTAACAGATACCGTGGAAAAGTCGACGGCCGCCGAGTCTTGACTTTCGACTGAAGTCAATTATACTGCACGCCGAAGCGAGAACGGCCAGGACCACGCGTGAATATCCAGATGACGAGACTTCTCATCGCGCTAGCTCTGGGGCTGGCGCTGGCGCTTATGATGTCCGGCGAGACTGCCGCCCAGGCATCGCCGCCGTTGCCCATCCGCCTGAACGTGGGAACCGACCAACCCTACACGGCTCAGGACGGCCGCGTGTACCTGCCCGACCAGGAGTGGACGCCCGAGACGCAGGCGGGATACATCGGCGGCTACACGGTGTACGGGAGATTTCCCTCCGGTGGCACCCCGGACAAGCTCCTGTATGAGAACCAGCGCCGCAATTGGCAAGAGTACCGCTTCAGCACGATTCCCAACGGCGGCTACCTGGTCACGCTGCACTTTAGCGAAATGGCCGTCCTGGAGGAGCATGGCCCCGCGTACACGATCTTTGACGTGACGATCGAGGGACAGACCGTGCTCGACGATTTCAACATCTTTGCCCGGGTGGGGCGCAATTACGTCCTCGTGCGCCGTTTTGCCGTGACTGTGACGGACGGTGAGCTCAACGTGACCGCCACGCCCGTGTTTGGCGAACCCCGCCTGGCTGCCATCGAGGTGGAGGCCCGCTCTCCCGACGCGATCGCGCCCGTCCCGCCCGCCGGTCTGACGGCCACGAGCAGTTACGACGCCGTCCTGCTCGACTGGGCCGACAGCCCGGAGGACGACCTGGATGGCTACCACGTCTACCGGGCCAGGTCGCCCGATGGGACCCCCACGCGCCTCACCGCCGAACCGACCTACCTCTCTCGCTACCAGGACGTCGTCACCGCGACCCACGTTCCGTACTATTATCGCATCAGCGTGGTGGACGTGTACGGCAACGAGAGCGATCCGTCGCCCGATCAGTCCGCCGTCGCGCTGGACGAGGCCGACGCCACGCTCCCCTATTACCACCTCGATCTGCCGCCCGAAAGCCTGCTCGCGCTATACGACGATCCGTGGACCTACGACGAGGTGAGCGCCAACTTTGTCTACGAGGGCCGGCCCTACGCCGTCGAGGTCCGGTACCGGGGCAACTGGGGACGCTACCACAACAAGAAATCGTGGAAGATCCGGTTTCTCGACGACTCTCCATTTCCGGGCCAGGGTGAGATCAACCTCCGGGCCGATTACCTGGACCCGTCGTTGATGCGCAGCAAGCTGGCGACCGCCGTGTTTGAAGCGGCCGGCATACAAACACCTCAGGCCGAACACGTGCTGCTGGCGATCAACGGGGAGTACTGGGGGGTCTACACCCGCGCCGAGCAGGTGGACGAGGGCTTTCTGGAGCGCATCGGGCGCGATCCCACGGTCAGCGTCTACAAGGCCGTCGAGACCGAGTTCATGGACTTTTCCATGCGGCAGCCTTCCGAGGATGCCTACCACCAGGCCTTTGACAAAAAGACCAACACGGACACCGGCTACGCGGACATCATCGCCTTCATCGAGCTCATAAATGACGCGCCGGACGAGACGTTCGCCTACGAGCTGGCGCGCGTCTTTGACGTGGCCGCGTACCTGGATTATTACGCGATCATCATCCTCACGAGCAACAACGACTTTAGCTCCCACAACGCCTACCTGCTCCACGACCTGGCGGCCGATCGGTGGACGCTGGTGCCCTATGACCTCGATCATGCCTTCCACCCCAGCGACGATTGGCACGAGCTTCCTCCGGACACGCCCATTGACCGGGGTACCCCGGCGTCCCCCATCTGGAACTGGGTGACGAACTTGCTTCTGACCCGCGTGTTGGACGTCCCCCAGTTCCGCGCCACCTATTGCCACCGCCTGGCCGAGTTCATGGATACGATCTACTCGGATGCAGCGATGCATCCCCTGATCGACGCCACGTACGCCGCGATCGAGCAGGATGGCCTGCGCGACTGGCGCAAGCACGGGTGGGAGAACGACGACTGGTTCACGGCCGCTCCCCGCGAACTCGAGGCATACGTCACCGACCGCATAAAGTTCTTGCGGGGTGAGATACCGGCATACTGCCCGGCCGAACGACCCTATCTCGCGATCAACGAGGTTCTGGCGAGCAACCAGACCGTCCTGGAGGACACCGACGATCCAGGGAAGTTCCCCGCCTGGTTCGAGATCTATAACGCGGGATTGGAAACGGTGGATCTTTCGGGGATGGCCGTGACGGACGACCCGGGTGATCCGACCAGGTTTCGGATTACAGACGGGATTACTGTCCCGGCCGGTGGGTTCGTCACGTTCTTCGCTGATGGTGACCCGGGACAGGGGCCGCTGCACACGGACTTGCAGTTAGACAGACGCGGCGGGCAGATCGCCATCTTTAGCGGAACGGAGCAGATCGACGCGCGCACCTTTGGCGTTCAGGCGGCCGGCGTCTCGGAGGGCCGCTGTCCCGATGGCGTGGACGACTGGGTCCCGTTTCACGTCCCCACCCCCGGTCGCTCCAACCGGCTACTCCCTCCGGTCATAGCCGGCACGGCCCATAGCCCCCTGCTGCCCACGTCCTCTGAACCGGTAACCGTCACGGCCCACATCACGGACGACGGCGTGCTGCGGACGGCTACCCTTTTCTACAGCGGTACGGCCAGCGGCTTTGTACAGGTGGACATGGCCAACGTGCGGGGGGACCTGTACACGGCTCAAATCCCGCCCCAACCCGACGGGAGCCTGATCGCGTACTATGTCGCCGCCGGGGACGACGATGGGCAGGTGAGCACCGATCCGCCGGGTGCGCCGGATCGCTTCCACGAGACCATCGTGGGTTACCAGCCGCCCGTCCTGCTCATCAATGAGCTGATGGCCGACAACGAGACTGTGTGGGGGGACGCGGACGAACCGGGGGAGTTTCCCGACTGGATCGAGCTGTATAACCCGGGTCCTGGTGCGGTGGATCTGGGAGGGCGATACCTGACCGACGACCTGGACAATGCAGGCAAATTCCAAATTGCCAGCGGGACCACGATCTCGGCGGGTGGTTTTCTGGTCTTTTACGCCGACGGTGATCCCGAACAGGGACCGCTTCACACCAATTTCAGGCTGAGCAAGAACGGCGAGAGTGTGGGGCTGTGCGACGTCGACGCCGCGGGTAACCGGCCGCTGGATACCTATACGTTCGGCCCGCAGCCCGCCGATGGTTCCGTTGGCCGTTGCCCCGATGGCAGTGTCACGTGGACGTCTTTTACCTTCCCAACGCCGGGCGCGGCCAACGGTCCGTGCGGTAGGCTACCCGCCACCCCGAACGTCGTGCATACGCCGCCGTTTCCCTCGGCGTCTGACGAGGTGACGGTCACTGCCACGGTTGATGGCGGCATGGCCGTGATCACGGCTACGCTCTGGTACAGCGCCGGGGGTGTCTTTGTGGCGGTGCCGATGATGCCTGCGGGAAGACCCGCAGGAACGCCTGCGGAAAGGCTCGCAGGTATGCCTGCCGGAATGCTTGCAGGATGCGGCGTCTACTCTGCGAGGGTCCCCGCCCAATCAGACGCCACGCGCGTGGCCTATTACGTGCAGGCCGAAGACGCCTGGGGGCTATCGGTCACCGGCCCGCTGAGGGCACCGGCCGACACGCACGGCTACCTGGTTGGGTACCGGCCACCACCCGTGGTCATCAACGAGGTTCTGGCGGACAACCAGACCGTCCTGGAGGACCCCGATGAGCCCGAAGAGTTCCCGGACTGGATCGAGCTGCACAATCCAGGTCCAGTTCCCATAGACCTGGCTGGCAAGTACCTGACCGACGATCTGGCCGACCCGTTCAAGTTCAGGATCAGCGCTGGCCTCGTCGTTCCAGCGGGCGGTTTCGTCCTTTTCTACGCCGACGACGACCCCGAACAGGGGCCGTTCCACGCCAACTTTAAGCTGAGCCGGAACGGCGAAAGCATCGGCCTGTTCGACGTCGACGCGACTGGCAACCAACCGATCGATACGCACACCTTTGGGCCGCAGACGGCTGACGCGTCGGAGCGCCGCTATCCGAACGGGGGGGACCGTTGGATCACGTTTGGCACGCCCTCCCCAGGCAGGGCCGACGTCGCCGGCAGATACCTGCCAGTGCGGCTCAAGCCGACGATGCACTGAGCGAATGAATACCAGTATACCTCAGACTTTTAAACGGCGGGCACACGCGCCACATCTGTGGATCAGCTTGTTCACGGTTCTGGCGCTGGTGGCGCTATATCTCGTCCAGACGTTCGCCGTCCACCAGCAGCCTGTCGAGGCGGCGTCCGGGCTGGCGCCGACGTTTTCGCTTCCCGGCGGCACCTACGACCGGGACATTCGACTCGAGATTCGGGCCCCCGATCTCGGCGCTGGTGAGCAAAGCGCCGGTGAGCAAGGCGGCGTGATATTCACGCTTGACGGCAGTCTGCCCACCCGTGCAGCCGGGGTGACGTACGCCCAACCCATTCACATGAGCGCAGCGACGCCGGCCGTCACCGTCGTTCGCGCTCGCGCCGTCCTGCCCGATGGCAGGCTGGGGCCCGTCGCCAGCGCGTCGTATTTCGTCGGCGTGCCGGCGACGTTGCCGATGATGTCGCTGATCGTGGACCCCGACGACCTGTGGGATTCAGAGCGTGGCATCTATGCCAATCCTCGCCAGAGAGGGGATGCGTGGGAGCGGCCGGTGGACGTCACCTACGTGGACGAGGACCGCCATTCGGGGTTCCACGTCCCGGCCGGGCTGCGGATCCACGGCAAGTTGAGCCGTGGGTTCCACAAAAAGTCGCTGCGGCTCTATTTTCGCCAGGAGTATGGGGCCAGCCGGCTCGAGTATCCCTTGTTCGCCGGCAGCGAGGTGCGCTCGTTCAAGCGACTGATCTTGCACAGCGGCGGGCAAGATTGGCCGAACTGTCCCGACATCAACTGGACGCTCATGCGCAACCAGTTGACCGCCCGGCTGGCGTTTGAACTCGGCGGATACGCCACCCACAGCCAACCCACCCTGCTGTTCATCAATGGCGAGCCGTGGGGGATCTATCAGATCCGCGAGCGCATAGACCGCTATTTCCTGGCCGACCACTATGGCGTCGAGGCGGCCGACTTCCTGGAAGCGCCTGGATCACCTGAACGGCGGGCGATCCCCATGGGGGACAGCGAACACTGGGATCACCTGCTGCAGTTCGTCGACGCCCACGACCTGGCAGATCCGGCCAACTATGCCTACGTGCAGAGCCAGGTGGACGTAGCGAACTTTATCGACTACAACGTCCTCCAGATCTATGCGGTCAACATCGACTGGCCACACAACAACATGCACCTGTTTCGCCCCCGCGTGCAGGGCGGCCGCTGGCAGTGGATGTTTTGGGACAGCGATAACAGCTTTGGCGCGTTCCCGGGTTACGCGCACACGAATTTCCTGGAACAGGCGCTGGCCGAGGACAACGCGGACACGGGTGGACGCGATACGCTCCTGTTCCGCAAGCTGCTGGAGAACCCGGCGTTCCACGAGCGGTTCCTCTCCCGCGCCGCCGATGTGCTCAACACCACGCTTGCGCCCCGGTCGGTCATCGGTCACGTCGACGTGCTGGCCGCCGAGCTTCTGCCGGACATCGCCTACGAAACGGCCCGTTGGCCGGGCTCGTCCGACTGGACGCTCAACGTCCAGGAACTGCGCGACTTTGCCCGCCACCGGCCGGACTTTTTCCGGCAGCACATGGTCGAAACCTTTGACCTGAATGGCACCGCAATACTCGCCTTCAATCCGCCGGCCAGCGGGTCTGGCTCCGTCGCCGTCAATGGGGTCCTCGTGCCGGACCTGCCGTGGCAGGGCGTCTACTTCCAGGGCCTGCCTGTCCAGGTCGTGGCCGTGCCCGCGCCGGGCTACCGCTTCGCTGGCTGGGATCCGCTCGATCTCCCGCAAACCCCCGTGATCACGCTGACCGTCGACATCACGCAGACACTCGCGCCACGCTTCGAGGCGGTGGGGGACGATGCGCCCCGGCCGGGCGACGTGATCGTTACGACGTACCGCATGGGTGAGGACAGTCACCTCGCGGGGGACCGGTTCGAGCTGCTGGTGACGCGCCCGGGTGGCGTCGACCTGCGCGGCTGGCGCGTGACCGACAACGACACCAAGACCGCGACGGACGAGGGCTCGCTGATTTTCGCCGACCACCCGGCCTTTGCCCGCGTGCCTCGTGGTACGACGATCCGGGTCGTCGTCACTCACACCGTCGCTCAGGCAGGTGCCAGCCTGCCTGAGGACGACCTGGGCACGTGGGACCGGCGGATGGTCCTGTACGCGGGCAATGGCCATCTGGATACCGAAACCGATCCCGGCTTCAACCTGGGACCGGACGACAACCTGGTGCTCCTGGCTCCCGGCCCCACGGGGACATTCGGCGATGATCAGGGCATCGCCTTCGTGGCGGAAGGCACCGCCGTCACACCAGCGTCCTTTGGCGTGCTGACCGACGGCGTGTGGCCCGCGCCCACTCCCGCCGACGCACAGCCTGGCGAACAGACGCGCAGCCAGATGCCAACCTGGGGGTTGGCCCTGGCTGGAATGGCGGTGCTATACTTAAACGCGCGCCGGATACCCAGGCGCGCGAACTAGGAGGTTTTGATGGATAACTTGCTCGGTCTTACAGCTCCCGCACCCCTCTCGCTCACTGCGCTGGCGATGAACCTGTTGTTGAGCATCCTGCTCTCGAGTGTGCTGGCGTGGTTCTACACGCGATATGGCAGGTCGCTATCGAATCGCGCCCAGTTCGCCCAGGTCCTGCCCGTGTTGGCCCTGACGACGGTGCTCGTCATCTCCGTCGTCAAGTCCTCGCTGGCGCTGTCCTTGGGTCTGGTTGGCGCGCTTTCGATCGTCCGCTTTCGAACCGCGATCAAAGAGCCCGAGGAATTGATCTACCTGTTTATAGCGATCGCCGTCGGCCTGGGGCTGGGCGCCGACCAACGTCTGCCCACCGTCGTGGCGATACTGGTGATCCTGGGCTATCTGCTTGCCCGCACATTCGTCGTGCCCCATCCCCAGAAGAACAACCTGTATCTGAATCTGCTGGTTCCATCCTCGGAGAACTCTTTCGCCCAGATCAACCAGGTGCTGCTCAAGCACGTCGAGTCCGCTGACCTGCGCCGGTTGGACCGCAGCGACGCGACCCTCCAGGCCACGTATCTGATCGCTTGCCCGAGCGACGGCGCGTTGACCGCCTTGATGGACGACATAGCGACCCACTTCCCGGCGTGCGAATGCAGTTTCGTCGAACAAGATAACACCTTGGGTGGCTGACGATGAAGATCGGCCAACGGCGGCTCACCAAGACTCCAAATTTCCTCCGTCGAAACCTGGGGTGGTTCGGCGTGCTCGTCCTCGTGTTTGTCATCGGCTGGATCGCCGGCAACCAGGAGTGGCGAGCGGTGCTCCACGATCTGCGGTCACTACCGGATCGGGTGGCCCGGTCGATGGCCCCTGCCGGAGATCTGCCCACGCTGGTCGTCGACATGAACTTCTCCTCCTACGATGGCATTCTGGATCAGCGAGAGGCCGCGTTACAGGCGGGCGTGTATATCCCATCGGCGCAGGACTTTATGACCGCCACCGTCCGTCTGAACGACTCGACCGTCCCGATCAGGATGCGGTTGCTGCCCGGCCCCGCCGATCACCTGGGCGAGGATGAGAAATGGGGCTTTGAGGTGCGCACGCGAGGTGGTCAGCAGCTTTTCGACATGCAGCGGCTCTACCTCCTGGATCCGGCGGTGAACAATTGGCTCAACGAATGGGCGTTTGCGCGTGCGCTGGAGCGCGAGGGTGTTCTGGCCGCCCGCTATCGCTTCGTGCGCCTGATCTTTAACGGGGATGATCGGGGCATCTATGCGGTGCAAGAGGGATTTGCCGACCCATTGCTGGCGGCGCAGGGACGGCCCGCGGGGGTCATCGTCGAGTTCGACGCTGACTTGCTGTGGGAATCGATCGCTCATTTCCAGGGGGATGCACAGGCCGCCTACGCCGACCCCATCGCCAATCTCTCGGCCACCGACTTTCAGTACTTTGAGGTCGATCCTTTTCGCGATGCGGCGATCGC
>Ga0307377_10006230_pt1 | contig 12545 bp, 14 predicted proteins | sample TR3MG_FD_202535 | JGI IMG/M metagenome (GOLD analysis project Ga0307377, IMG submission 202535) | Soil microbial communities from Risofladan, Vaasa, Finland - TR-3 | ecosystem: Environmental > Terrestrial > Soil > Coastal area > Acid sulfate soil | place: Finland: Risofladan, Vaasa | collected...
GATAGTATTACTGGTACCTGTAGTAGCTACTATAGGACTCTGGCGGAGCCTTAGATCCGAAAACGCAGAAACGCCGAAGATGCGAAAACGCAGAGCCTTTTACAATTGGGTTAGTAGATCTCGTTCGTCTGGATCGACATCTGGTACATGCTCTGTGGCTGGTCGTAACGCTGTCTGAGAGCCGTTCGACCTACCGACCCCTATCAGGGGACCCATTTCAGAGATCGTCCGTCAGAGGGGCTGTATCGCCCTCTCAGTTATTGTCCGCGCGGACACTTTCATAAGGAGCCTCATATGGCTGTTCATCCCAGGGGCGTAGAAGCACCGAAGCTTACTGTCGAGTGGACCAGCCCGATCGTTAACGGACCGGGAGAGAGAGGGTGCTACCGAGTCAGCTCCGAGAACTATCACTGGTTCGCCTCAGTCTACGTTCACCGGAACTCCACCACCGTGCTGCGGAAGTACCGCGGCTGTCACGACCCTTCACACATCTCGAGCGAGCAAATTGTTAATGCCGTGCGAGCTCACATGGAACAGGAACAGAAGCATGAGCAACTACCAGTATGCGGATGAGGAGGAGCTCGATCTCGACTTCGACGTGGTGGCCAAGGCTGCTGAGGCCCTCACCGACGCCATCGATCTCTTCGAGGACGCCAAGTCCAAGATGTCGGAGGCGGCAGGCTTCGCCGCTGAGGCACGCCACCCAGACCTCAAGAAGCTCCTTGAGTCCATCGACACGAACAACCTCGATCGAGCTGAAGTCTACGAGGCACGGGTGCTGGCCTTCGATCCTACGGGCAGCCTGCCCCCTGAGCTACTCGGGGAGGACGTATGAACGTCGTCTCGTTCGAGAAGACCTTCCTCCTGGCAGAGGAGGTCGATTCGGTCATTCACGAGATCCGCAAAGATCTCATGTTGGCCACCGCAGGCATCTCTACGGTCCCCAGGAGCACCCAACTGCTCCTGCAGCTCCTCTCGACGCACTGCGGTAACGAGGAGGTGCTCAGCGAGGGAAGTCGCGACTTCCTTTCGCAGCTCCGTGAGGCGGCCAACAACAAGTCCATTTTAGACGGCGTGGAGGAAGATGATGAACCCAGCTAACTTCGTCAGACTGCGCGTGTATCAAAGGCACCGGCAATTAAGAGAGGACTTATGAGGATCATCGGCAAGCATCGGGACTACTACGACTGCGGGTTGGCGCAGGGCATCGACGACGAGATCGTCTACGTACGTAAGCACGAGGTGGTCCCACCCCACACGTGGCACGACAGGAGCGGCGAGAAGAGATGGCGCAATCCTTGGTGGAAGCCCTCCAAGGACGCTTCGTTTGGCTACGTTGGCTTCTGTGGGAAGCTCTACCCCGTAGCGCGGTACTGGCTCTCACCATCACAAGGCAAAGTGGTTGGTGATTCCAAGTTCTACTACGCCTACACGGCTGAAGAGCTGGTTGAGTTCCGCGAACGACGTGAGAAGCAGACCGGCCTCTCGGTGTGGCGCTCCGACTGGTTGCTGGACGCGGAGCTCGAAGCCTTCAGGGCTGGCCCCGCTGAGCACGTCGACCTGTTCCGCGAACATAACGTTCCGGTGCTCTTCGCGGAAGCAGCCGTCAACGAAGACTGCTTCCGTGAGATGAACTCACCGATCCGAGCATCGGCTCTCAACCCAGTTCTCGGTGACGTACAGTTCACGCGCATCTTCGACGCGTACACGGCGTTCCAGGAGATCAGCATGTTCTTGGGTGGCGTTCTAGGCTGGCCCGGCAACGCGATGGCCGAAGTGCCTGACGAACATCGGTTCACAGGCCACGGCTATGACGAGCAGAGCTTCCGCGCCGTAGCGGGGCGCAAGACACGCAAAGGAAAGAGGAAGAAGAAAGCATGAACGACAAGAAGCTGGAACCCGCGTTGCGCAATCGCACGTGGGACACTCACGAGGAGGCAGTCCGTTGAGTGACCTGAGCGCATGGCTCATCTTCGTGTGTATCTTACTGCTTGGAGCGGCTGGTTACGGGTGGCTGTACGCTTGGTACTGGCGCGAGAAATACCTAATCAGGAAGCGTCACGTTGAGGAGCTCGAAAGGATCCTACGTGAGTAGAAACCTATGCACCGACACCTGCCAATGTGGCGACCACCGGTTCACCCTAGGCGAGTTCCGCGATAAGCCCGTGGAGTTCCGCCAGTACGGTGACTACTCACCCTTGATGGGTGCGAAGCTGATCTGCCCCAAGTGTGAGCGAGTCTACTTCGCTTGGGTGACCTACCGCGACAAGTTCTGGTCGGATCCCTCCGACGCGTTCGCGGAGTACCTGGACTACCCGAACGGCCAGAGGGTACGCAACAAGAACCAGGGCAAGTTCGTCCGGCGCGCCTTCACCGCAGCTGGAGGTGAACCTAGGTGGGAGGACACCGGGTATTACCGGATCGACCTATCGTACTACGAAACCTACAACGACGAAGGCGTCGGCGAGGACACGGATAAACCAAGGCATCTGTGGGACCAAGGCGACGACGTCTGGCACTGCAGATGGGCCTACGATTAGGAGCACGCATGGAAGAAGAGTCAACCTGCCGAGGAATGGGCCTCATGGATGACGGTGAGGCGGAGTCACCCGAAACCCTGCTACGTGACGTCAGGGACCCAGAGATGGACCGCAAGCGTGTCCTAGCCGCTGTACGCACGTTCCGCAAGCACGCCAAGTTGAACTACGGCGAAACGATATGTGGCGACGCCAACATGGCCGAGCACATGGCGTCTCTGATCGCTGACATGATGCACGTCGCGGATCAGAAGAAAATCGACATGACCGCGGTCATGGCGGAGGCGACAGGCCACTTCCTGAGCGAGAAGATCGGATACCTTCGGGTATGAGCGAACCTGCCTTCATCGCCAGCGGCGATCTCCACCTCAACCCATTGATTTGGCGCAAGTATCGACAGATCAGCGGAGACGCGTTTTACGGGTTCACCCAAGTCGTCGACCTGGGACTAGAGCTCTACGTCCCGATCGTTCTGGTTGGTGACATCTTCGACAGCGTCGACCCGTCCCCGGACATCATCCGGTTCTTCAGGCAGCAGATGGACCGCTGCATGGAGGACAAGCTGCCGGTCTACGTGATTCAGGGTAATCACGACAAGCGCCCCTCTCCATGGCCGCACGCGGTCCATGACTGGCCGATCTACATCGGCGAGGGGAAGAAGAACTTCACCATCAACGGCGTCTCGTGCCGCGGTTACGACTATGCGACCCGCGACGAGATCCAGGAGCAGCTCGAGCACCTCGGTACGCTCCAGGACCTGCCGCAGGTGGTATTCCTCCATCAGGCGGTCAAGCAAGCCATCCCTTGGGAGGGTAGCTGGAACTGCGATCTCGAATGGGTGCCTGAGAAGGTCCCGCTGGTCGTGATGGGTGACATCCACAAGGAGTGGGAGGCACCGGTACGCCCCGGTCAGATGGCGTACTACACCAACGCCACCCACGCGCGCAACATGTCCGAGCTCGGCCAGAAGTCGGTGCTCATAGTCAACAAGGACCTAACCTGTGCTAGGGCCCCGCTTACGTCACGGTCAGTTGCCCCTGTTGCAGTCAGTACCGACGAGGAGTTCGACCAGTTCACCACGGTTCTTTCAGAACTTGTGTCTGACACCAGCCCACTCGCGCCGGTGGCGTTTGTACGGCATACTCCAGAGTTTGCGGAGCGGGTCATCGCAGCGTCGCTAGAGTCGCAGAACGTCCACCTGATCCGCGAAGAGGTGGCCCTGGAGGAAGGGGAGACCCTCGTCCTCGACTTGACAGAGGAGCAGGAGTTCGAGATCTCCCTCGCGGGGATGCTCGCCAAGGTCCTAGACCCAGACGTATACCCAGATGAGTTCCAGATGGTTCTGGAGCTTCTCGACGAAACCCACATTCCCGGTGAGATTCTCAAGAAGCACCGGGACAAGTACATCAACGCTGAATAGATAGCGAGCAGATATGCCTGACGATGAACCAGTGGTCACGGAGGAAGTGGCCACCGTGAGCTCCGACATGTTCTACGTGCTTAAGGCCTCCCTCGACGAAGGGTTCCTGGCCTCACGCGACTGTCACCACATCGGTGGCGACAACATCACCATCGAAGCTACCGAGGAGGGCCAGGAGCCCACTGAGGTGGCTTGTTGGGTATTCGACGACGAAGGGCTGGATGCGCTTCAGGAGCTAGCCTACCGCGTCGCTCACAAGGTTGAGTTCGGTGACAACAAGTTCTTCATCGCACTGACCAACCCGAACCGGACGGCGGCTACTGCCAGTGTAGATCCGGTCACGACCCTCTCAATCACCCGCTCCAACCACGGCAGCACCATTAACGACATGCTCTGGCGAGATGTCGAGCCGCTGCTGCGCCATCACCTGCTACCGATTGTGCGGCGCAACATCTTCATCCAGCGTAACAGCCTGGTGAACGACGTTATCGATAACAGTGTCTTCACTATCGTGCTCGGTGGCGGTAGCCGTAACTGTGGTTCGGTATCGTTACCCGCGCGTATGTGGGGTAACGACATGTCACGCACACGTGAGGTTATCAACCAGACGATGCGCAAGGTGTGGAACGAAGGTGACCCGATCTTCACCCCCGAGGGGGATGAGGTTGGCGCGTATAGCGATAACACCTTGGTAGCTTACTGGGAGGCTCTTCAGCGCTGCGATAGCTACGACTACTCCGAGGATGAGGACAGCCAGCACTACGCGCAGAGGATGCGGGACATCAACCCCTTCCAGGATTTCTTGTCTGCGTTCCTGGCTGCCCGTAGGCAAGGTGGGTCGGCTATCGACCATGAGAAGATGCGTGAGATGTATGCCAACGGCTGCAGCGAACGCATACGGGTGAAGTACGATCAGCTCTGCTCTCAGCTGCGTAACAACGAGGCCGAGATCTCTAAGCTCAACGCCAAGATCGTCAACATGATGCGCGAGAACCGCCTAACCTCGGTGGAGCTCGTAGGGTTCGACACGAAGGTCGACGCTGAGAAGGATAACCTCAAGCTCGAGTTCGATGCTATCAGCAAGCTGCCTAACGTGAAACGCGTGCTGTGGCGAGCTGGTAAGCTGACGGTCGAGACCGGCTTGATCTACGCGGAGGACTCTCGCACGAACATCAAGCATGAGCTGGGGGAGTTCCGTATCCTCATCAACAGCGAAGACACGGATGTCTACATGCACAACATGACCCGCAAGGTTCTCGGGTACCAGGAAGGTATGAACGCTCCACACGTTTACGCCGATGGTCACGCGTGTTGGGGCGATTATGCCCAGGTCATCCCACAGGCCCTGGCTGAGTTCCAGTGGTCGGTCGCTATCCAATACGCGATCCGGTTCCTCGGGTTCGCGAACACCAACGACCCTGCAGGCCAGCACGTTGACAAGTGGCCTAGGGCCAGGGAAGAAGCCTCCGTCGCCGAATCGGCAGAGGCTGTTACCGATGCTGAACGCACTGCTCCCGTAGCAGTCGCTGACGCTGACAACGACACGACCGGCCTGGCCGGGTACTGAGGAGAATTAGTTGTTCACACCCCACGCGTTTAAGACGGTCGCCCACGGCGTTCCGTCTGTTTTCGTCACCGAGACTGCCATCCGCAAGATGTGGGTCATCACTTCGATGTTCCCCAAGGAGATAGGCTGGTTGACCACGGTGACCATGGACGAGGCAGGGGATCTAACGATCCATGATGTCTACCTCGTCAAGCACAAGCTGGCCACCTCGGCCACGTGCGAGCTCGACGGCCAGGATATCGGCCGTCTGATGAATGACCTCATGCGTGAGGACATGATAAACGAGGTCGACCCGATGTCGGCCGAGTGGCGTGGCGATAAGCTCGTCGGCTGGTTCCATTCTCATCACACCATGGGCACGTCACCCTCTGGGCAGGATAACTTCCAGTTCGACGAGTTCATGGCCGGTGGCGCTGATTGGTTCCTGCGCGGCATCGTCAACAAGCAGGGTCAAATGACCCTCGACGTCAAGTACAAGTGCGGGCTCAAGGTCACCGATCTGTCTTGGCAGATCCTGTGGGAGCACCCTCAGGAGATGCTCGACCAGATCGAGGCCCAGATCAAGGAGTATGTACCCCCGTCCGTGCAGACGTCGTACACCCCCACCAAGTACTCCGGCAAAGGGTACAACCCACCGGCCTACAAGGGTACGCAGCCGATCAATGGTGCCGCTCCGAACAAGCCCGCCACTCCACCGATTTCCCAGCCAGCAAACCAGCCCTCGACTCCGCCGGTCGGTAAGACCGTCGGCGAGTATCTGCGCGAGAGCGTGGAGCAGGGCCTGCCACCGGTTGGGAAACCGAAAGACGACCAGACGGTGATGTTGGGCGTCCTAGGGGACAAGGAAGGCGCTAAGTAATGGCTGACAACGCCGTCGATACCATCAGGCATCAGTCGGTATTCCACCCCGACAAGTTCGGCGAGCGCCGCATCGACATCGTCGGTGTTGGTGCAACCGGTTCCCGCATCGCCCTCTCGTTGGCGAAGCTGGGAGTACGAAACCTCCACGTCTGGGACGACGACATCGTGGAGAGCCATAACATCGCCAATCAGGCGTTCTTCTTGGAGCACATAGGCTCCAAGAAGGTCACGGCGGTGGCGGATCTCGTGAAGCGGGCGACCGGTCTCGAAGTAACGCAGCATGACGAGAAGGTCACTCCGATGACCAACCTCGGCAGCGTTGTCTTCCTCCTGACCGACACCATGTCATCCCGCAAGGAGATCTGGGACGGAGCTATCAAGTTCCAGCCTGCAGTAGACGTCATGATCGAGACCCGCATGGGTGTTGATCAGTCTCTCGTCTTTACCATCTCCTCCAAGACCCCCGAAGAAGGGAAGTACTGGGAGGATCAATGGTATCCCGACGAAGCAGCCACCGAGGAGAGCCCTTGTGGTGGCCGAATCAGCGTTGGACCGACCGCGGAGCTCGTTAGCGGCTACGCGGTCTGGTCCTTCATACGATGGTTCGAGTTTTACATGAACGGTGGCACCAAGCCCCACGCATACACCCTTACCACTGTGCGCCCGGTTACCGCCGACGCGTACACTTTCTGAAAGTAGTTAAACATGCTGGTCAACGTGAACAAGCAGGGCACCCCCACCGAGCAGGTCGTCGTCAACGACGGCGCCACCGTTGCTGACGCCCTGGCTGCGTGCAAGAACGGCGACGTCCCCTCCGGCTGGCAGGTCCAGGTCAACATGGAGCCCGCCAACATGGATACCGCCCTGTCCCAGGGTGCGATCATCTCGATCGTGCACAGCCGCCCCAAGGGCAACTGAGCCGTTCACCCTGCCGGGCCCCTAGCGAGAAGGGGTCCGGCTTTTCGGAGTAGCCATGCTGATTACCAAGGTCTCAATCAAGAACTTCAACATACATGAAGAGTTCGAGGCCGAACTACGTCCTGGCATCAACGGCATCGTTGGACCCAACGGGTCCGGCAAGTCGTCCATCCTGGACGCGATCCGCTTCGCAGTAACTGGCGACAGCATCGGCGAAGGGACGAAAGACGACAACATCACGTGGGGACAGGATCGCGGACACGTCCAGATCGAGTTCACCCACGGAGACAGCGAGTACACGCTGAAGCGCACCATGGGCAAGGGCGCCTCACAGCGCCTCACAGGCCCAGGAGACGTGAACCTGACCCGGAAGAGCGAAGTGAACGAGTTCCTCGCTCAGATGACCGGTACGCCTATCGAAGCTATGCTCAACAACGTGTTCGTCGCTCAGGGGGCCATCGACGCCATTCTGTTTGCGACCAACACGCGCCGTCTGAAGGAGATCCAGCAGACGGTAGGGTTGGGACGTGCGGCGGCGATCGAAGCGCTGCTCGGAAAGGAGGTCAACTCGTTGAACGTGACGGTTGGTCTCAAGGAGCAGTTCGAGATGACGATGGCTCAGTTGGAGGAGGCGCGTGCGGAGCACAGTGCTATCGTCCAACAGGCCAACGAGGCGACTAGCAAGTCCCAGGCCCTGCAAGGCGTCCGCGAGAAGCTTCGTGAGGCAACAGAGCAGGAACTGGTGGGTGTGATGGTCGATCAGGCCGACGCGCGTGTGGCAACGGCGAAGGATGCCGCTGTCACCGAGCAGGCCCACATGGACTCGGTGACCAAGAACCGTGACGCGGTCCAAGGCGTTACCGACACCCTACGCCCAGCGGCAGAGTCCGCCCGGGAGACGCTGGTGGCTTTCGAGGCTGGCCAGCGGACACGTCAGATGGCGAGTCAGCTCAAGGCTGACTTGGCTGAGATCGACGGGAGTTTAGCCGACATCACGGAACCTGACGCCCAGGAGGTAGCCACTCTCGAGGAGACGGCTACGTTCAGGTCTGATCAGGTGAAGCAGCTCAGCGACATGCTGGCAGGCAATATCTCCCACCCGGTCACTGAATCCGAACTCAAGCTTCGCGATGTGCTTACCCAGTGCATTAGCGAGTTGGAGAGCATGGGCCAGCGCAAGCCGTCTACGGAGGAGGTACAGATCGTTACCGAGATGGTGTCGCTCAAGCGCGACATCACTACGTTCCAGGGAGGCACGTGCCCTACGTGCAAACAGGACGTCAAGCATCTCAACGTCGATGAGCTGGCTCGTAAGCACGAGCAGATGCAGCACGACTTGGATGCGCTTCGCGTGGCGGGTGAGGAAGCTCACGTCGCCAAGAAGGCAGAGTTGGAGGCCAAGCGGGCTAGCCTTACAGGGCGGCTCGAAACGTACATGGCAGCCGTCATCGAGAAGCTCACAAAGACTCGTGATGGTCTTCAGGCCACGCTCGAGAAGGATCGCAGCCAACTCACCGCCTTTAAGAACGCGAAGGAGGCCAGGAATGGTCTTCTTTCACGTCAGCAGATACTGACCAAGCAGCTGGAGCAGATACCCGACGCCGGTGATACCGAGGTCGACGCTGAAGCTCTCAAGCAGGCAATATCCGATTACGACCAGTCAAACAGTCGCCTCTCAGAGCTGAACTCGGACGTACGGGTCCAAGCAGCTCGGCTGGATGCGGCTGAGCGGTCACTCAAGGAAGCGAACGACGCTAGGAGCGAGATAACCGACGCAGGGGTAGCACCCTCTGCTGAAGAGCTCGTTCAGCTTCGTGCCAACGCTGAGTTGTTGGATCAGATCGATGCTGATATACAGCGGTTGAAGAACGAAGCAGCGACACTCGGTGTGAAGGTTGAGCAGTACGACCACACTGCCCATTCCCTGAACCAGCAGATGTCAGCCGAGGAGAAGGAGGCCCGTTGGAGCGAGGTGTGCAAACGCGCCCGTGATGTGCTCCACGTCAGTAATCTACCCTCCCTCGTCATGCGCGAATATGCGCAGATCCTGAACAGGCGGATCCGGTACTATCTCGAGATTTGGGAAGCGCCGTTCGCAGTGTCACTGGACAGTGATCTGGCTTTCGTTGCAACATTCCCAGACGGCCGCACGTACAGCGCGGCACGTCTGTCAGGCGGTCAGAAGATCGTAGCAGCTACGGCGTTTCGCTTCGCCATGGCTGACACGTTCGCGAGTCAGATGGGGATGCTCATCCTGGATGAGCCATCGAACTATCTCGACAAGGACAACATCGCCCATTTCCAGACGCTGCTGTTGAAGCTCAAGGAGCTCTCAGGACCGTCCGGGAAGCAAATAATTCTGGTTACCCACGAGGAGTCCCTCATGGGGTTCTTCGACCACTCCGTACAAATAGGTTAGTATATATGCAGATTTTCTTCAATAACGTGGTCAAGCACGTGACCCCCGATACCACCCTGCGTTCGTTGGGTATGGGGGATGGCGGTATCGTCAACAACCAGGAGAAGGAGGCTGACTACGTCGTGCGCAACGGCGACTACGTCAAGACCCGCAATCACTCCCTTATCCCCAGCAAGCCTCTGGGTGGCCCCATCGAGGTGGCCTACATCAACGACTCCGGTGGCGGCTACGCCCAGAACTTCCGCACCCCTGCGGGGTCGACTGTTGAGCTCTTCGCTAAGTCCATCTCCGGCCTCAGCCGGGACGACCTGAACAGCTGCGACATCCGCGTCAACGGCCAGGGCGTCACGGCGGGCACTGTCCTCGCCCACGGCGACGCGCTGTCGGTCATCCCCGTCGACGGTAGTGTCGATGAGTCGGGCGGCGCGATCAGCGTTCTGCTCGTGGACAACATCCGCGGTGTCGCCAAGAAGGTGGCTGCCGTCAAGGGCGTGACCGTGGCGCAGTTCGTCGCCGAGCACGGCATGGTGCCTGAGAGTGAGGCCCACAAGTACGAGATCCGCGTCAACAGCCTGCCCGTGACGTCAACAGCGGCCCTCGGTGCTGGTGACGAGGTCCGTCTCGGTGACACCCGTGCGCGCTCGATGGACGAGCCGCTCCAGGACTCGGACCGCGTGTCCACCACCGCTGCCGACGGTTACGCCGGTAGCTGACCCATGTGAACCGCCCCGGTACGGTAACGTACCGGGGCTTTGGAGGTTTAATGCCCGATCTCAAGCAACACGACCTTCTGCGGAAGTTCGTCAGGAACATGTATGACGCGTCCCTTAGCAGTCAGGTAGTGACGGCTGCACCCGGGCCCATTCAGCAGGCTTACGCTTCGTGCAAGACGAACCTGGAGACCCTAGGTCGCCACATCCATCCGAACACCCGGTGGCCAGCGTCCACTGTGACTATCATCGAGGACAGCTTCCTGGAGGTGCAGCGCAGAATGCTCGAGCTCGAGCGGCGCATCGGCGACGCTAAGAACGCCACCCGAGGAGCATCGGCCCTTGAGGCTCTACCCTTCACCTACGATCAGTCGCTCGAGGGCGTACAAAACACGCTGGCTGGTACCCCTCAGTTCATCAAGTCGTGGCGTGTGGAGGAGGAGCGCGGAGCGCTGTTCCTCCGAATCATAACCCAACGCGTTACCCTGGAGGAGGACGGCGACACGTACGACCTGGGCGAGCTCGACATCAAGCTCAACCAACACCTCTACATGGTGAATGGGGGTGACATTCACCCCAACGTCGACGAAAGCGGTATCTGCACCGGTGGCGCTCCATTGGCAGGAGCCAAGAAGATCGGCAACTTCGGTGACGGTATCCGCGATCTTATCAGTGTGCTGTTCAACTACGACCCCGAGGACATGTATAACTCGCTGGAGTATTACGCCCAGGCGAGGGGCGGGGAGTCCTACACCCCCATTCGCTGCACCCTGTGCGCTATCGGCTTCAGCGAGGAGGAGTTCGTCGCGTGCGCGGTCACGCGCGAGTTAGGACACAGAGATTGTCTGTCATTCTTGGAGGATGAAGAAGGTGGTAGCGGCATATACGTGCTTCCGACTAAGACGGGTCACGTTGCTAAATGCGAATGTTGCGGGAAGCATGCAGTTAAGAGCGATTTGGTCCCCTACCAACTTGTGATGGGGGCCGCTGGCACACAGGCGGTGATGTATGTCCATAAGGGCGAGTGTAACGACAGGTTCACCGCAGCCTTCCAGCTAGCATCACTAGGAGGCCATTTCTGTCCCCGATGCGATAACGTCACTCCCCCGGGTGATTACGTCTTCTCCCCGGAGATGCATCGACTGACGCTGCACAATCTTGCGGGAGTACCTCAGCAGCATTACGCGGCGTGTCCCATGTGCAGGATGTGCAAGCATAACGACGGCCTGAGCACGGTGGTTAAGGAGCTGTACTGGCCCACCCCGAACAATCTGGCAACGACCTTTCAACACGGAATAGGAACCTGATGGATTTCAATACACTACGCTTCACGCCATATGCGCGAGCCAAGCTGCTCCATATGCTACATGCAACGCGCACCGAGGTGGGCGGCTTCGGCGTGGGTCATCCCAAGGACCCGCTGCTGATCATCGACATCGCGCTACCGAAGCAGTACGTCAACGAGGTGCACACGCGCTTTGACAAGGCTTCCGTAGACGACTACCTCGCGCTCTACGCCGACCCCGACGGCGAATACGGCTTCCCGATGGAATGCCTAACTCGGGTGTGGATCCACACGCACCCCGATGGTGGGGCAGAACCGAGCCGCGATGACGAGGCGACGTTCAAGGCTCACAACCAGCACTTGCCGTGGATGATCATGTACATCATCGACGAGGGCGGCGAGGAGTACTGCCGGGCGCGCTTCAACAACGGCGAGTTCGGCGCTGACGTTCATCTCGAGACCGCAGTCGAGTGGGATTGCGACTTCCCAGCTGTTCAACGCAATCTGTGGGAGGAGGAGTTGAAATCGGTACTGTTCCCGCTGGAGCTACCCACGTTTCGGGGTGGGCTCGACCGCCGGACTGTCGGAGGGATCCCCTGTACCAGCATCGTCAAGACCGTTGACAACGGCGTCTCCTCCGAGAGCGCTCTCGTCAACACACCGGTCAGTACCCCAGCATCTACCATCGGTAGAGGCTGGGGTGACGACTGGAGCCCTATCCCAGGAGTCGACGACGACGACAGCAATTACTGGGCAGGACTCGGGTACGGATACTCGAACCACAAGATCAGCACCCCGAACGCCGATATCCGGTTCGACAAGCTCGAC
>Ga0307377_10006231_pt1 | contig 12543 bp, 9 predicted proteins | sample TR3MG_FD_202535 | JGI IMG/M metagenome (GOLD analysis project Ga0307377, IMG submission 202535) | Soil microbial communities from Risofladan, Vaasa, Finland - TR-3 | ecosystem: Environmental > Terrestrial > Soil > Coastal area > Acid sulfate soil | place: Finland: Risofladan, Vaasa | collected...
CGGCCACCTCGGCCAGCTGCGGGTCGTCGCTCTTCACACGAACGACAAGGCCGGCCTGATGGAAGAACGTCTTCTCGTGCCGGAACAGCACGGTCTCGTTGCCGATCTCGAAGGCACGGTCGCCCGCACCGATCGCGACGAGTTTGATGGGCGGCGCCGACGCGGCGTCCAGCTCCGTCTTCGCCTCGTCGCTCACGTAGGGGCACTTGTCGAGCTCGGTACCCTTCTGAGCCAGTTTCATGGCGAAGGCGAGGCACGTCGGGAAGCCGCACTCCTTGCAGTTGGTCCGCGGGAGAAGTTTGTAGATCTGGAGTCCGGTGAGGGCCACGGGTCACGCCCCTTTCATGAGGTCGTCGAGAGCCTCGCGCATGGTGGCGAAGGAGTCAGGGTGACGAAGCAGGACGATGTCGGCGCCCGACTGGACGAGGGTCATCGCGGTGCCGATCTCCCAGGCGACGCCGCGCGTCGCGAGGTCGCCCCACCCCTCGGGGACGCCGTCGACGGCGCGTGCCTCCTTCTGCCGCCACGACTCCTCGCCGACCTGGCAGATCATCGGCTGCTGGGTCATGGTGTCGCCCACCAGGGCCGCGAGGCGCAGGCGTTCCATCACCGAATACGTGTATTCGAGGCCGTAGCCGAGGCCACCGGTGTTGGGGTCCATGAGCACACGCTCCAGAGGGAGCCCCATGTCCGAGATGAGGATGTTCAGCTGCTTGGCCAGGTTGACGTCGATGGGCGTCTCGGCGATGACCGCGTGGCCGTTCCCGAGCGCAGCGGCGACGATGGTGCGGTAGTTCTTCTCCTCGCAGACGCCGAGCGCCAGTTCCTCGCCCTTGGTCGCCTCGGCGACGGCGACGAGCACCTCGTTGTCCTTGTCGGCGACGCCGGGGCCGTAGACGAGCAGCGGCACGCCGACGGCAGCGAGCACGCGCTCCACGGCCTGCACTCCCTCGGTCGGCCCATGGTCGGCGACATCGGGATGACAGCCGCGCAGGTGAAGCGCGATCAGCTCCGCACCGCGCTCGACGGCTGCCGTGGCCCACGCCGCAGGGTCGTCAAGGAGGTCGCCCCAGACGGCCTCCAATTCCGGCGACCAGCCGGTGGGCCGCACATCGGACACCTCGGCTGCCAGAGCCGGCCGATGCGGCATGGCGCCGTCGAACGTGAGGAACGGCAGCGCCGCCTCCCCGCCGACGGTCACGGACGACGTGCGCGTGCCACCTCCATAGCTGCTTCCCAGCGTGACCTCGCGCACCGAGCCGGTGCTCTTCTCAACAGGGATCTCCACTGCACTCATGTGTGTTCTCCAGGTGTTCGCGGGTTAGAAGAGAGGATCCATGGTCAGGGCAGGATGTCCCTTCTCTTCGAGGAAGGGGAGAAGCTCGTCGACGCTCGTCGCGGTGGTCTCGTCGCAGATCATATCGAGCAGGCCGGGGCAGCCCTCGCGCTCGCACACTTCTTCGAGTGCCGGCCGCATGCTCTCCTTGAGGAGCGAGCTCAGCCACACCACGCGGCGGATGCCGCCATCGCCGGAGATGAACTTGTGACTGGTGAGGTAGTACTTGCCCATGCCCATCATGCCAGGGGTCTGCATACCTCCGCCGGCAGTGCCGGCGAGTGTCGAGAACGTCATGCCGCACGGGGTCATGCTCGGGTCCTCGCGACTGACGATCATGTAGCCGTTGGCCTCGGGCACCAGCACCATGATGCACTCGAAGCAACCGCACGACGTCATCGGCGATTCGATGCACGAGTAGAAGGTGACCTTCTCGACGGACTGGTTGGAGTGCGCGTGGATGTACTCGTTGGGGCCCGAGAACTCGCCCTTCACCGGGTCGAGGCAGATGCCCTTGGAGACCGGCTGGTTGGGGCCGGTCGGGTTGATCTCGAAGGAGGCCTTGCAGTCCAGCCAGTTGTACGCACCGCAGAGGCCGACGCGCTCGGGGTTGACCACGCAGACGTGATTGGGGGCGAAGCTCTGGCACAGCAGGCAGGAGTAGAAGGTGTCGACCGACTCGTCGGTGAGGTTGGCGATGCGCTCGTTGCGCTCGGCGTAGGCGATGCGTGCCTCTTCCATGAGCTCGTCGACCTCGGCCTCGTCGGTAGTCAGGTAGACCTGGACCTTGTCGACGATGTTGCCGAAGACCTCGTGGATGCGCGCATGCAGCACCTTGCCGAAGTGCTCCAGGCGGAAGCCCTTGCCGAACGTGTTCTTGCTGATGCGCGTCCAGGCGATGTCGCGCTGGCCGTTGTGCTGGATGCCCTCGACGCCGTTGATGAAGTAGTGGAACTGGCGCTCGAGGATGGGCTCGAAGTCGGTCTGCATCTTGCGGCCGGAGACGTCGACCACCATGCCCAGCGGGGCCGCAGCGCCGTCTTCCAGGGTGTCGAGGTCGGGGCCGTTCACGGTGATCTTGCCGTCCTCGACCTCTTCCGTCGGCTTCATGCGCAGGAACTCGAAGGCGTGCGAGCGCTTGCCGCCGAACTCGGCGTACATGATGTCCTTGCGGATGCGCTCGCCCTCGAAGGCCGATCCGTAGGAGACGGGGATCGGCACCTTGGCGATCTTGACCTTGACGCCGCGGACATCCATGCAGCGCTGGATCAGCTTCTCGGTGCGCTCCATGTCGTCGGCGCCGGGGATCTCGTCGAACGGCATGCTCACGACGTGCTCGTAGGTGGTCACGCCCGTGGGCAGGATCTGCGGGATGCGCGTGTCGGCGATGGTCGGGAAGCCGAAGCTGATCGCTCCGGCGGCGGTCGCGTACTTGAGATCGTCGACCTCGCCGAGCGCGAGCACGAAGGCGAACACGCGGTACTTGTTGTAGAGCATGATCCGGCGCGCGTTGCCGGCGTCCATACCGCCGAACGTGAGCGCGGAGCGGGCGGCGAACCCGAGTGCATACACCGCCGAGATCGTGTCCAGCCCGAACGGCACCGTGAAGGTGTCGTAGCCGAGCTGGATGCCTTCCTCCTGCAGCTGGTGGATGATGCTCCGTCCGTTGACGTTGCCGCTGAGGAAGATGAGGATGCCGCGGCTCTGCAGCTCGCGGACGATCTTGACCGCGACCTCGTTGCTCTTGGCGCAGCCGACGATGGCGCAGAACCCGGGCATCCTGCCGTCCACGAGCTGGATGCCCCAGGCCCGCAGCTGGATGTCGTCGATCGGGCCATTGAGCTTCATCTTGTCGCCGTGCACCCCGAGGTCTGCGCCGGTGAACCGCTGGCCGTCCTCACGAGCGTGGTCGAGCTTGATGATCTGTGGCTCCGTGCCGCGGGCGAAGCGCACGCCCTCCATCGCCTCTTCGGCGAAGAGGGTGGCGACCCCGCTGTCCAGGGTCTCACCGAGGTACGGCAGCCACATCTTGTCGCTGGGGATCGGGTGCAGCAGGCCCTTCGCCCGCTCGATCACCTGTGCCAGGTCGCCGAGCTTCTCCACCTTCTGGCCGGTGAACGCGTAGATCACCGGCAGGTAGTAGGCGGTGTTGGTGAACCCGACCGGAGCGTCAGGGCCGAGTTCGGCAAGAGCCTCGTTGACGGCCCGCTCGGCCTCGCCGACGATGCCGGTGGCCCCGCGGATCGCGCGGGTGGCGATATAGCGCGACATCAGGCCTCCCCCTCGCCGTGCGTGTGATCGTGCGCGTGACCGTCACCGTCGTCGTGTGAGTGACCCTCGGCGAGCGGGTACACGGGCGAGCCGACTGTCTCGACGCCGCGTTCGGCCTCCTCCGCCTTCTCCGCCAGGTAGTCCTTGATGGCGGCGAAGAACAGGCTGTCTCCGCTGGCGCCGTATTGCGTCGGGTCGTACTGCGGGAGCTTGAGAGCCGCGCGCTTGGCGTCGATGAGCTCGAGCGAGCGAGCGTACATCGCATCCCAGTCCGGGATGAACTCGAGGTCGCCGCCGACCATCTCTTCCCAGCCCTCGGTCATGAGGCGCGTGGCGACGCTCGACGCCTCCACCGGACTGCTCACGCCGAAGATCACGTGGGCTCCGGAGGCGGCGAAGTAGGTGCCGATAGCGATCGCCTTCTCGCACATCCACTCCGGGCAGAGGCCGACGGCCGGCAGGTCGTCGATGTCCTCGCCGAGGCCGCCCTCCGTGGCCACCTGCGTGAGCACGGTGAGGATCCGCGAGTTGTCCACGCAGGAGCCGAGGTGGAGCACCGGCGGGATGCCGATGGCCTCCATGACCTCGCGCAGGCCAGGGCCGGCGTGGTCGAGGATGTCCGGGCTGAGGTAGCCGGCCTTGGCGCCGGCAGTGGCGGCACAGCCGGTCACGACGACCATGACGTCGTCGGCGATGAAGCGCTTGATCATCTCGACGATGCCCTCGTCCTGGGTGACGCGCACGTTGTTGCAGCCGACGACGCCGGCCAGGCCGCGCACGCGTCCCGCGATGATGGCGTCGTTGAGCGGTCGGAACGAGCCGCGGTGGAAGCCGCCCTGCATGTAGTTGAGGTACTCGTGGCTGAAGCCGGCGACCAGGGGCTCGTGGAAGTCCGGGATGTGGACCGGACCGCGGTTCGCGTAGTTGGCGATGGCCATGCGCACGATCTCACGGGCCGTCTCCGGGGCGCGTTGCTCGTCGAATTCCACGTGCACCGCGCCGGGGATCTTGGCCTTCGGTGACGTCGTGACCAGCTGGGTGTGAAAGCGCTGCGCGAGCGGCCCGAGCGCCTGCATGATGCACTGCACGTCGACGACCATGGTCTCGACGGCGCCGGTGAGGACGGCCAGCTCCTGGTGCAGGAAGTTGCCGGCCGCCGGGATGCCGTAGCGCATGAGGATCTCGTTGCTGGTGCAGCAGATGCCGGCGAGGTTGATACCGTCGGCGCCGGCCGCCCTGGCCTCGGCGATGAGCTCCGCGTCGCGGGCGGCCTCGACGAGCATCGCCGACAGCGTCGGCTCGTGGCCGTGGACGATGACGTTGACCTGGTCGTCCTTGAGCACGCCGAGGTTCACCTCGCTGGAGAGGGGGGACGGCGTGCCGAAGAGGATGTCGCTGATGTCGGTGCTCAGCATCGCGCCGCCCCAGCCGTCGGCGAGAGAGCAGCGCAGCGCCGACTTGAGGATGTTCTCCGCGTCGAGGTCGACGCCCTCGTGGGTGCGGTGCAGCACCTCCACGACCTCGCGGTCGATAGCGCGAGGGGTGAGCCCCAGCTCGCGCCACTTCGCCTGCCGCTTCGGCGTAGCTCGCTTGGTGTAGATGATCTCGCCGTGCGGCTGGCCGAACTGCTCGAGTGCCAGATCGGCGACGTCGAGCGCGATCTCGTTGACCTCACGACCGCTCGTCGGGATCCCCATGTAGCCGGCCACGGTGATGAGCTTCTGTTCGTCTTTCACCTTGTAGCCGGCGGCTTCGCCGGTGGCGACGGCGCGCAACGTCATGGCCATGTCGCGGCCGTGGTCGGAGTGGGCGCTCACGCCGCCCGCGACCTGCCTCGCGAAGTGGCGGGCGGCAATGGTCGGCATGTCGGCGCCGCAGATGCCGGTCTTCTCCTCGGCGTTCTTGCCGACGAGCCGGCAGGGGCCCATCGAGCAGATCCGGCAGCAGGCGCCTGACTCGCCGATGGGACAGGGCTTCATGGTGTCCGCGCGGCTGAACGCCGTGTCGATGCCGCACCCCTCGGCATGCGCCAGCATCTCGAGGGCGGCCGGGTCGATGCTCTTCGCTGCTACCGGCTTGACGTCGGCGTTGCTCTTGTCATCCATGAGGCGACTCCTTCACACCCGGGAGCGAACGGGCCGCGCCGTGAGCGCGGCCCCGATGTCCGGGTGGATCGTGGACGGGCTGATGCACACAGGACGGTCGGCGATCAGTACTTGCGGTGGTCGCCCGACATCGTTAGGTCGGCTGAGTCGGTGGCGGTGACGCGCACCCCGGCCGTCAGCCACGCCGGCTTGTCCGTCGGCGGAGGTTCGGCTGCGGACTGCTCGCCGGCGGGGTAGCCGGCCTGCTCGAGACGGGCGCCGATGCGCTGCGGGTCGGTCTTCGCCGGGTCGTACTCGAGACGAAGCGTCGCTTCCATCGCGCTCGCGCCCGTCACTTCGACCCCCTCGTCTTCGTGAAAGAGACCGCGGACGGCGATCACGTGGTGGTCGGCCCACATGCCCGGGACGATCAGGGCCAGCTGCTCCATTCCTGCCTCCTGGCGCGACGATCCCGCGAGGGACGCGGCAACTGCCGGGGAGGCGAAACGCGACCCCTCCGCGGATCATTGGGGGGTAAGCACTAACAGTTTGCGGCACAGTACGACATGGCGCAACCCCAAGCAACTGTTTGTGCAACATGTCACATGCCGTCCGGTCGCACAGCTTCGAACGAGGCCGACCCGCGCGTCGAACAAGCAGTGCCACACGCGCCCCGGCCGAGCGCCGGCCGCGGCGCCACCGGCCGGCGGCACCCGGTTTCGCCGCCCTATTGCTTCACGGCGACCAGCGCGACGCCCAGCTTCTTCTCGAGCGCGACGATCCGGTCGATCTGCGCGGCGGCTATCGGCGCCGCCTCCATCTGGTGGCAGGCGAATGCGAGGATCGGCACGCCGAGGTCTCCCTCGAGCGTCTCGATCTCGGTGATCTGCCCTTGGTCGAGCTTGGTCGCGAGACTGCACAGCATGGCACGGCTCCTTGAGCGGCGGTCATCCGGACAGTGAAGGCGTACCCCCTGCGCGAGCGCGACAACCGTTGACCCGGGGCGGACGAGACCGCGGCGTGGCGGACCGACGGACCGCGCGATCGGCTCAGCGCGGGCCCCGAAGGCACGCCCCGCCAGGGCTGCCCCGCCGCATCACGCTCGTTTCGTGTGGCTCCCGTCAGGCCGGTACGGGCGCCGGCGCCGGCCAGCAGAGGCCGTATTCTTCGATCTCCGCGTAGGTGACGCCGCCCAGGCTCGGGATGAGCAGAGAGATCTCGGCCTCCCAGACGGCCTTGGGGTAGCCGGCCTGCCACTCGTGGCCAAGCCGTTTGGCCACCTCGCGGAACGCCCACCAGCCGGGACGGGCAGCGCCCGGCGGGCGCTGGACCCGCCGCAGACGGCTGATGCGTCGTTCGGCGTTGGTGAACGTGCCGTCCTCCTCGCCCCAGGCGACGGCCGGGAGCACCACATCGGCGGCCTCGGCGAGATCGCCGCGTACAGCGCCCTGGACGACGACGAAACCGGCCTTGCCGAGCGCCGCCAGCAGGGCGTCGGCGGCGCCGAAAGAGGCCGCCTCGTTGGCCCAGACCCAGGCGGAGCCGATGGAACCGTCATCGAGTCCGGCGACGATCTCCGCCGTCGAGCGGCCGGGCGCAGCCGGCAACGTTGCGACGCCCCAGGCGTCGGCGAAGCGCTGCCGCGCCTCGGCGTCGGCGACGAGCTCGCCTCCCGGCAGCACGTCCGGCGCGACCCCCATGGCCACCAGGCCCTGGACGTTGCCGACGCCGAGCGGGAGCGACACGCTGCGCGCGCCGGCCAGGTCGTCGAGCAGCGACTGCAGCTTGACCACGGCGGCGCCGGTGCCGGCGAGGTCGTCCGTGGCCCCCATTGTGGCGCAGACGACGGCGGGCCGGACGTCGACCAGCTTGCCGGCGATCTCTCTGATGGTGGCGGCGTCCACGCCGACGTCTCCGGCGATGCGCTCGGGCAGGACGGCGGCGAGCATGGCCTCGAGCTCGCGCTCGTGAGGGAGCGTCTCGCCCGCGTCGCGTCGCTCGGCCAACTCGTTGGCGAGCAGCACGGCGATGATGCCGTTGAGCACCTCGGGGATGGCCGCCGGTACCGCGGTGACGTGCACGGCGGCGGCGTCACCGAGGTCGCTGTGGCCGGAGTCCAGGACCATGAGGTGGGCACCGTCGCGCACGGCGCGACGCAGCGCGGTACCGGCCACGGGGTGGTCGGCCACGGCGCCGTCGCCGACCACGAGCACGGCGCGGGCCTCCTCGAGCACGCTCAGGGCGCCGGAGGTGTAGCACACGCCGGCGCCCGTCCCCGCGCTTGCGAGCGAGACGCGCGACGCCTCGACGGCGCGGTGGTCGAGATCGTTGGTCCCGAGCACGGCGCGGAAGAACTTCTGCGCCTGGTACGCCTCCTCGTTGGTGCACAAGGGCGCGAAGAGGCCGGCTACGTCGCCGGCCGCGCCGAGCTTCTCTGCGACGAGGTCGAGCGCCTCGTCCCAGCTCGCCTTGACCAGGACGCCGCCCCTGCGTACGAGCGGCTCCTCGAGACGGGCGCGCTCGTCCGGTTCGATGACCGCGAAACGGCCGCGTTTGCAGAGCCGGCCGCGATTGGGCGGCACGTCGCCGGCGCCGGTGACCTTGACCACTTCGCCGTCCTTGAGATGCACCGTGGTCTGGCAGCCCATTCCGCAGTGCGGGCAGGTGGTGCGCACGCGCTGCAGCTCCCAGTACCGGGCCGCGCCTTTGGCGGTGCGCTCGGTGAGCGCCCCGACCGGGCAGGCGTCGACGCACTGCCCGCACAGCTCGCACTGGTCGAGGTCGGGCAGCGGGTACCAGTCCTTGCCGCCGGCGCGCTCCGCGCGCCGGCCCGACGGGTGCGGCACGACGCCGTGGACCTGGATGGCGGTGCAGGCGGCCCAGCAGCGGCCGCAGAGGATGCACTTGGAGTAGTCGCGGATGACGTAGGCGTCCTCGATGAGCGGGAAGTCCGCGACGTCCGGCAGCTCGCTCGGCGGCTCGACCTGGTACTCGTAGGCGAGCCTGCTGAGCTCGCACTCGCCGAGTGCGTCGCAGGTGATGCAGGTGTGGCGGCCGGAGTTGATGATGAGCTCGAGCGTGGCGCGGCGCGAATTCCTGACGCGGTCGCTCATGGTCTGGACGTCCATGCCCTCGGTGGCCGGCGTGCTGCAGGCCGGCAGCAGCCGGCCCGCGCCGGCCACCTCGACCACACAGAGGCGGCAGACGTCGCGGTGGCCCGCCTCCGGCATGTAGCACAGCGTGGGGATGGCGATGCGGTTCACGCTCGCGACGTCGAGGATGGTCTGGCCGGGCTCGAAGGCGAGCACCCGGCCGTCGATGGTGATCTGCGGTGCGGTCATCATCTCAGACCACCGCCACGGCGATGCGGTAGCAGCGCAGGCAGCGCTCGGCCTCGCGCCGGGCGTCGGCCGCGCTCACCGGTCCTTCGACTTCGTCGAAGCACTGGATGCGGACCTCGGGCGGAACGACCATGGGCCGCAGCTGCTCGGTGCTGCCGGTGAACGGGATGGGCGTCTGCGCCTCGTCCCGGATGACCGCGAGCATCGCGTGCTCGAGCCGGTCCTTCAGCGGCGGCTCGACCGGCTTGTCCTGCAAGAACTCGTTGATGGACACCGCGGCGCGGCGCCCGGCGGCCAGGGCCGCGACGAGACTGCTCGGCCCCGTGAAGCAATCGCCGCCGCCGAACACGCGCGGATCGGCCGACTGCATGGTGAGCGGGTCGACCTCAAGGGTCTTCCACTTGCTCACCTCAATGTAGCTGGGCACCAGCTGGTCGACGCCGCAGACCTGGCCGATCGCCGGGACGATGCAGTCGCAAGGGATGACGAACTCCGAGCCCTCGATCGGTTCAGGTCGGCGACGGCCGGACGAGTCAGGCTCCCCCAGCTGCATCCGTCGGCACTCGAGACCGGTGACCTTGCCGTCCTTTTCGACGATCTTCGTCGGCGCCACCAGGGTCACGAACTCGACGCCCTCTTCTTTGGCCTCGGCGATCTCGACAGGGTCTGCCGGCATCTCCGCCTCCGTGCGACGGTACAGCAGCTTGACGTCATCGAAGCCGATGCGGAGGGCGGAGCGGACGCAGTCCATGGCGACGTTGCCGCCGCCGATCACCAGCATGGTCTTGCCGGTCAGCGGCGTCTGCCCGAAGGCGATCTCGCGCAGGAACTCGACGCCGGGCATGTAGCCCTCATAGCCGGCGTCCTCGCCCTCGCAGCCCATGCGCGCCGACTGGTGGGCGCCGACGGCCATGAAGACGGTCTCGAAGCCCTGCTCGAAGAGCTGGTCCATGGTGGCGTCCACGCCGAAGCGGAAGTTGTACTGGATCTTGACGCCGAGGGACTCGACGCGCTCGACCTCGGCCCGCAGGACCTCGCGCGGTAGCCGGTAGTCCGGGATACCGACGGCGGCCATGCCCCCGGCCTCCGGCAGCGCCTCGAAGATCGTGCTCGTGACGCCCTCGAGCCCGAGGTAGTAGGCGCAAGCCAAACCGGCCGGACCGGCGCCGATGATGGCGACGCGCGGCTCACCCGGCATCGGGCAGGCGTTCACGTCGACCTCGCTGTCGGCGACGAAGCGCTTGAGCGTGCGGATGGCGACCGGCTCGTCCACCGAACCGCGACGGCAGGCGTCCTCGCAGGGCCGGACGCACACGCGGCCGATCGTCCCCGGCATGGGGCAGCGCCGGCGCACGGCGTCGGCCGAGCGCTCGACTTCGTCGATGCGCAGCTGCTCGACGTACGCCGGGATGTCGACGCCGGCGGGGCAGGCGGCCATGCACGGAGCCACCACGGTGGAAGCGTAGCGGCCGCGTGGAATCGACGTCTTCTCGGCGACGGCCGCCGCGAAAGTGTCGTAGTGCTGCTCGAGCGACTCGAGAACCGCGTAGCCGCCGGTACGGCCGAGATCGCAGCGCGAAGCCTCGGCGACATGGCGACTCAGGTCGAGTGCGCGCTCGAGCCGGGCCTCGTCGCCGCGGCCGTCACAGATCTCCTCGAGGATGTCGGCGACCTCGTGCATACCGATACGGCACGGGAAGCACTGGCCGCAGCACTCCTGGACGGTGCGGGCGGCGAACTCACGCGTGAGGTCGACGATGTCGACGGACTCGTCCCACACGGCCACACCGCCCCAGCCCATGACGGCGCGGAACGTGCTCGAGAGCTCGGTGGGAAGTCGCGACGGATCGGTGGTCCAGGCACCTGCCGCGGCGACGGCGACATCGGTCATGCAGCCTCCTCTGGCCGGCGCGGGCTCTGGCTCGGCGATCGCCTCCTTCCAGCGGCAGACTTCCTGGAAGACCCGGGACCGGATGATTCGTTGTCGGCGCCCCGCGGGGCGTCTCTCAGTGACTTCATGATAGAGGCGCGCGGCGCCCGCCACAATCGTCGCGTTCGCGCGCGGCTAGGAGGAGGCGGGAACGAAGCCTCGTCGCGGCGGCCCGCGCCCGGGTTCAGACGCCGGCGACGGCGCGACGCACCGCTTCGGCCAGCGCGCGCGGCGGCTGGGCGCCGCTCAAGGCAAAGCGTCCATCGAAGACGAAGGTGGGCACGGCGTGGATGCCGAGCTCGGCGGCGCGGCGCTCTTCGGCGCGGACCGCCGCGGCGGCGGCGGCGTCGTCGAGGGCGTGCGCGACCCGCGCAGCGGGCATGCCGGACGCCCCGGCCAGCTGTTCCAGCGTCTCGCGCGAGCCTACATCCACGCCGCGGGCCCAGTAGGCAGCGAGCAATTCTTCGGCGAGCGCTCGCTGCAGTTCCTCGCCCTCGTCCAGCGCCGCCGTGAGCAACCGGTGGGCGGCGAAGGTGCTGGGCCGCCGTTGCAGCTGCCGCAGGTCGATCAGCGGCAGCCCGTCGGCGGCTGCCGCCTCGCCGAGGTGCGCCGCCATCCCGTCGAGCGCCCCAGGGCCGTACTTGCCCTCGAGGTACTCGGCGAGGCCTATGCCCTCTTCCGGCACGGTCGGGTCGAGCTCGAAGGCGGCGAACCGCCAGCGCACCTCGCCGGCTTCCTCGCCCAGCTCCCGCAGTGCCGCTCGCCAGCGCGACGCACCGACATAGCACCACGGTCAGACGATGTCGGACCAGATCACGACGTCGATCACGGCACTGCTCCTTGTCTCCAGTACGGACAGAGGATGCATTCCCCATGGGCCTTGTCGCCAGTCCGGGCGCGCCGGCGGCACGGCTCTTCATCCGCGACGTCGGGCGACGGCAGGCACGGCGCGGGCGACAGCGGCACCCGCCTCCTGAGAGAATGACCGCTGTCGCTCGTCACCGGCCCACGAAGGAGCACCTATGCCGTCCGAACTCAGCGTCCACGCCGTGCAGAAAGGCCCGATGGAGTTCGCGATCGGCGACGGCCAGCACGAGGTCACCATCGACTATCCGCTGCCCGGCTCGAACGGAGACCTCAGAGGCATGACGCCACTCCGCCTGCTCCTGGCCAGCCTCGCCGGATGCAGCGGCAGCTCGGTGGCCGCGCTCCTGCGCCGCGACGCGCAGCCGGTGACCGGTGTGGAGGTCACGGCCCGCGGGCAACGCCGCGACGAGCACCCGACGGTGATCACGTCCATCGAGCTCGAGTTCGTCGTGCACGGCGATGTCGATCCTGCGCGCGTCGAGCACGCGCTGAAGCTGTCTGAGGCGCAGATCTGCCCGGTGTGGGCGATGCTCAAAGTGGGCACTCCCATCACCAGCAGCTACAACGTCGTCACCGGGTAGGGGGAAGGATGAGCATCGTCGCCAGATTCGTCATCGTCGCACTGTGCGCCGTGACGCTCGCGACCCTCGGGGCAGCGAGCACCGGCTGCGGCGGGGCTGACGACACGGACAAGGCCCCGCGGTGGGAGACCGT
>Ga0307377_10006232_pt1 | contig 12542 bp, 12 predicted proteins | sample TR3MG_FD_202535 | JGI IMG/M metagenome (GOLD analysis project Ga0307377, IMG submission 202535) | Soil microbial communities from Risofladan, Vaasa, Finland - TR-3 | ecosystem: Environmental > Terrestrial > Soil > Coastal area > Acid sulfate soil | place: Finland: Risofladan, Vaasa | collected...
TCTCTATGCCGTTTCTGCCGCGCAACGAGCTTTCAAGGCTGCGAAAGGATTCGGCACGGGCTGGTAGCAAATGCGACAAACGAAAAAATGCAGCGGACACCAGTCCCGAAATTCCCCGCGTCCGCACAATACGTATTATTTTTTTAATCATCTTGATTTTATCATTGCAACGTTAGATACCCATTCCGCAACGGTAATTTGTCCGGCGATATCTTACGCATGATCAACCTAAGCAGGTTGTTCGGTTTGCTTACTCACATTGCAAGAACCAACCCGACAGTTAATAATAATATCGCCTCAAGATCAAAGTACCTCTTTCGCCAGCACGCCTTTCATCCAGCTCTTCGTAAGCGCAATGCCTTCTTGCATGGATATCAGTGGTGTCCAATGCAATTCTGCTCCCGCCAAGTCATTACTTAGCACGCTCACAGGCACATCGAATGGTCGCGCCGGACGATAGTTGCACGCAATGGTCTTGTTCAGCGCTTTTTCCAGCATGCCGACCAACTGATTCAAGCTTGTTCCGACGCCCGAGCTGATGTTAAACACCCTTTTCGTTCCTGAATATCCGATTGCCCGAACAAAAGCCGCAGCCACGTCACTAATGTGAATGTAATCTCTGGTGACGCTGCCATCACCCCATATTTCAATCGGTTTTCCGGAAAGCGCACGGTGCAGAAACGCCCCGACAGCTCCCTGCATCGTTTCAATGCGCTGACGCTCACCGTAGGGATTGGAGACACGCAGCGTGATCGCCTTGATACCGTGCATTTGTTCGTACAAGTGCAGATATTTTTCGATTGCCAGCTTGGTGATCCCATACGAAACCAAAGGATCGGTAGGGTGAACCTCATCGATCGGCAAATATTTTGGTATGCCATAAACCGTGCCGCCAGATGAGATAAAGACGATCTTGCGAATGTCGCGAGCCACCATCGCATTGAGCATATGTAGTGTTCCCACCACATTGCTTTGTACATCGTAGATCGGATCGTCATTCGAATTCTTGGGCAATGTAGTTGAAACCAGATGCAACACCACATCGGTCCCGCCGATGGCATTGTCCACATCATGGGCGCTCAGAAAATCTCCCGTGATCCATTCCACCTGCTCGCCTGCCTTGAAGCGCCGATAGGGCTCGACGCGTGGCCGCTCAAAAATCCGCACCGAATGGCCATCCAACAACAGCCGATCAGCAACCGCCGAACCGATAAAACCACCACCGCCAAAGATCACACATTTCATTTAAGAGGTCTCATATATCATGCGAAAGATTTATCGGCCATCCTGCAACAAATATCCCACGTTTTGTGCAAAACTTTCCATGAGAAAATATTTTTCATATACCGCCCGTCCCGCCATGCCAAGAGCAGCCAATTCATTTGGGTTCTGCAGGGCCCAAGCGATTTTTTTGGAAAGTGCCTCTGCAGACTCTGTGGTGAATATGAGGCCATCCTTCATATCTGCCAATAATTCGGCTTGGCCTATGGCCGATGAGCACAAGCATGCCTTGGAAGACATGAGTCCATGGGTAATTACGATGGGCATCGGATCATCTCGCGACGCGCAAACAAACACATCGGTTTCCGCATAAAATGCTTGCAGCCTCTCATAGGGCATACTACTCGTTAACACGACTTCCGGTATTTGGGCTGCTGCATCGCACAATTGTTTGTAAAAGGCCAAACCTGCATGCGAAGGAGATGGAGAACCTATAATGCGAAAAATTGCCTTCTTTCTCAATACCTCGGGCAATCTTCCAATTGCATCCAAAAAAATATCCTGACCCTTACGCAAATCCACTGTCCCAACAATGGAAAATACCATTTTTCCAGATTTGTCCGGACTATGCGGCAAGGCGGTGTCTGGGCAACCATAAATCAGCAGATGCAGTTTTTCCTGTGATGTATATTGCAAGGCGAATGGTTTGCAAAGCGGGCTGCCAAGCCATATTTCGTCGCAAGAGGCGAACATTAGTTGCAAATCAGCATTCACGTCTGATGTTGCGCTGAATCCCGTTTCTGCTTCGTGCAACCACCAGGTTAGGCGTTTTCCTATTCCTCTAAAGTAGCGAATAAAGTTAACCGATGTAATGGATGTAACAATAACCCTGTCAAACCTTCTAATGAAATTGCATGCCTCTGAGCTGTAATTGCTGTAATTGAGCAGCAAGGGATCAACGATGGCGAGGCAACCCTCTTGTTCGAATTCTTCACGCAACGGACCATCCTTGGACGCAATAACTACCGGTTTCACTCCGTAAAGAATATAAAGCGCACGCGCCAAATATAAGACGGCATGTGGAACACCTGTATTGGAATACTCTGGCACGACCAATAATATCTTGGGGCTGATTCCTGAATAAGGAGCTTCAATTTTGTAAGGCGAGCCGGAGACCGTTGACAAATATTGATCCTGTTTGACGCCATCAATATATCTACGAAGCGCAAACATAAAATATTTTCGATTCTCGTGATTTGTCAGAGACCAAAGGGCAGTTAACAATTTATGGAGTTTCATCATCATAAGCAAACCAACATTGGCGGATCAATACACACTGACGCACATCATGGCTTTGTCCAATACGGTGGTAGCCCCTTGATTCGCCGGCGCAGATCGAGCAATTTTCTTGCCGACCGTTCCCCAATCGCATTCCATAGTAATAGCCGCAAATACTCTTTCCCCATCGCCTTCAACAAAAACCTGCCAGGCCAAAGTTGTCCATGCATCCTTTGTGCGCGCATGACTTCCCGCAGCGTCCGCAAATAATTTGCGCTGTCGGTGCTAATGCCGCCAAGCCGCTGCCCAACTGTAACGATGCCTGAAAGAAATCCCGCATCGCCCGTTGTTAGCTCACGCAACAACAATTCATAGTCACCCGCAATACGAAATGACTCGTCAAAATCGCCATGCTGCTCGAACAAACTACGCCGATGCATGGTGCCGACATGCGGAATGCACATGTACCGCTTGAAGGACTCTTTTAATTGCGCCCATGGCTCACCTATTGTGCGATGCGAGTGTCCATCGTCGCTGATCTGCATGATTTGCCCATAGGCCACACGAATGGCTGCCGGCAGCATAGCCAGCTGTTCGACCATACGTTCGAGAACGGTGTTGTCCCAAAGATAATCATCCGCCCCCAGAAAACAGATCCATTCCCCTTTTGCCTGCGCCAGCCCCTTGTTCCAGGCGTTGTAGATACCGCGGTCCGGCTCGGATATCCAGTAGGCGATTTTTTCCCGGTTTGCGTTCAACAACTCGACGGTACCATCGTTTGATCCGCCATCGATAATGATCAACTCTTTGTTCGGGTAGGTTTGCTGCGCGACACTATCGATACATTGCTGCAACGTGGTCTTGCCGTTGAAAACAGCGATGATGACGGAAATCAAAGGTGAGGATTGGTAGTTCATGGCAATAAATGTTAGGTGTTCCGAACATATTCAATCGCCTCTATCAGGCGATCACCAAGATTGGAGAGGTTAACCTGACCCATACGAAATAGCTCTTGCTGCAAAGGGCGAGTAATATTGACCTCCAATATTTCTATCATCTTTTCAGCAAGAGATTCATCGCTACCTGCATCAAAGAATTGTATATTCTCGGCGACTATTTCTTTGTTTATAAGTATGTTGGATACTATTACAGGTACGCCAATGGAAACGGCATCATAAGTGCATCCACCCCCGGGGCCACCCTCGAATAAAGAAGGCTGTATAACAGCCTGCGAACGTTTCATGATTTCGATCTGGTCGCGCTTCGGAATATGACCAAGTAACTTCACCCTTTCGATTAACCGATTCTCAATTACAAAAAGTTTGAGTTCTTTCAAATATGCCGGATGGCGGTAGTCCTCCATTGAGCCGGTACAAACAAGTCCGACATCGTAATTATTTGCAACTCGCTTCAGTGCCATTAGTGCGGTCAAATGATCTTTGTGCTTCCAAAATTGATTACTGATCAGAAAATAAATTTCTGGAAGATGGTATTTCTTTATAACATCCAGCTCCCCAGACGCAAACCAATCAGAAATAGGGTGAGGTGCAAATGGAAGGTTAAAAATTTTGTCTGCTTCTATCCACGGATAGAATCTACGAATATCATCTTTAACGATTTTTGAATTTACAATTATTGCTTTGGAATCACGTAGAGTCGTTGCAAAGCTGATGTCCCTATTGAAGCATTCGATGGGATCAAAATTATTCGGCATATATTTATGCTGGAAGTCATAAACATATCCTACCCAGGGTATCGGAAAGCTGTTTCCCAATGAACCGTTAACAGGCAAAACAACATCGGCTTTTATTCGCTTCAGGCATCGAAGCAATCCGGCGTTGGAACTTTCGTGATACACAATCTCTACTTCGCCACCGAGTGTATGGCTAAAATAGTCCAGCATCGAATCGTGAAAATCTGGCTTTGGGAGTGCAATCCAAGGACGCTTTTTTTCTATCGTACCTTTCAAGCTGCGCTTCAACACACGCAAGACATCGATTGGCGACTCGATTTTGTTGGCAACAGGAAGGAGCAGGTAAATCTTCAGGTGATGTGAATCATTTTTGGCAAACAGGCCATTTGCAACATGGCGCAGAAATTCAACGCCACCACCCCAGCCGAAATCCCTGCCAAGCAATGCAACAGTCAATGTTCCCTGTGTCATCTGATTCTTTTGGCAGGTGAGCCAATATAAGTACCCGGCTCGGTAATATTCTGTACTACCACTGCCCCGGCGCCAATCACAACATTGGAACAGATCGAAATGGAGTCAATAATGGTTGCGCCAACACCGACGAACACAAAATCATCGATATTGCAGCGGCCTGAAATCGACGCATTTGGTCCAACATGACAATGGGCGCCTATTTGAACTTCATGCTCAACTACAGCACCGTTGTTGATAATTGAATTCATGCCAATGCTAGCTTCAGGGCCAATATGAGCAAAATTTCCCACGAAAACGCCTTGTGAAATGGTTGCGTATTTGCCGATATGGCATTTGCTCGAGATGATGCTAATGAGATTCTGACCAGGCTTGGTATTTAGAGCTTCTGCACGCTTGTAGTTATCCCCAATGGCCAGGAAGAACTGGCCACCATGCTTACCTTCCCGAAAGACAGGGAAACCTGCAACGACCTCATTCGCCTTCGCCTGATCGTCAATGATGCAAATCGAGATATCGGGTTTGTCATGCACCAGAATATCAATCACGCTTCTGGCGTGGCCACCACAACCATAAATCAACAGATCGTATTTATCCACCATTGTGTAATCAACGACCTAAATTATTCTTAATGCTAGTACAAATATAATGAACCTGCTCCAGACTCAATTCCGGCCAACTCGGCAAGTTGATTCCCCTCCATCCCAAACTTTCAGCCACGTGGTGACGCTGGAATTTCTGCGCATACATCGGCATGGTGTGTATTGGGTAAAACATTGGGCGCGTTTCGATCCCATCATTTTCCAATGCCTCGCGTAATGGATCGCGCTTGGCCGGATCGTCAACGAGCAATGAGCACATCCAGTAGGAATGTCTTACATCCTTTCCTTCACCGTGCAGCATCACAGGTACATCTTTCAGTCCTTCTGCATACCATTGTGCGATCTGTCTTTTCTTTGCCAACAACTCATCGGCACGCTCTAACTGCGCCAAGCCAATGGCCGCGCAAATATTGGTCATGCGGTAATTGTAGCCAATCACGTCGTGCCAATACTGTCGGTGCTTGGCGAGCCCCTGACCCTTGAAGTGAACCGCCCGGTCGTGGAGCGTTTCATCATTGGTGACAACCATGCCGCCCTCTCCAGTGGTAATGGTCTTGTTACCATAGAAACTGTAGGTCGCAATATCTCCAAATGAGCCGACATGGTGTCCTTTATAGAGCGACCCGAATGCCTCGGCGCAGTCTTCCACCAGAAACAGCCCATTTTCTTTTGCTATAGATACAAGCGCAGCCATGTCGCACGGGTGACCATATAGATGAACAGCCAAGATGGCGCGCGTGCGTGGAGTTATTTTGCTCAGCACGTCATCCGGGTCCATTTGCCAGGTATCCGCAACGGAATCAACAAATACAGGCGTTGCACCCGTAAAAGTGATGGCGTTCACCGAAGCGATATATGTCAGGGTCGGGACTATGACTTCATCTCCCGGGCCTATGCCCAGCGCAACCAGGGCAAGATGCAGCGCTACCGTACCGTTGCTTACCGTTGTGGCATATCGCACACCGGTATAGGCGGCAAATTTGCTTTCAAACTCACCGATAAACCTTCCCTTGGACGAAATCCACGTAGAATCGAGGCATTCGTTGACGTATTTCTTCTCGTTGCCGGAGAGGGAAGGTTGGTAGATGGGTATATTGAATGGCATTTAGAGCGCCTCAATTTCGTTAGTTGATGTATTAAAAACATTTAAATTATGAATGGACTTTATGGCTTTATTCCCAGGCATAAAGGTCAAGCGTCCATTTTTGTCGCGATGCTCCCGAAACTTTGAAGCAACGTACCCTTCACTAACGGTGACCGGACGCACATAACCAAGCTTATCATTCCTGACAAAATATGCATTGTTACCTGCACTATTTGAACCAACAAATGAATATCCCTTTTCATGAGCAAGCTCGCATAAAGCCGGGAGTGATGCTCCCGCATATAAGCCACTATGGTGTGCTTTCATCCTGTCAAACTTGGGATCATAAGGTATGGTAATGGTTCGATTAGAGCCAAACAAGCTGTTGTACTCGATGATTGCAATCACCGGTGATACACAGTCTATTGCCTTCCAAATCCAATAATCATTTCCATCAACGTCTATATGCAACAACCCTACTTCGCCAACATATCCAGTAGCTGTTAAAGTTGAATTGATATTTTCAGCGGTGGCGAACGTATGTATTGCAGTCAGGTCGTATTTCCAATAAATTTCATCGCTCTTTATGAAATTCACGTTATCCATCGAACAATCCATTACCAAACCTGACCAATTATCATTTAACAGCAAAAACCTGGTATTGGATTCTGTGAAATCAGCCACTCCAAATTCAATAAACCTTTTTTCAGGTATATCGATATTATTAATAAGGTACTGAATGATGCCGTCGTCTCCCCACTGCGAAAATACCTTGAATTCAGCATCATGAATATTCACAACTTGGCTTAACTTAATATTGTTTGAAAGTAGTTTACCGATCAATAATTTTGTATCATTATTTGAAGCGGCAATCTTAGTGTATTGGGTATGCAACTGATTGATCAGCTTCCCAAATATTCTGTTAAGAAAGAATTGTTTAATTTTAGTCATGTATAAATTATGCAACGTCGCACTTGTCCTATTTATTTGCCACGTAATTTTCGTATCACCCGCTTCACAAGCGTCAAAGTCTTCGGCAACAATTTTTGACTGTACCCACCGAACACATGGTCAAACACATATTTATCTGCTCGTTTGTTTTGTTCTATTCGATCAGGATGGGTCAGCAAACCAAGTGGCTGTGTAGAAATCCCTTCCTCGTCCTCGATGGCTAAGGTGTGCGTGCCATCAGGCCCGAAACCTATGTTCGTTACTAAATTTACGTTGGGGGTCGCTGTAAGACCCCCGTGATACCAGACGCATCCAATCCAAGGATATGCCCAGGAGTCAAATTCGTTGCGCCGGACCTTATCAAAGATGTTAGCCCAATACTTACGCTCAACAGGATCGGGCACTTTTTTGCGCCAATCCTTCGTTGAACCCCATTTCGGCCAGAACGGTAGGTCACCCTTATAGTGCTGCCAAGCACGCCGCCACGTTGCCCAACCCCAACAGTGTGAATACTTTGAAAAGTAATAGGCTGCATCCCCTCTGCGATGACCACCCTGAAAGTTGTTACCGGTGATTACCCAGACCCGCACATCATTCTCGTATCGGTCAAGCATGGCTTCACAATAATTAAAAAAGTCTGCATGCGGAAGGCAGTCGTCTTCAAGCACGATTGCACGATCAACCTGTTCGAATACCCAATCAAGACCACTACTAACGCGACGCTTCAACCCCAGGTTTTCATCAGAATAATTGCGATGAACTTCGCACGGCCAATCGATTGCCTCGACAATCCCCCTAACCTCTTTGCAGCGTTCGGCATCCGTAGCATGCCCCTGACGCGGTCCGTCGGCAATGATGAACAGCTTGGCCGGTTGCTGAGCACGAATAGCCGCAAAGGTTTCTCGTGTATGGCGGGGCCGGTTGAAGATGAAGTAGGCAATGGGGGTATTAATCATTGCATTCCACATTTGCATAGTTAATCCAAGTGGTTTGGATCTGTTCAGGATACCAAGAGCCGAGCCGGTGACCACCCCAAAAGGTTGGTGCCACAAAAGTGGCATCAACATTATCTCGACGAATAAAATAAGATGCCCACCAGGAAAGTGAACTTGCTGATAGAACTCCCCCTCCTAAACATTTAGTCATTACAGCAAAATCACTAATCATGTCGCCACAGGCGACCACTACATCCTTCTCATTTGAGAAGAATTCATCCACGTAAGGCTTATCATCTGAAACAACAATGAACTTTGCATTTGGATTTTTGCTTCGTACACGATTCATTTGTTCACGATACCAAACAAATGGTAATACCGCAGGGTATTCGCGATTTGGCCAGTACGCATAATCGCCACGACGGACATGAACAAAGAACCTGTTAGCTTTGTCACCCGGTATTGAATTAAAAAACTTATCGGCGATTTCCCTATTCTTTTGATTAAGTGCTATGTATTTTGCTATACCATCATCAACCATATCTTCCGACTGGTAATATCCGGCCTTGAAATATGCCAGCTTCTTCAACAATCCTGTTTTAACGCTGAATCTAATCCCGGATGGTGACCTGATCTCGTCCACCATTGTCAGAATTCGCATTTTTTCTGCTGCATACTCGATTCGGTTCTTACCAATACGACCTATGATTCTTTCAAATATTTTCCCGAGTTTCGATACACCCACAATATCAATGCCGGTAAAATTGTCTTTTAATTCGCTCATACCTATGGCAACAATCAAGCCACCTGGTTGAAACTTTTTCATGGCGCAATATTGGAAGAGTTGATTTCCAAGCTTCCCACTTTCGAAGAAGATAATCACAGTTCTATGGCTTACGATTAATATTTAAACTATCGGCTTTCTAAGCCAGTAGCAGCCAGTGCCGAAGCCAGAATGTTGTTCTGAACAAAACTCATTGCCAAAGATATATTGTCTATCGATGACGTCAAATGGCGTAAATATTTCCATGAGGTAATTTTCTGAAAATGCACGATGTGCATTGAAATAAGTCCGGTTCTCATCATCCAGCGGGATTGACAGATATAGGTCACCGCCTGGTGCAACGATACGTTTAAGTTCGGCTAAGGCCTTCTCTGTACCTTTCGGGTCCAGCGGATCACCGTAGCGACCCAGCCCAATGTGTTCCACAACACAAAGACTGGATACCGATGGCACGGTTCCATCTTCATACGGCAAATCCAGAATACTGCCCTGGCGAAACGTCAAACTATCCAACGGCAATGACAGAGGCCGGATATCCACCATAGTTACGGGTAACACTTTAGACAGTAATGCCACGTATTTGTGGTGTGAACCCACATCTACATGATATGGTGGACGAGTATTAACGATGTGTTCAAAAGCCCATGCATCCTGATAAAAATAGGTAGGCTCGATTGCTGTTGTCGTGGTTGCATCGTAGATACACGGATAGAGATAGTTCAACGACGCGTTATCATCCGGAGGCGTGATTTTCGAGTAGTCTTGGTAACTATTCCAAAATCTCAGCCATGCATGGAGCGACTTTCCTACTGATCGTATCGCCTTCCGTGGTGAAAGTTCGCGGCGCCAGTAGGATGCCATCCAGCGCAGATTTCTTATATTCAGGATTGTCATGGAGATGGCGTACAAATATGCATTGAAAACTGGGCGGTCGCAACTGACTCGCCACCCGGAAAGATCGGTGCGCCTTTGACAAGATTGCGAATCTTGTAACCTTTGCTGGCAATTAATTGGGTCAATTTGCCTGGATCATTGCCCATATCAAATGTGGTCTGGCCAAATTCAAAAATTACACACCCGATTCTGTGTTCGAGCATCATCCTGCTTGCACCTTTTAACACCTGATACTCGGCGCCCTCCACATCAATTTTTAACAGGTCAATCTGTTGGATATTATGGGACTCACAATATGCATCAATAGTGGTGGTTGGTACTTTTTCGATGGATGTGGGTTTAATATTTATTCCATATTGCTGCAGTGGGCGATTTGCCATGGTTGTCCATCCGGCATGCTCATCATCAAAAACATGCAATTCTGCAGTACCAATTTCGTCCGAAAGGCACATACAATTTTGTTTGATATTTTTTCGATTTGAAATCCTAACAATTTCGTTCAACCGCTTAAATGTATTAGGGCTGCATTCAAATGAATGTACCTGACCTTTTGAACCAACAAATCTGGAAAATAGTAAGGATACTTCGCCAATATTTGCACCAACATCAAACGCCACCATTCCTGGTTGCAGATACTGAATGTAAAAAATCTGCTCAGCTTTCTCGACCTCATTTGGCGTATTTGGTTTACGATTGAGTATTCGATTTAGCAACATTTCCGATTTAGTAAGTATTGAACGGATTTTCATTTGGATATCTACTTGATTTATGAGATTGATACTGATTGAACTGTCCACTTTCCATCGACAAGGCACAATCCATGTGAAATTGGCGGTACTTCTCCAGAGCCGAAGAAATCCCCTTCAGACACGACTAATTCAGCCGCATCACTCAGGGAATCAATGTAAGTTCCGTCATTGATCAAACTATATGTGATTCGATATGCTGCTGGCGGTAATGGCAAGCGTTGAATCCTGAATTCAAAGTATCCTTGGCTGGGCAATGGCCCAAACTGATGACCGCCCAAGCGGTTGTGTTGCACAAATACAGGTACACCAAGATCGGTTTTCACTGCAATACCGGCTATGATTCTTGGGTAATCTGAAACACTACTTCTTTCAAAATGTAGGCGTATGCCAAGCTCTTGGCCTGATACAGCCGATTTAATTTCACGTCCGGCTGCGTCCACAAAAGTTATGGACACGATTCGCATTCCCTGCGTGCCTCGTCTGTCACTTCTTGAAATTAATGAGTCAGTGCAATCCTGATCCAGGGACAGATATTTTGATACAGCTTCGAGTTGTGTACCGACATAGTTAACACAACCTTTGTTGAGGACTATGCCTGTTTGACAGAGGTTCTGAATAGCAGCCATCTGGTGACTCACAAACAAAACCGTTCTTCCTTCATTCCCTACCTCTTCCATCTTGCCAAGGCACTTCTTCTGGAACTGCGCATCACCCACCGCCAGCACTTCATCCACAATCAGTATTTCTGGTTCCAGATGTGCGGCTACTGCAAATGCGAGCCGGACGTACATGCCGGATGAGTATCGTTTTACAGGGGTATCGAGGAATTTCTCCACTTCGGCAAAGGCGACGATCTCGTCGAATTTTTTCCTGATCTCGGCTTTGCTCATGCCGAGGATTGCGCCATTCAGAAAAATGTTTTCACGTCCGGTGAGTTCCGGATGGAAGCCGGTGCCGACTTCCAGCAGGCTGGCGACGCGGCCTTTTATAGAGATCCTTCCTGATGTCGGCTCGGTGATTCGGCTCAGAATTTTCAGCAGCGTGGACTTGCCTGCGCCGTTGCGCCCGATGATGCCGACGCGATCGCCTTGTTGAATTTCAAAACTGACTTCCCTGAGCGCCCAGAATTCTTCGTGGGTGGTATCGTTTGCCTGCGCCGCAAATGGATGTGCCAGCTTATTGGTCAAACGCTTTGCTCCATTCGCCAGAACGTCGCGCAGGGTGGTGTAGCGCTCCTGTTTCTGGTGGCCGATGATGTATTTTTTCGAGAGGTTCTCGACGCTGATAACCATTGACATCAGATCACGTCCGCAAAGGTTTTTTCCGTTTTACGGAAGTAAAATATTCCAGTAACCAATATCACAAAGACCAGCGCAAGAGAGAGCAAAAATCCGGGCCAGTAAATCCGAGTGTTACCGCCCAGTATGGCCCAACGAAATCCATCGATGACGCCCACCATCGGGTTGATGGAATAGAGCAATCTCCATTTTTCCGGAACGATGCTGCTGCTGAACCCAACCGGTGAAACGTATAGCCCGAACTGCACCACAAATGGGACGATGATGCGGAAATCGCGGTATTTGACGTTGAGTGCGGCAAACCATAATCCCGTACCCATCGCTGCCGCAAAGGCCACAAAAATAAACAAGGGCAGGGTCAGCATGCGCAGATTGGGTGCAAACCCATACCAGATCATCAGCCCGATCAGGATGATCCCCGAGATAAGAAAGTCCACGAAGCTGACGATCACCGCGCTGGCTGGGATAACCAGACGCGGGAAATACACCTTGGAGATCATCCCGGCATTACTCACCAAACTATCTCCTGCACCGCTGAACGCACTGGAAAAAAATTGCCATGGGAGCAATGCCGCAAACACC
>Ga0307377_10006233_pt1 | contig 12537 bp, 22 predicted proteins | sample TR3MG_FD_202535 | JGI IMG/M metagenome (GOLD analysis project Ga0307377, IMG submission 202535) | Soil microbial communities from Risofladan, Vaasa, Finland - TR-3 | ecosystem: Environmental > Terrestrial > Soil > Coastal area > Acid sulfate soil | place: Finland: Risofladan, Vaasa | collected...
TTTCAGCGTCCTTGTTTGTATCCCACTCAAACCGAGTTTTCTTCATAAAACCAGTTTAGCACAGTGGCACATTAACTGCCATATAAAAGTATGGCTATTTATATGCGCCACGGCCAGCCTCTAACGTCTGAGTTCAGCGGATGCACGCTTGCGGGCGGTTCGCTGGAACGTAATGTTAGAGCTTACTCGGACAGGGAAAGAGTGGGGAGAAATGGAAGTGCCTCCTGTTCTGTTGCTTCACGAAAACTAAACACAACATTCTTTACAATCATGCTTCCTCTCAACTGCGTTCCACCCGAATTACTGTGAAGACGAACAAAATAACGCTTTCCCCCGGTGGTTTGGAGTACTACGGATTGTGCCAAATCCCAGTTTGTCATGAAGTTAGGTACAGTGGACACAATATGCCTGCCGGGATGCACTTTTGTCTTGATATACCCTTCTCTTTTGAGAATGCCTATTTCTTTTCCGTCCACGGTAATAGGCGGCATTGCGCCAATTCGGCTGCCCATCGTCCCATCTTCAGTGCGAATAATGTAAATTTCGGCGGTGTTGGGTGATAAATCTTCGAACGACGAGAATTTTGGCCCTGTTGCAACAGCACAGCCAGCAAGATGCACTACAAGAAGTGAGTAAAAAAAAATTTTCATATGGAACGTCCCTAACGTGGAGGTCACCGGCGCTGCGCGGCTTTATCGCGCAGCGTCCGGTGGACCGCAGGGTTAGAACTCATGGTCAAAATTACTCCAGCGATGATTGAGGTCGGGTATCAAGTGCTCAAGGACTCGGCGATAACGGATGAGTTGCTGGAGGCGGATAGGTTATTGGTTGAGCAAATATTTCAAGCCATGTATCTCGAATGGATGCGACATGCTCCTGGTGCTGCGGATCAAGCACAAGAGACAACATGTTTATCAACCGACTGTAAAAGCCGCATTTGTGCGCGAACGTAACCAAGTCTTGAATGCCCACCGAAGGGGAATTCTCATCGCGTACCCAAAAATTCGGCGGGATAAGAGACAGCGACCAATCGGACGGTGATGAACCAGATATGGTTTGCGCAGTATTCCAATGAACGATTTCGTTTCGCTTCAGATCAATGGGCCGAAGTTGCGCAATGAGGGAATTGATGAATAGGTTGTACTGGCCTTTGTGCCTTCGCTTAAAGAGCTTTTCGATGATCTTGTTTCTTGAGTCTGTGCTGGATATTTTGAAGAAAATAATTCCAGCGACTTCGGGCTCGATATTTCCGACCGATGCAAGTAACCCACATAGCGATTGCTCAAGAGATGCGTAACTCTGGATTGCTTTCGCTCGAACAGCCCAAAACGGGTCTTGATCGAGAACTCTTGAAACCTCTTCAAGAGCGATATTCGGCTGCGTGGCGTCTGTCATGGAAATAATGAGTTCTAACGTTTGAATTAACGGGCGGACGTTAGCCCGTCCCTGTTGAATGAAATGTTAGATTGTGCAGCCCAGAATACAATGTAATCCCCACTATCATAATTTGGTAGCGTCAGCTTCTTCGTTGCATCTAATATACATGTATACATCATAAGCAGTAAGATGGCGCCTTTTACGTCATACACAAGGAACTCGTCATAATGTCGTGATCTATCTTCACAGAAAAATCGAGAAACGATTTCGTTCCAAACATCGCCGTCCCGCGTGCTTACTTGGAATGGGGTTTTTTTGAAAAATGAATTGCGTCTAGCTAAAGTGTCATCTGTTGCTTTTACATATGCACCTTCGTCTAGCAGAAAGACTGCATCTGGTGAATATAAGCCATGCAGTCTATATATAAACTCAAAATCCTCCCATTTCGTGCCGGATTTATAGCTAAAGACAATTTTAAAAGGCTCGTGCCATCCCTCACATAACATCAAATCTTCATGACCTTCTGGGATATGATCGTAGCGATTTCGGTATATTTTATTTATGGAATTCAGCTTTAAAAGCGCGTTTTCCAATTCGTCAGGATCAAGTGTTGATTTTACCTCTGCAATACCATAAACCTCTTCAATGGGAAATAGCCTCAAATCATTGTCAGCATCCAATATGAACCTTGGGCAAGTTTCTTTGTTAAAGAAGACTATGTCACATTCTTTTGAGACATCACCCGTCTGGTTAATTACATACCCTTTCGCCACCCCAATTTTTTCCGGAAGGAGAAGTCTTAGAAAATCGCGTACTTGCCTTTCTCTTGGGGCACCGATTTCATCAGGTCGACCGGAGTCCTTCGAGAGAGCTTTCTCAAAGTCATGCAATGTGCTCTCGAAAATTTGGGAAATGGAGTGCTGTTTCATGAAATCTAACGCCAAGCTAAGGGGCGCGGCGACTTTTCGCCGCGTCCCGCTTGAGCGCCGTGTTAGGGTGGCGATTCTCAAAGCGAAATATCTTGATGCCAGGAATTTCCTTTTCGAGGCCAAGTTCTTCCCGAAGGTGTGTTCTCAGAAGCTCAAGTAAAGGATTGATTGAAGCATTGCCTTCTGATGAGTTCCACAGATCAAGGAAGCGCATCAATTCTTCGATTTGTGTTTTTGTTCCGAGCAGTTGAATGTCGGCTAGCGCCGATTCAAACTTATCTTGTTCTTCCTTTCCAGATTCTGGGCGATTTGCAGCAGCTTCAAGCCTCCGGTATGCCTCAAGCAAAAACTGGATTCTCATATCACGCTGCTTTGTCTTTTGGTCTTTGCTGACGCTCAAATAATGCGACACGCCCCAACCAAGAATTGCCACAAATGCAGCTAAGGCAGGCCCGATGATCGGAAAGTATGGGAGTAATGTTTCCATGTAACCCTAACGTTTGAGGTAACCGTCCGCCGGAGCGGCGAAGCCGCAGAAGGAACCTGCAAGCGCAGCTTGCAGGCGGTCCGTGTTGACCGAGAGGTTAGACCTCACGTGGCCTCCGGGAAGAGTTGGTTAATGATCTCAGCGCAGTTTTGAACGGTGAACATGGAACCAGGGTGAAGCATTCCACTTCCATGCGCCAAGGTGTTTCGAAGCGACGACATTAAGCCAGGTAGTTGTTTGCTGTACTGGATGGGGTCAGAGTGGTTCACCGCGATATGTGAGAAGCCTTCGTCGACTATCACTCCCTTTTCGACCGCGAATGAAAGCAACTTGTGCAGGCCACCCTTTGTGTCAGGAAAGCGAAAGCGCAGTGCCATCTCAACGGTTGAGAATGCCTTCAGTTCTGCCATTTGATGCAGCGGGTAGTAGAGCCAAGCGTAGACGCAAAGCATTCGGGCAATATTGAATTGGCCTTGTACGCCTTCAGGAGTAGAAAAGGACAGGTGAATTTGCGTTGCGGACTGATATCGTTCTTCCAACGAGTAGCGTGTGATTTCATTCGTAGAGCGGTCGCGTAAGACGAAGTGAGCCCAGCGTTCATCTGGGTCTAGCAGTGTCTCAAGTGACTTGAACTCCTCCATGGGCTCGCTCAGAGGTCTAATGTGTGCGCGAGGGTTTATTCGCGCTGTCCCGCTTGAGCGTAGGGTTATACCCTGTTTGCATTCAAATCTTCCTTAGCTGCGCTCACTATTTTATTTAGCGCATCTCGGTAGTAGTCGTAGTCTTTTTCATATATCTCCCACGATGGATTTTCATTCCAGTCCAGCCTTGGTCGATCGCGAAGTTCCTTCAAAATGTCCGCTGCTTTAGATGAGATAACAAACCCACCAATATCCGTTGATTTTTTAATTTTCCAATAGGCTTGGTTATGCTTTTCTCTGAACTCACTTTCCTTTTCTTCACTATAACCAGTACCCGCGCCATAGTCTTCTTTTTGAATTTCACAATGTTGAATCAGGTCGTATAGAGCGTCGATAATTTCAATATAAGCACGTTCTTTTCTTTGCCACCATTGTTCGGAATAGAACTTTCTCATTGACCATCTGGCTGTTAAATACGAAGCCAAAACAGCAGTGGCAATTCCAGGAAGTATTTTTAGTAGAAAATCAATCATACCTATTCCGTTTCGAGCAGGGCATAATGTGAAGCTAAGGGGCTGCGCGCTTTTGCGCAGACCCGCTTGAGTGCAGGGTTAGAGAACTGGCTCACAACGCACCTCGGTTTTCACGGAATTAGCGATAAAGCACTGTTCATGAGCTTCATGGTGCATTTGATTGATTTGCTCCCGCGTTGGTAAGCGCTCTCCTGAAAAGTGTACATCAGGTCGGAGCGTGACCACGGTCATGGCCATTTTGCCTTCTGCATTTTTCGCCATCACGCCAACCGCAGCATCAAAGTAGCGATCAACGCGGAACTTCTGTTTAGCTGCGATGGACAGCAACCACAACATATGACAGCTTGAGAGTGAGGCAACAAATGCCTCCTCGGGATCCACCGCCGATGCGTCAGACATCGGAAGGGAAACAACGTGAGGGGATGAGGAACCCGGTACTTCCAAGCCACCGTCAAAACGAAGCACATGCTTTCTGCTGTAGCGATTGTCGAGAAAGTCCTGCTCTTCCCTTAACCAAAGCACTTCTGCGGTGTAGTGGGTCATGATTGATTCTCTAACGTTCAGCTTCTCGGCGGTCCCCTCGAAGTTGTGGTTAGAACTCATTTTGTCTCCTCTTTGTTCTGATCTCTCTCGGTCTTCGTTGTCGTTTCCTTCCCGAGAAGGTACCCAGCAATCGTTCCGAGGAGACCCATGACGGGTGCAATTTGGGTACTCGTATAGCCCGCCACTACAAGGAATACAGAGACCACAACAATCAGGACCGTACCAAAGATGCGCAGTACCGATTCAGAACTCTTCCCTATTCTGATCAGATAAGCCGCAAGAAGTAAAACGAAAATGCCGAAAACCAAGACAGCCACGCTAATTGTCATTGCGTTCGTGGCTGACCACCAAGTCTCGTCGGTCTGAGTTGGCTGCTGTTGTGCAACCAAAGCTTCACTAGCTTGGACTTGAGCGCGAGCAGCCTGGATGTGAGAATCGAGATCGGTTTGATTCACGGTTTGCTTCCCTTCCGCGCTGCGGGCTGTTGCTTAAGCGATTCAATCTTCTTCTCGAGCAACTCAATGTACTTGCGTTGCTCGTCCGCCAGTCTGCGCAGGTTGGATAAGTCAGCCTGACAGGCTTGGAGGCCACCACGATCATGCTGGCCTGGTAACCCCTTATCAGAGGTGCTTGGGAACTGTTTGTCAAAGGCGCCAGCTCGCTGTTCTTGTCCCGATGCCTCCATGGTGAGAGAGAGTAGGAGGATAGTGAGAGGGATGTATGCTCGCATTGAAAAGACCCCCAAGTTCTAACGTTTGAATTAACCAGCTGGCCGGGCTTTATCGGCCAGTCCGGGTTGAATGATTAGTTAGGCTTTTTTTATTCGAGCTGGCCCCTTTAATTGCGGAAATTCTGGGGCACGAAATCGCAAAGCTTCACCGTCGTCGTGTTAACGACTTATTCTCCTTGATCTTCCGGAAGATCATCTGTCGGAGGATCATCACTCGGATCATCATTAACCACGTATGTGGGGCATCCGGGAGTGGGTATTTCATGTAAATAGTGTCCCAGCGGCGGATTATCTTGACTCGGAGTCACATTAATGGGCTCGGTTATCGGCGGCAAAACCGGATCGGGTACATAAGGCGGTAAGGGATCAGGTACGGGTATATCTGTATGATTTGTATCATTCGACGTATCTACTTCATAGTCTTTGTCGCTCACAATAGCACCTCCTTGTAGAGGAAAGTTGACAGCTACGAAACCATCGGCTCCGTAGCTGTCGGTGTGTTCCTAATAAAACTAGAAGCGGGTCGCGGGGTGCTCTGCGTTAGTTCACCCCAATCTTAAGGATGTGGTTAGGCCGATGCTCCAAGAATACTCAATCTGGGAATTTTTACAAGTTGCGAGATCATGCAACTCAGATTCCGTATGGCGCCTAACGTGGAGCTAAGGGGCAACGCGCTTTTGCGCAGTCCCGCTTGAGCGCAGGGTTAGAGAACGATTTTTTTCTGCATGAGGCTAACAGGATAACCATGGTACTGTGGCCTTTCTTTAACTTGCCATCCAAGTTTCGAATAAAAAGTCTCTGATTCTGGTGTATGCAAATATAGCTTTTCCACCCCGAGTTCGTGGGCTTTTTTCTCAATGGCTGAAACCAGCGCTGCCCCTATGCCTTGCCGACGCCTTGGAGCCGAAACATAAAGACCAGCAAGCCAAGGCGATAAATCGAGACGTGTATCCATATCATGAACCTTGAGACACACCGTTCCAAGCAGTTCTTGATTATCGAAGGCAACCAATGCAACTGAAATTTTGTTTGTGTTTATTCTTTCTCCAATGAGCAGCTCTACATCCGCAAGCGTCCGTTCTGGATGCAGATATGCCCACTCGTTATAGAACCATTGAGCGAGCAATGGGATAACTTCTTTGTGGTCGGCTAAATAGGCGATGTTCATTCGTTCTCTAACGTAGAGCTAACAGGCGCTGCGCGGCTTTATCGCGCAGCGGCCGAAGGGAGTGAGGTCGAGCGCCATGTTAGGTCTTTTGATTGGCAAAGATGCATTTCTTGAACCGACTAGGATAATAGTCAAACGCACCGCTCTCTTTATGTGGCGCCGCCGCAAGCTCGCCAATTTGACTGGGAGACATGCCCATGAGAAGAAGAACAGGCGAATACATGAGAACGGCAAAGGAAGCATAGCCTCGATAGAACGTTGCGCCTGTGGACATCCATAAATTGCTTCCTTGGACTGCCAATCCTGAAATCGCGGTATCTGCATAGCCCCCAATGGTGCTACTTGACGGGTTTGAGAGTCTGAAATAGTCAATGATTGCGTAACTCAGGGCAAGGCAGGAGGTGTCCGAGGTATTTGACCTCAGCAAGTTACGCATGTCGTCGATCAGTGCTTTATCGCAAGCTTCATTAAAGTACCCTCGCTTAGCGTAACAAATGTCGTGACGTTTGCATGATGCGTCAATATTGTCTATTGGTGGAATTCTCTGTAGTTCAGCAAGCTGCGACCTCTTATCGGTCGATTTTAGGGTCGGAATATTCGGCCCACAAAATTCACCATGGATGGGTAGCCCTTGCTCCTTAATTCCTTGCGACGTTGTGGTCGGCGACGATGCGCAGCCAAAGATGAGGGGAAGGAACAAAAGTACAAATGCGGCGCGCATATTGAAAGACCTAACGTGAAGGTAACCGGCGCTGCGCGGCTTTATCGCGCAGCGTCCGGTTGACCGTAGGGTTAGGCGGCTCTGTGTAGCTCATTGGTTGCACCATTGAAAAGATAGACACGGGCGAATGGGCTGCCAGATACACCGCCATTTTCAGTGACGGTCGAGAGCAATTGTTGCCAAGTTGTACGGCCGCAGAGTTTTACTTCCTCGAACGCGATAAGAAGTACTGTTCCATCTGCGTATGGTTTGGTTAGTTTTGCGCGAAAGCGCTCTACGATAGCAGAAGCGATACGAGCGATGTGTTCGTCATGTTTTACGGCGGCACCGGTAGCAATAATTTTCCCACTTTTCTTATCTTCTCTGATTTCGCCAGCACCCGGCGCAATGCCTTCTGAAACCATCAGTTTTGCACGCAACTTGTCCTCGTGGCCGTAGGATGCATAGGTGACTTGCACTTCGAACTCTCTTTCACGAAAGCCGGTAATACGGATGTGTCCATCAGCGCGGCCGCTATTCTCAAATCCCTGTACTTCAACCTCAAGCCCCGGCTGTTTGAAGTGAAGCGCGAGGCGACTCAAGGGATACAGTTCTTCCCTCAGTCGTTTTCCTCGCCCGACTCTACAGTGATAGTCGTTGTCAGATAGAGCTTCCATCTGTTGATCTACTTCGGAAGCGAACTTATACGCGCTGGCTTTCATTTGAGACGCCTAACGTTTGAATTAACCGGTTGGCGCTCTTTTGCGCCAGTCCGGGTTGAATGATGGGTTAGGTGATGTCATGGGCGCTGGCAGAATTTTTGAACCACCACAGCAATAGTGCCACGAGTTGCCCGGATGCAGCACCCAATGGGCCATAAAAAAATATCCACCCAAGCGGACCGTTACCAGCGCTATAACCCGTGGTCTTTTCGTACCAAATCATCTCTGCGATTGTAAGAACAAGCGTAGCAACCGCTCCGGCAAGAGCAAAGGCGGCGCTCGTCCATACAAGACGACCAATCCTTTCGATGGGTCTCCCACTTATTTTCGCAATAAGTACTACGAGTAAAGCCGCGACAAGCATTAAAGCCGGTGACACAAAGCTGATCTGTAGAAGTAGCATCGGCGACACCTAACGTGGAATTGAGGGGCAGGCCGCTTTTGGCCTGTCCCTCTCGAATGTAAGGTTAGAGCTTGGACTTTGGCACACGATTCTGAGCCTGAATATATAGCGGTTGCAGCTTGGGCAGGACACGCACAAATATGCAGCCATAGGCGAGGATTGCCCCAAACAAGCCTACATAGGCGAGAAAGAAAACCTTTGCTGCGAGAAGCAATAATACAAGGGCGGCTAGCATCCATGCGCTTGCCTCACCTACAACCTTTAACATGGAAACCCAAAATTTGTCACCAGCCGGGATTGCTCGCAATGACTTAAGTAGGTCGTAAAGCGCACTACCATAAAGCAATTGAGTTGTGAAAACCAAGTATTTCAAAATGGCTTCATCATCTTGACGCAGACCCAGCGCCCAAATCAATGCGGCTAGCAGAAAGAAGAGGCAGAGGACAATAGTCATTTTCAGCACGATAAAACTCCAAAGAGCAGAATTGTGGGGGGCTCTAACGTATTTTAGTTGAGCGACACCCCGAAGGGGCGTAAGCCGGGAGCGAAGCGAGCGGTGTTCGCTCGAACGGGGCGTTAGGCGCAGATGGCCGTGCATGCGGCGTTCTGTCTTTAGCTGCTCTATGCCATTCCATTTTTCCATCCCCTGGGCGATACCTGAAAATTACCGCCGAAAAATCTGTCAGATGGCGCGAAACGTAGCTCACGTTGTCCACATCAACGGTTTCAGTTATGCGGCAACGTGAGCTACGTTTCGCTCAATATCATATTTTTAACTCGTTGTAAATACGGCATATTTCGTTCCAGCACACGATCAAAAAACACCAAGTGGTTTTGTCTTCGCCATGACTGCCGGTGGTGGCGCACGGCTATCTGAGCTTAACGTAGAAGTAACCGGCGCTGCGCGGCTTTATCGCGCAGCGTCCGCGTTGACTGCCGGGTTGGGCTATCTGTGCTTGAGCAACTCATCAAGCGCAAGGCCGATGTCTTTGGCGATTTGACGGAGCAAAATTGGGGAGATGTCTCGACCTTGATGAAACGGAACCGTTGTGCAGCGGCCTGCGGTATCGCGGAATTGTTTGTGTGATCCGCGTTGGCGAACTTCGATGAAGCCAAGTTTGATGAGAATGGCGATTACTTCATTGGGCTTGAGAACGGGAATGTTGCCCATGACTCAAGCGACGGCGACGTTTTGGACCCCGACAAACTCGGATTCCAGCGTGGGTTCGCCATCTTCCAGAAGCATTGCAATAACATCGTGCAGGTTGTGGTTGACTTCATCCAGCGTTTCCCCCTGGGAATGAGCGCCGGGAAAACCAGGAACAAAGCCAACGAACAGGCCAGTTTGTGGGCACCGCTCAATTACCGCCGAATAGACTTTCATGGCTGGCTCCAAAATTGCGTGGAAAATGTAATTATCATTCTATGCTCCGCGATAAGCAACCGTTGACGCCCAACGTATTTTAGTTGAGCGACACCCCGAAGGGGCGTAAGCCGGGAGCGAAGCGAGCGGTGTTCGCTCGAACGGGGCGTTAGGCGCAGATGGCCGTGCATGCGGCGTTCTGTCTTTAGCTGCTCTATGCCATTCCATTTTTCCATCCCCTGGGCGATACCTGAAAATTACCGCCGAAAAATCTGTCAGATGGCGCGAAACGTAGCTCACGTTGTCCACATCAACGGTTTCAGTTATGCGGCAACGTGAGCTACGTTTCGCTCAATATCATATTTTTAACTCGTTGTAAATACGGCATATTTCGTTCCAGCACACGATCAAAAAACACCAAGTGGTTTTGTCTTCGCCATGACTGCCGGTGGTGGCGCACGGCTATCTGAGCTTAACGCAGAAGTAACCGGCACGCCGTAGGCGTGTCCGAGTTGACTGACGGGTTATGCGGTTTATCACGTTTGAAAAGGATAAAGAAATGATCTTGCAAAAAATAGGCATTGCCATTGTTCCTAGTTACAAGCCAAACGCTGGAGAGTATGAAGGGACTGCCGAATTTTCTGGAGATTCCGGTAGCGTAGCTCTGAAACTAACACCTGCAATGTGCAATAAAATTTTCATGATTTGCGCTGATGGAATTCTCAACACAGCAAAAGAAGCTGCTGAAAATTTGACTTGCAACGTGATAGAACACCGCAAGGCAATCGAAGCTGCATAACGTATTTTAGTTGAGCGACACCCCGAAGGGGCGTAAGCCGGGAGCGAAGCGAGCGGTGTTCGCTCGAACGGGGCGTTAGGCGCAGATGGCCGTGCATGCGGCGTTCTGTCTTTAGCTGCTCTATGCCATTCCATTTTTCCATCCCCTGGGCGATACCTGAAAATTACCGCCGAAAAATCTGTCAGATGGCGCGAAACGTAGCTCACGTTGTCCACATCAACGGTTTCAGTTATGCGGCAACGTGAGCTACGTTTCGCTCAATATCATATTTTTAACTCGTTGTAAATACGGCATATTTCGTTCCAGCACACGATCAAAAAACACCAAGTGGTTTTGTCTTCGCCATGACTGCCGGTGGTGGCGCACGGCTATCTGAGCTTAACGTTCAAATTGAGGGGCTGGCCGCACAGGACTTGGACGGAGCCACGAATGTTGATAAACCACTGGCCGCAATGAGACTGCATACGGCCAGTCCCGCTCGAATGCAGGGTTAGAACTTTTACTACGGAGTAACGCATGAAAGAGATGCACTGGAGCGACTGCGCCACCAACAATAGGGGATGCCCTGATCTTCTTGGCCCATGTGACTGTGGGTGGGCTAAAGCTCGGCATAAATTTTTACCATCCTTGAGTCATTGCGTGAGTATTTGGGTCTCGTACCTACGAATGAATCTCCCGTTTTGGATAGGTTCGTTATTTTCTCGACGGTCAACAAGTCCCACTCGTGACCGTCTTTAGTATGGTCTCCGTGGGTTTGGTAGCAAGAAAGAACATCGTTTCCTTTTGTAGAAACGCCAACAGTATGAGGCTCAACAATGCGCGGAATACCTTTGTATGTAAGAGACAGAACTTCACGATTGCGGATAGCGTTAATTATGGTTTGCAGCATGATTACCTCCCATCGGTGATTGAAAGTTCTAACGTAGAAGTAACCGGCGCTGTGCGGCTTTATCGCGCAGCGTCCGTGTTGACTGCCGGGTTGGGCGTTTCCTTGCCAGTAAACAATCCGCCGGCAAACCCGATTACAGCAAAGAAAATATTTGCCAAGACCTGACAATCTAGCTTGTTTGCCGCATAAAGTAACCCTGATAAAACAACGACAAGCAACAGCAGGAAGGTACTTGTTGCAAAGCGACCGAACCCTTTAGTTTTGGTAATAAAAAAGCCGAGCAGAGCGACTAGACCAATAGCAAATACTGAAATTAGTAACCAACTATTTGTTTCCATTTAGTTCCCCTTTTCGTATGGAACGACTATTTACACAACTCATCAGGACTTTCCTTGGGTTTGTTGTTAATGCCATTCGCGCACCATTGGTAGCATAAGGCCTGAATGTTCATCAAAACGGATTTATCTGATATGGCTTTTGAAGATGTATTTTTGGCGAATTCTGAGAATTCACTGCAAGCAGCCTCTGTTTTTTTTGCGTATCCAATGTTGTAGCAGGACTCATGCAGGTCTTGCATATTGCAGTTCGTTGTTTTCTTGGTTGTGGCCATTTTCTTTCTGTTGTCTGTAATTGCCCTTGCGGCAATTGCATAGGCCGCTTCTCTCAGATCCTTTTTTGCTCTTGCTTCAAGAAATGCATCGTATTGACGCACTGCGGCGTTTTCATATTTGACACACGCGAAGATTGCACCAGCAGCGATGTCACCAATACCACTTATTCCATCATCAAGGGACTTGCTCTTGTCCGAAACGCAATCAAAATAATCAGGAATTAGCCGCTTTCTCTGTTGTTGCAACTCTGGACTAGCGCAACCTACGAGAGAGATGGCAAGAAAGAAGATGGATGGCTTAAATAAAGAATATGACATGTTCAACTCACCTCGATTCAGTGGCAATGATAAGTGCCGGTTTGATGGTCATGGTGACAACCATTCTTATCAGTGCGTCCTGAGTGGGCATAAGCCCAACTGGAGCCGATGGCAAGCAGTACCGCCAGAAGCGCAGATGTTTTTTTCATGATGGTAATCCCCGTGCAATTATGGGCAAAGGATGGCGCTGCCCGTTTCGCCCAACGTGAAGTAGACATCCTATTTGACGCAAGATATTGCGTCAAATAGGATGGATAAAATGTTTTCGGCAAATTAATAATCCATTTATATCAATCAACTATGTGTTTTTATTGCGTCCTAAAAA
>Ga0307377_10006235_pt1 | contig 12536 bp, 20 predicted proteins | sample TR3MG_FD_202535 | JGI IMG/M metagenome (GOLD analysis project Ga0307377, IMG submission 202535) | Soil microbial communities from Risofladan, Vaasa, Finland - TR-3 | ecosystem: Environmental > Terrestrial > Soil > Coastal area > Acid sulfate soil | place: Finland: Risofladan, Vaasa | collected...
CAAAGTGGGGCAGGGTGTCCGACTAATAGGGGGGGCTACTCCGTTTCAGGTCGTTTAATCACCTGGACATTCCAGTCTTTCAGGAAGCCTTCTCCTATTTGAGTTATGATGAAATCGTAGTGGGTATACTCTTTATCGGGGAGGAAGGGCTCCATGTGGGCGCCCAGCTTCTGAGATAGGATAGAGAACGTACGTGCTACGTCCTCGCCGTTGAGCTCGTCTACCCAGAATACCAGGCTCTTTATCCGTTTAGGCTTCCCAGTCTCTCTGTCAGCGATCTCTCTGTCTACGTAGTAATCGTCGGTAAAGTGCAACCGTGTTGGAACTCCAGGGACCAGGGCGACATAATTCATGAGGAGGTAGGTTGCGGTCCGCAGGACCCTCAGCCTGGTCGGTTCTTCATACATACCTGCATACATAATTTACTCCCCCAGGTAATCGTCCAGGATAAACAGTTTATCGTGCAGCTCGGGGCTCATTTCCTTCTTTAATACAGCCATAGCCTCCTGATCCGAGAGCCGGTGGTAAATGGGAGGAGCTGCCGGCGTTACTCTGGCCTCGCTAAACCAGCCAGTCTCGACATCATGCCCTAAGCGGATAGTCCCCGGGGACTCCCCGACCAGGAAGGTCAGCCAGTCATAGGACCGAGGGAACTTGGCCCCCACCTGGGCCAGGAGTGCGCCACTTCGCCCCTGGAGGGAGAGATAAGCCGGGTCTGTGGTGGAGATACCGAAGCGCTCCATAGTTGTCATGGCCTTCTCAAGCTCATGTATCTGCTGCCAGTAAACGCCGCATCCCATAACGATCAATCCACTCCCAGTATTTCACGGAGCCTCATCTTCTCGGCCCTCTCGGCCCGGTATTCGGCGGTAAAGTAATGCTGACGCTCCCGGACATACTCGTCTATCCAGTCGGCGGTGAATACCGCAACCTCGACCTGGGCCGCTTCTGCCGCTGCTATCATCCAGTCTATCATCCAGGGGACCACCAGGCGGCATATTATCGGCTGGCCATCATAAAAGGGAAGGTCCAGCGTCCCGGGTATCATACCGCGGTAGTAGGAGAGGTCGCCGATGCCGGCCTTGATATCCCTGATCTTGGCCTCGATGATATAGTAGGCCTGGGGAGTCCACTTCACAGCGTCTACCCGGGGCCGGGTAGGTCTGAACATGGCGGCCGCTTTCCCCAGGCCGTAGCGATCGACGTACTCCTGGGGGATGGGGCCGAGCTCTACGTTCAGCTGCCAGCCGCCGCCAGGCCACTCTTTGATCATGTACTCGGAGATATAACGGCGCTCCCTCTCTTTTCTGGCCAATTTCCGTTCTCCCGGTAGCAACCAGTTGGGGTCTTGACATATTCATTATAGCATACTACGCTGGTAAGGCAATGCAAAGCAATTAGCCAGGTGGTGAATGTTGGAAAGTAAAACAAAAGGAGGCATTTAATGCCAATTCCAGTAAAATCAATAGACGCATCGACCTCTAAGTGGTCGGAAAACGCCGGTAGAGCCGCCACGGAGTTCGCCACTAATGCCGAGGCCGCAGCGGACCTGTGGGCGCGTAATACCGCCGGCGCCGCTGATAACTTCCACATGGCGGTAACAGCTCCCAACATGAAGGAGCGCTTTCGCCGCGGTGTGACGAAAGCCGGCGCTGCCAAGTTCGCCCGGAAGATCCGGGACGTGGGCAGGGACCGCTTCGGTCCCGGGGTAGCTGCGGCTACCGACGACTACAAGGTCGGAGCTGAGCCGTACTTCTCCACTATAGCCGCTTTGACCCTCTCTCCCAGGAAGCCTCGCGGTGACCCGGCCAACTACAACCGGGTAATGGAGATCGGCAAGGCGCTGAACGCCAAGAGACTGGCGCTGCTCGGTGGCGGGGGAGGGTGATAAGAGATGAACTATAGAGAAACGGAAATTCTTGATGCTAAAACCTTAACTGGTGCTGGCACCGAGGTTATTCCCATCAATGTTAAGGAACCTATCTCTCGTATCACCCTGCAGTGGATAATTACCAAAACTCAAATCGGCATGAATAGTTATCCACATAAGGACATTACCAAGATTGAGCTGACAGATGGCTCAGATGTCCTTCACAGCCTGGACGGTGGTCAAAATCAGGCATTGTGTATCTATGACCGAAAGTGCCCTACCATGAACCATGGACAGTATATCAATGCCAACTCTCAGCGTTCACTTTACGGCATTGACTTTGGTCGCTTTCTGTATGACCAGGTACTAGCCTTTGACCCGACCAGGTTCAATAATCCAATGCTAAAGGTAACCTTTGACTCAGATGTTAGCGATGATGGTGCCGCTAGTGGCACTCTTGAGGTTTGGGCAGACGTGTTTGACGAGAAGGTTATCTCACCCATAGGCTTCCTGATGGCAAAGGAGCACTTTAACGCTGGAACTCCCGACTCTGGCTATACCTATGTTGACCTTCCTACCGACTATACTTACCGGAAGCTACTCGTCCAGGGCTACCATAAAGCCTATGAGCCCTGGTATGTAATCAACTCAGTCAGGCTCAACGAGGATAACGGCAAACGCATCCCCTTTGATGTCAACTGCGAGAAGTATTACCAGAGGAGAAAGGGGATTGACACGCCTGTTGAGGAGGCTGTTGTTGTGCAAGCTACTGGAGCAGGAACGGCTCACTACCTACAAGCGACTGATTACTGGTCAAGTCTAAATGTTATCGGTCAAGGTGCTGGTGATGAGGCTGGAATGGGTGCAAGTGGTAGAGGTGGTTACTTCCTCTTGCTGCCAGGTGGTTCTACTCAGCTACAGGGCACACAAAGAGGCTGGCTGCCTAATCACTGTTTCCAATTCCCATTCGGTGTCCAGTCAGACATCGACGACTGGTACGATGTTACCAAAGTCGGCAGCTTGAGGCTCAGGCTTGAGGAAGGCACTCACCACGACGACCAGAGACAGGCGGTATGCATCCAGCAGCTACGTCGTTACTAGGCGTAGAGGAAGTAAGGAATTGAGAGGGGGGGAATTCAGCCCCCCTTCTCTTTACGAGGTGTAAAATGGAACAAGAAAGAGACGCAAAGGAATATTCGTGGAAGTGGCTAACTGCTAGTGAGCTACTTTCCCGCTCAGCTTGTGACCTTTGCTACGTGTTATTAACGCCTGATAGCGCGGCTTGTGGAATAACCTTGTATGATGGTGAAAGCACAGCAGGTAAGATAATAGCTACAGTTAAGACTATAGATGCTCAGTCTACTGAGTTTTCGCCAGCAAAGCCTATCTACTGTCGTCGTGGACTTTACTACTCTAACGTCGCCCAGAATGTCTTAGGCACTCTCATCCAATGGCGACCACGTGCTAGCGAAGAAGGCTAATAATAAATAGCTGAGGCTAATTATGCTGTTCACTGCGGATGTCACGGTGCCTAAGAACACCACTGAGGCTGACCCGGTAGTAGAGATTCTAAAGATTGCCCACGGTATTATTACCTGGGTGTCGGTGCTATTCCCCCCAGGCTGCGCCCGGTTAGCTCACTGTGTTATCCTTCACCACGAGCACCAGATTGCGCCCTCGACCGAGAATATGGACCTCTCCGGAGACACCTTCCCGATTGTGTGGGAGGAGTATTACGAGAGCTATCAGCCGCCCTACGAGCTCAAAATCAAAGCCTGGAATGAGGATGATACCTACCCGCACACGATTACCATTAGAGTGGCTATCTTACCCAGGAAGGCGGTACTGGCCCTGGCCATAGTTGACGCTATCAAGGGCTTGTTTGGTATACTATCGCCTAAGAGACTATTTACAGTGAGGTAGTATGATGAGAAGATGGACTGTTATTCTGATTTGCCTTTTAACCATATATGCGCCCCTGGAGCTATCCAGGCTGATTATAAACTATGGCCTTGAGCCGGCTCTAATCTTCGAGCTCTGCTGGCTGTGGCTGTTTTACTTCATAGCTGTGAAGATATTGACTAAAGAAGTGAGGGGATTAGGTATAAACCAATGAGAGGACAGCCTGATTTTGGTGGTGGAGCCGCAGTAACCGGTGGTGCTAGTCAGGTTAGCTTTGCAGAGTTAGCTGCCAGGCTCGGCAGTATCAACATTTATGATATGCGGGGTAGAGTCCTCTGGCTGGATGATTTTGAGCCAACTATGTCAGCTTGGGTAGTTGGTTTAGCTGGAACTGCCAGTTGGAAGTATGATAATAATTACTATCGTTCGGGAAATCAATGTTTGAAGCTATCTGCTCCTACAGGCGATATTTCATTTACTAAGTTTTACCCGGAGCAATTTACCAAGAGACTAGGAGTTGAGATTGCTTTCAGTAAGCCTGATGCTGATACAGCGTTTAGACTGGGGATGGCGAAATATGATGGAACCGACATTTACTATGCGGAATTAAAGATTGATTTCAGTGATAATAAGGTTTACCTGACCAGTGGCGTTGCTAATGCTTTTGTAGAGAGGTTCACTCACGCTGGTTTCCTTTCTCAAGCAACCTGCTATTACCCGGTTAAGCTGGTAGCTGACTTCGCTACTAAGAAGTTCGTCAGGTTACTTATAGGGGGTGATGAATGGGATTTATCAGATTTAAGTCTTGGAACTGAGGGATTTCCAGCTACAGTTAGGTATAATGTACAGTTTCAACTAGAGCAAGTAGCTGGTGCTGGCGGTGATTTGTATGTCGACGATTATATTTTCACTCACGGTGAGCCATGAGAAGGAGATAAAGAATGACGGCAGGAGCGACGGCAACTCTTTGGGCTTGGGACGAAACTGGTGAGGGATGGCGCAAGGTAGTAGTAGATAATACCGGGAGGCTTAGAATTGTGGCTGAGATTGACCATCTGAACGATATCGGTGATGTTACTATCACCGCGGTAGCCGATGGGGAGTTTATCTCCTGGTCCGATGGTTTGGGAGTATGGCAAAACAGAGCACTCGCCGACGGCGATATACCTGACCTGGATGCTGACAAGATAGTCTCGGGGACCTTAGATGCTGCCAGGCTATCCGCTAACATCAAGACGCTAACCATTACCTTTATCATCGATGGCGGCGGCGCGGAGATCGCTCTCGGGGAGCATGGACACCTGGAGATACCTTTCGCCTGCACTATTCAAAGGGTTACCATGCTGGCCGACCAGGCCGGGTCCATAGTGGTGGATATCTGGAAGGATACCTATGCTAACTTCCCGCCCACTAACGCTGACAGCATTACGGCGGCGGCGCCGCCTACTATAGCTGGACCTCAGAAGTCCCAGGACAGCACCTTGACCGGCTGGACAACCGCCATAGCTGCCGGAGATATCCTGGCTTTCAATGTGGATAGCGTTACCGATATAGAAAGGGTAACTATAAGCCTGAAGGTGGTAAAGACGTGAAAAGTAGAATGATTGACCCGACCTGGCAGGTTGAGGCTAACTCCGATGATTGCTACAGGGGCTATAACGGCGCTTACTGGGATATTGCCAATGCTTCAGTTGGTGCTGGCTATTGGGATATTAATAATCAAGATGTGGGTGCTGCGTTTCGCTTCGACAACATCGCTATCCCCCCAGGGTCAACCATAAATAGCGCTTACCTTAGTTTGTATGCCTATAGCGACTATGCCGGTGATACTGTAAATACTCGTATCAGGGCACAGCTTGACGCCGATGGGATTACCTTCAGCGACGCGGTTGACTTTGATGCTCGTGCCTGGACTGCCGAGTATATGAACTGGGATGCTATCGGACATTGGGCAGCAGATAATTGGTATGATAGCCCAACAGATGATGGTGTTAGACACTTCAAGGACATAATCCAGGCAGTTATAGACCTGGCTGGTTGGAACAGCGGTCAGGCAATAGTTATCGCCTGGGAAGATTGGCAAGAGAGAAGCACTCAGGCAAATGGGACTAATAGAATAGCAGAGGGTCACACGCACGAAGCTGACAAAGCAGCCAAGCTGGTAATTGCCTATACCCCACCTGCAGCAGCAGGGCGTTCTTCCGGATACATTATAGGGTAAACTAAGAAAGGAGTTCGATATGAAATGGACACCTGATTTAATCATCGCCCTGGTGCTGATTGTGGGCTGCCTGGCCCTGGTTTTCACCGGCATCGATGGAGAAGTTAAGTCTATTCTAACGCTGGCTGCCGGCTGGACTTTCGGCTCACAGTTCCTGGCCAAGAGAGTAAATAAAGGAGGCTAACAATGGCCGCAGAATACAAGGTACTGAAGATTGACGAGATGACCCGGATAGGTGAACTCGGTGGAGTCGAGCGCTTTTACCGTCACCAGATCAAGACCAAGGGTAAAGTCGTCCTTACCGTTGACGTGGACGAAAAGGACTTCACCGCCGAGGCGGCGGCTCCTATCCTGCTCAAGAGAGCTAAAGAGGCCGACGCAATTCTAGCCCTGTGAGGTCAGGATGTATTTCCTCGAAGGTATTATCGATCGGCTGAATAATATATCCAGCTTCTTTTACAGTGTTTACCTGGATATTTTCTACTGGATATCGCCCTTCGATAGGGTTGCTCCCCTCTTTTACCAGCTCAGCTTATTATTTAATACCCTGGCCTGGGACTTCTACAACTTCAACCAGTGGGCCAATATGGTAGCTGACAAGGTAGCTAATCTACTTACCTACAGCAACATCTACTCATACTTCAGTTCCTACTTTGACTACGCAGTAAACGCCTGGAATTGGGTTTATAATGCCTGGAGTAATGTCGTAGGTATAATAGATACCTGGTGGAGTTCCGTCCAGTATACAGTTCAAGTTTGGATTGACGAGGCAAAAGCATGGGCCGGGGTTCAGATCGACACCCTGGAGAATACCATAGCTTCTGTCCTGGCCTGGTGGAATGAGTTCCAACCGACGATACCCACGATAAACGAGATCCTGGCCTGGTTCGCCGACTGGTGGGGCCGGACTCTGGCCAATATCATATCCTGGGGAGCCCTGACCGGTACTCAGATCAGCGGCTTGTTCGATAGTAAGATTAGAGACTGGTTCCCTTTCTACGACGACCTGGCCGCGCTGTGGGAGGATATCAAGCTGTTCTTTGTTGACCCCTTACAATGGCTCTACGACAGAGCCGAGGAGTTCTTCGAGAGGTTTTGGTGAGTAAATGAAGATATCGGAACGAATTGAAGGCACTATAGAAAGCTGGCGTATCAAGTGGGCTGAGACCCTGAAAGGCTGGATGTCCTCCTGGCTAGCCTGGGGTATCGAGGTATTCTTTGACGTCCTGGGCCTTGCCTTCGCTCCGCTCCTCAAGCCCCTCGTTGACCGGATCAGGACCACCGATGTACCGGACGAGCTGAAACCGTTACTCGACGAGATAGAGAACCCAAAAGGTGAGGTAGCCGCTATGCTGGGCTACAGCGCTGCCGGCGCCGGGACCGGCGGCATTATATCATCCACTCTCGGGCCGATCCTGCTCAAATACTGCCAGTATTCTATACAGGCCTGGGTCCGGCAATACCTGCCGCCGGAAGCTCAGCTCATCCTGGCCAAGTGGAGGGGTGTGCTCAGTCAGGACGAGGTTACCGAGATAATGAAGAAACTCGGCTATGAGGATAGCTGGATCGATAAGGTCGAGGATATCTACAAGTTCCTGCCTTCGGCTACTGACATTGTCACCTGGTATGCCCGGGAAGTCTACGAGCCTGACATGATAGAAAGATACGGCCTGGATAGTGAGCTGCCGGTATTCGAGGGAACCGACTTTCCTAAGATCGGAGTAGACGCGGAGCAGGCCAGGAACTACTGGCGCGCTCACTGGGAACATGCTTCCTGGATGCAGGTCGTCGAAATGCTGCACCGCGGCCTGTTGACCGAGGAGGATGTATGGGACTGGTTCCGGTTAGTCGAGATACCGCCATTCTGGAGACAACACCTGATCGATACCGCCTACACCTGGCCGACCCGGGTTGACGTCCGGCGTTGGTGGGACATGAGAACCATAGATGAGACGGAGCTGCGCCGGCTGTATTCCGGTATGGGGTACCGCGGTGTAAACCTCGATAATTACGTACTGTGGACCAAGGTATACGTTGCCTTCCCTGACCTCATGGCCAGGTGGGGCAAGGGCTGGATCTCCCTCGACGACGTCAGGGCTGAGCTCACTGCACTCGGCATGCCGGCCGAGAGACTCGAGGAAATGATCCAGATGAAGATTAAGCCCGAAGAGACGGGGAGGATCGCCTCAGAGCGAGATGTTACCAAGACGGATATCTACAAAGGAGTAAAGCAAGGAGTAATCACCCGGAGTGAAGGCATTGAGCTGCTTATGGACCTCGGCTTTGACGAGGACGAGGCCGACTATCTACTGACCATCAATATACCCCAGGATGAGGAGGCGGCGGTCGTAACGACCAGGGAACTGACCAAGGCTGATATTCTTAACGGACTTAAAACCGGTATAATTACCGAGGCAGAAGCTCACACCAGGCTGGTGGAGCTCCGTTATACGTCCACCGATGCCCGGACCATACTCGACATTTTCAAAGCAGCGGCCGAACCGCCGGTAGAGGCCTGGCAAAGGGAAGCCTCCAAGGCCGATATAGTCGCCGCAGTTAAGACAGGGCTAATCACGCCTGAGAACGCCTACCTGATGCTGCTGGATATCGGCTTTAGCCCGGAGGCAGCCAACTTTATATTGATGGTCCGGGCCGAGGTATCTCCGTTCAGCCCGATGTCGTATAATGAGTTTAAGGATATAACCACCAAGTACCGGAGAGTCGCCGGCCGGGAGGTAAAGCCCATGCCCGAGGAGCTAAAGAAGGTAGCAGATGAAGTGGTGAGGGTAACCGGTGAGATCGAGAGCCTCAAGCGGAGCATAGAGGAGGAGCAGCGAGGGCTGGTTGCGGAGGAGGTACTGCCGGCGGCAGCCACCGCCAGGCGAAAGAAGCTCCAGGTCAGCTTACACCGGGCCGAAGCGGAGCTCTCCCGGGTACAATCCGAGTATAACCGGCTGGTAGCGGAGTGGCGGCATGGGGAGTAAAACCGGCTGATGGTCCGGATGAGGAGTCAATATCTGAAGGGTTTAGTGGTGAGGCTTGTTGTCTGGCTCCTTCACCGGCTTAAATTCCTATACCAGGACACGCTGTAGTCGAATTCTGAGGCTTTTGACACCCCGGGTAATGGTATAGCACCCCCTCTCTTTAATAAAGAGAGGGTTTTTTTACTTTACAGAAGATTTATAGTGCGTATATACCAGCCTCAGTAACCGAGTAGACTATTGACACCCGTGGTATACTGTGGTAGACTGGATGGTGAGATATCCGGAGGTTCGGTATACTTTGAAACCTCGTATTTGTGACCTTTACTGCAAAGCCGGAGGAGCTGCTGTCGGATCTCTGAGGCAATTCCCCCGGCTTATTCAGAGTACCTGGGGAAGCAGCTAATCAAGTATATCTAAGGGAGGCAATACATGAGTAAAACAATCAAGCTAGAGGAAAAGACATACCACCAACTCGACCGGCTCCGGGGTAAGAGGGACACCTTTTCCGACGTGGTAGCCAAGCTCTTAACGACCAAGGAAGGAGTCGACACCATGATCGTGATCTGGCATGGCCAACCGGCCGAGGGCGCCCCGGGTTACCACCAGGCAAAGGAGGAGCCATGAAGCTCGATAAAGCTATCGAAATTCTAACCGATATTCTGCGTTTTGTTAAGCCAGGCGACCCACCAGATGAACACGACGCCGTCAAGCTGGGCATTGAAGCCCTGAAGGGGATTAAGAAGGTTCGCAAAACCCTTGAGCCTTATGTTACTGCGCTTTTGCCAGGAGAGACAGAGGAATAAGAAAGGAGGTTGATCAATGAAGTGTCCACTGTTTCGACTCGCTAATCTAATCAGTGAGTTTGACTCAAATTGGGACGGAGACGATTGTCTCCAGGAGGAGTGTGCCTGGTGGGATTGCGTCGGCCGGTCCTGTATTTTAGTGGCCATATACCGGGAGCTCCGTTTGCTGGTGGGAGCTGCCGGCATGGCCGCCGATAAACTGTCCCCAACAAAGGAATAGCAACGACTGAGGAGGGATCCCCATGCCTGACGAAATGAGCAGCGTAATGCTAAAGCAGATAGCCGAGATCGAGCAGAGGGACGAGTCCCAGGTCCTGGCCGAGCTGGCCGGTGAGCTGATCGAGGAGATGATCTACACCGTCGAGGTTTACGACCGGAGACGGAAAAAGACGGTCCGGAAGGCCCGGCTATCCTGGGCCGGCACCAAGGAGGTGGCCCGGAGCCGCGGCAACATCGTCCTCTCCGAGCCGGTAGTCACCGACCTGGACACCGCTATCCGGATCATGGTCAGGGCGACGGACCTGACCCGGAACTTTACCGTCTTTGGCGGCTGCCAGCAGCCGCGTAAAATGAAGATCAACGACGTGGACCGTGACACTGGGGAGGCAACCGGTCACCACTTCGAGGACGATGCCTACTGCTTTCAGAAGGGGCTCTCAAAGTGCCAGCGTAACGCCCTGACGCTGTGCATCCCGGCCGACTACGCCGCCGGGTGTATCGATCGGTTCCTGAAAATCACCGGCAAGGCCAAACAGCTCTCCCAGGAAACACCGAAGGCCAGGGCGCTAACTAAGTCTCAGGTCAAGCCCCTGGAGGAGTGGGAGAAGATCACCGAGGACATGGTCCCGGATTACCCTTCCCTGGAGCCGATTATCTGGAACCTGTGTAAGATGCAGCCGGACGCGCTCTACAAAGAGCTCGGGGTCAGCTCCCGGACCGCAATGACTATCCCGGCCTGGGCCGCCTTTCTAACCATAAAGCAGAGGTGTCACCCGGGACCTGTAGAGGAGAAGGAGGAATAGAGTATGCAAAAGTACGAAAGACAATGCTGGAGCTGCGGCAGCCGCGACGTGGTAAACAAGGGGAGCTATACCCTGTGTAGCCAATGCGGTGCTACCTGGAATGTGGTCCCCAAAATGGGAGCCTTACCGCTCACCATCACCGACGACGAAGCCGGAGGAGTTCCCCGGCCTGGCAGGACCACTCACGCCTCGCCATCAAGGATAACTCAGCGGCGCGCTGCGCGCGCTCGGGGTGATCAAACCGCCTCTCCAGCTCCAGAATAGTGCCCCGGGCATGGCCAGGTAAGGCGTTAGCCACTTCTCCCGGAAGGCGTGGCCGTGCTCGGCCAGGTACCGGGCAATAAGGAGGAGGAGCTTATGAAGAAGATAAAGGTTGGAGATCTGTCGCCGATAAGGCTTAAGATCCCGGTGGACGACTTCAATAAACCCGAGGTCATCGAACAGCTTAAGTATGCGCAGCGCTGTGGATTTACTACAATACGCTTCCCGGCAGAGCATGGCTACTGTCGGGTAACACTTGCCGTAATGAACCCACAACTTCAGCAAGGCGAATATAACCTCGCGCTGTTTGGCGGTGAGCCCCAGTGTTCCCTGGAGGAAACCTCGGATATGATCGAATTGCTTAATAAAGAGACCCTTGGTGAGGACTCGGTAATCCAATGACACCCCATAGTAACTCATTTCTCTCCATATCTTCTCTCTATTACCTCTTATCCATTTATGAGAAGCGTTACTATGGGGTGTCATTGAGCCTAACGAGAAAAGGGGGGGCTGATAATTGATAGACTTGACAGGTGGGAACGGATGTTCTAAAGTAGTGGCGGGAGTGATTGCTTTCATGGTTTAACTCCTTTTCAAGATAGTCCCCGGCCTGGTTAAAACCGGAGCAGGGGATTATCTTATTTTATATCCCGGGAAAAGTCAATGAGACAAATGTTCTAAATCAATGTAAAAAGGAGGTATCAAATGTACCAGGTATGGACCAAGGATGAGTACGCGGAGGGGTATACTAAGGTCGATTGCGGGGATCTGCCGTCGGTCAAAAGAGAGATCCTGAAAGCTGTAAAAGAAGGGAAGGATCCTCTTATCACCATGGAGGTCCCATTCGACGTCAATATCAACGTAAAGGAGGCAGAGATTGGTAAAGTTAAGGAAAGTAAAACCGAGCGACATAAAGGTCCCGGAGCTGAGGGTGAGGGCAAAGTTCGACCGGGAGATACTGACCCAGTTCCAGAGCTCGGTCCGGGAAGCGGGGATAGTGGCCCCGATAATAGTGTGCCAGGTAGATGAGGACCTGGTCCTGGTAGACGGAGAGCATCGCTTAACGGAGGCAAAAAACCTGCTGCTCCCGACGATTGACGTAGTGGTTTTCGAGGGGGATATGACGGACGTCCTCACCAAAAACCTGTTCCTGGACCACATGAGGGGTAAAACCCCGGTGTCAGACATGGTTAAGGTTATCGGAGCTCTATACAGTGACTATAACCTCGACCCGGACCAGATAGTAGACAAGACCGGTCTAACCAGGGACTATATCGAGAAGCTGATCAAGATCTCCCAGGCAAGCTCGGCGGTCCAGCTCGCCTTAGACGAGGGTGTTATCGGCGTCGGCCATGCTTTCGAGCTGAGCCGCCTGCCGTATGCCATCCAGCAAGACGAGATTATCGCCAAGCATCAGGTGTGGCGCTTCACCGTCAAAGAGCTGCATGATCAGATCGACCAGGTGCTACATGA
>Ga0307377_10006236_pt1 | contig 12535 bp, 12 predicted proteins | sample TR3MG_FD_202535 | JGI IMG/M metagenome (GOLD analysis project Ga0307377, IMG submission 202535) | Soil microbial communities from Risofladan, Vaasa, Finland - TR-3 | ecosystem: Environmental > Terrestrial > Soil > Coastal area > Acid sulfate soil | place: Finland: Risofladan, Vaasa | collected...
CGCCGCCGGAGATGATCATTTCCTTCTTGCGGCCGTCGACATAGAGATAGCCCTCGGCATCCAGGTGTCCCATGTCGCCGGAGTGAAACCAGCCGTCGATGAGCGCCGCGGCGGTCTCCCGCGGCGCGTTCCAGTAGCCGCTCATCACGTTGGGGCCGCGCACCAGGATTTCGCCACTGGTTCCTTGCGCCACGTCGGCGCCGAATTCGTCGACGATGCGCAATTCGCAGTGCGCGGCGGCCTTTCCGGCGGAGCCGGCTTTGCGTTCGGCGTCCTCGACTTTCTGGTAGGCAGCGATGGGGCAGGTTTCGGTGGCGCCATAGATCTGCACCAGCGGCACGCCGCGGGCGTGGACCGCGCGGATAGTCCGCGCTGCCACGATGGTCGAGCCGGTCGTGATCATGCGCAGGCTGGAGAAGTCGGCGCTGTGCCAGCGCGGGCTGGCCATCATCATGTCCAGTTGCGCCGGTACCAGCACCGTCAGCGTGATGCGTTCGCGCTCGATCGCTTCGATCGTGGCTTCGGCGTCGAATTTCGAATGCAGCACTACGGTGCAGCCTTGCTGCAGGGCAGGCGTGGTCAGATTGTTGAGACCGCCGACGTGAAACAGCGGCAGGGTCGTGAGTATCCGGTCCTGCGGCGTGAGCTCGTGCATATCGATGCAGTTGGCGGCGTTCCAGATCAGGGCGTCCTGGCTTAGCAGGACTCCCTTGGGCTTTCCGGTGGAGCCGGAGGTGTAGCAGATCAGCAGGGGCGCCGCCGGGGTCAGATCCGGATCGCGTACGAACCGATCTGTAGCGCGCGCGAGGAAATCGTCGAAGCTGATCCAGCCGGGCTGCGCTTGGTCGAGAGCGACCGCCGTCAGGGGGGGCAAGACTGCTCTAAAGGCATCGGTCTGGGCAAGGAACTGCGGCTCGACGAATAGCACCGATGCCGGGCAGTGTTCCAGTATCTGCCGGTGCTCGGGGCCGGCAAGACGCCAGTTGAGGGGCATGAACAGGGCTCCGAGCCGCGCGCACGCGAACAGCAGCGCCAGCATTTCCGGTCTGTTGACGCCCAGATACGCGGCGCAACCGCCGCGTTTCAGGCCGGAGGCGGCCATGGCCGAGGCCATGCGCTGTACCAGCTGCGCCAGCGCGGCATAGGAAATGTCGCGTCCGGCAAAGCGTATCGCTGTGCTCTCGGGCGTCAACCGGGCATGTCGGTCAATCCATTCGGACAAGTCCATCCGCCTCCTCCTAAGCCGGACAATGCGCAAGCAGCATTTCCGCCGCAAAAGCGGCGTGTGACAGAGAAAATGCTACGCGTCGCACACTTCCAGCACCACGGCCATCCCGGTATCCCCGGCAGCGCAGCCGGTGAATAGTCCGTAACCGCCGCCGCGCTGCGCCAGTTCCTCTATCAGTTCGATGATCGCGCGCGTACCCATCGGCGCCTGCGGGTGGCCCCAGACCAGCGAGCAGCCATAATTGTTCATGCTCATCAGATCGGCGCCGGTCTGGCGGGCGAAGTAGACGTCGTTCACTGCGAACGGGTTATGGGTCTTGATCGCGGCCAAGTCGCGAAAGCCGCGACCAGCCTGGTCCAGGGCGCGCTGCGCGGCCGGTACCGTGGCCTCCGGCATATAGGCCAGCGCCGCACGCGCCATGCCGAAGCCCTGCAGGCGCACGGCGATTTTGGGGTTGGTCGACAGCTCGCGCGCTTTCTCGCGCGTCGTGAGTATGATCGCGGCATTGCCGTCTGCAGGGTGCGTCTGGCCGCCGAAGGTGACCGTGCCTCCTTCGGCGACGGGTTTGAGTTTCGCCAATCCTTCCGCCGTTGATGTCGACACGCCTTCATCGCCGTCGAGCGTGCCGACCGTCTTCTTGAAATTCGGTGCCGGCACCTCGAACGGCAGGGTCATGAAGCGCTTGAGAAAGGCGGCGTCGTTCTGGAGCGCGTCGCGGTACTGTTGCTCGCGGCGCAGCACCACCTCGTGCTGCTGCGCCGTGGTTATGCCGTGCTTGGCCGCTACGTTCTCGGCGGTCTTCAGCATCGAATGGCCGCCTAGCGGGTCGCAGCCGAAGTTGTCCATCACCCAGTCTTCGGCCGCGCCGGTGCCCCCCGGGCCGCGCGGATTGGGATAATAGAGGTGCGGTCCGTTGGAAGTCCGGTCGCAGTTGACCACGAGCGCCGTGCTTGCCATGCCCACCTCGATCTCCTGCGCCGCCGCGAGCAGCGTGCGCACGCCGGTAGCGCAGGCCTGCATTAGCGTGGGGCCGCTTGCCTGTCCCGCGCCTATCATGCCGGTCAGCCAGGGCAAACCAAAGAACGAATGCTTCTGCGGCACGGAAAAACCGAGCACGCCGTAGTCGAACTGTGCCGGATCCAGTTTCCGTTTCGCCAGTTCCTTGCGCGCCACCTGCGCGGCGAATTCAACCGCGTGCAGGTTGGCAAAACTGCTCTGCCAGCGGGCGAAGGGCGTGCTCCAGTAGGCACCGTAGGGAATTTCAGCTTTATAGGTCATTTCCGTGTACTCCTAGCTTTTTGAAATAACGAGGCGATCCATCTTCCCGTGCTCCACTACGTCAGAGCGACTGTGGCCTTGCCCAATTGAAGGTTTTCGCCTTTCTGGTTTTGCGCAGCGATTTCCACATCGACCAGTTTTTCGCCGGCGTGTTCGCGCTTGCCCGCGATTCTGCCGCTGCAGGTGATGACATCGCCCGGTAAAGCCATGCCTACGAAGCGCGCCGACAGGCTGCGCAGCTGCTTCTGCGGGACCCATTGGGTAACCAGTCGCCCGAGAAAGCCCAGGGGCAGCATGCCGTGGGCGATGATGCCGGGAAGGCCTCCGGCCTTCGCCGCTTGCTCGTCGACGTGGATCGGATTGTGGTCCGCGCCCGCGCCGGCATAGAGCGCGAGCTGCAGATGCGAAATCGCCGGCATGGTAACCGCGGGAATCGCATCGCCGACGTTGATGTCCTCGAAAACAACCATGTTCGTTCCTCAGTTGCGCACGACCACGGTGGTCCGCAGGTCGCAAACGTGCTCACCGCGCTGGTTTTCCATTCGTGTCTCGGTGACCAGGAATTCCAGCGCCCCGTTCTTCTTGTCGTAGACGTCGACGACTGTTTGCCGCCCGGTGAGCACATCGCCCGCGCACAGGTCGGCGTGGTAGTCAAAGGATTGTTCTCCATGCATGGCGCGGCGTTTGTCGATACCGAGTTCGTCCAGAATCATGAAAGATTGGTTGGCATCCATGATCATGGCGAAAGGGAAGGTTGGAGGGGCGGGCAGTGAACGGTAGCCGGCGCTTTTCGCGGCCGCTTCGTCGAAGTAGATGGGGTTGGTTTCGCCGATGGCCTCGGCGAAGCTGCGCACCCAGCGCTTCTCGACCCCCACGGTGAAAGCAGGGTACCGCTTGCCGACGATGCTTTTGTCTATCATTTTGCTTTCCCGTCACGGGTTCTTTGATCGTTTGCCGCGCTCGAGACCCACCGCGGCGATGAAGGCGCGCTTGGCTTCCCTCAGGTGATCGCGCATGGCCAGGGCGGCCGCGTCGCCGTCTCCCGCCGCGAGTGCCGCGGCGATGCGCTTCAGGCCCCGCAGCACGACATTTCGCACCTTGGCGTTGCTGAGGGTAAGCGCACGCAGATGTTGCACGTGGTCGGCATAGAGTTCGACCGCGTGCACCAGGCGCCGATTGGGTACCAGTGTCAGCCAGGCGGCGCGAAACAGCGCGTTGGCCTCGATGAAGGCCTCGTTGTCGCCAGCCTTGTGCGCGGCGTTGCTGGCCTGCAGTGCTTGCACCACCGGCGCCAGCGCCGCGGGGTCATTGGCCTGCTCCGCAACATGGCGTAGCGCTTCGGGCTCCACCAGAAAGCGGACCTCGTATATATCGTTGACATTCTGCAGGGTCAATGCCGGCACGGAAAAGCTGCGCCCATCGGAGGAGACCAGCCCTTCGCTCGCGAGGCGCGTAAGCGCTTCGCGCACCGGGGTACGCGAAACGCCGAGCCGGGCCGCAAGCTGCACTTCCTGCAGCGGGTACCCCGGCTGTATTTTGCCGTTGCGCAGATTGGCGCGCAGCGTCCGATAGACCTGGTCGCCGAGAGCGAGCGGGCGTTCAACCGGATTCAGCAAATCGACCACGGAGGCATTTCCTTTGCAGCGGACAGAGAGGGCCTTGCTTGGATATTGCATACTGTATACATTGACGACGTGTTTGTAAACACCGTCCGCCTGCCGATCGGTCCAGGGGCGCGGCAAGATAAATCTGCCACCAAAAAAATCGGATTCCACAGCTTGGATTGTCGGACAATGCAAACTCCAAACTCCAAACTCCAAACTCAAGGCCAACGCAGGCCGGGGCAGAGGACGCAGCGGCGCCGGTTCGAATCGCATTACGCCGGGTCGTCTTGGTAGCATAGCGGTCGGGGCCGAATCGGCTCGGCTGCTTTCAGGGAAGCGCAAAGTGCGCGCCTCCTGTTCTTGTTGCAGGTTCCGCGTGAAGGAGACCCAACGTGAGTCGCAGTGTTCTCGATGAAGCCCATATTCACCCGGCGATACGCGATGTCATCGCAAATAACCACGCCGACATCGTCCGGGAGGTACAGGCCGCGATCGCCGGCAACGATATCGTCGTCGTCGGCATGGCGCAGAATCCGTTTCCAAAGAAGGTGAGGAAGATTCTCAGCCGGCAGGGGGTTCCCTTCAAGTACCTTGAATATGGCAGTTACCTGAGCGGCTGGCGGCGCCGCAATGCACTGAAGATGTGGACCGGCTGGCCGACCTTTCCGATGGTATTCGTCAAAGGTGTGTTCGTCGGCGGCGCCGGAGATCTGCAGAGGCTGATCGCAAACGGGGAGCTTGGACGGATGCTGGGCGGGAAGGCCTGACCCGGAATGCCGGACAGGTAGCGCGCGCCGCGCACGTTTATAATCCGGCACGGTCCTCAAATTGACTGTGTTGGCCATCGAAAGGAAACAGCATGCCGCATATCACCGCCGCCGACGGCGTCAGCCTGTACTACGAAGAAGCCGGCGAGGGAACGCCGATCCTGTTCGTGCACGAATTCATGGGGGAGTACCGCAGCTGGGAAGCGCAGCTGCGCTATTTCTCGCGGCGTTACCGCTGCATCGCCTACAACGCGCGCGGCTATCCGCCCTCGGACGTGCCGGAGAAGGTGGAGGACTACAGCTTCGAACACGAATGCGCGGACATCCTGGCGATGCTCGATGGCCTGAAGATCGACCGGGCGCACATCGTCGGGCTTTCGATGGGCGCGTTCGCCACATTCTATTTTGGCATGCGGTGGCCCGAGCGCGCGCTGTCACTCACGCTTGCCGGGATCGGCTCGGGATCCATGCCCGAGTCGCGCGCCAGCTTCAAGCGGGAATCGGAAGCCGCGGCCGAGCAGCTCCTGGCCGGCAGCTGGGAGAAAAGCGCAGCTGCGCGGGGCGAGTCGCCGACGCGCGTGCAGCTGCAGAACAAGAATCCGCGCGCTTTCGCCGAGTTCATCGACCTGGTAAAAAGGCACTCGGCCAAGGGTTCAGCGTTGACGCTCAAGGGCTATCAGGCGCTGCGCCCTTCGCTCGGCGACTTCGAGGCGCAGATGGCGAAGTGCAAGCTACCCACACTGATCATCAGCGGCGACGAGGACGAGCCCTGCCTGGATGCTTCGCTCATGCTCAAGCGCCATATGCCCTCCGCCGGCCTGGTGTTCATGCCGCAAACCGGACATGCGTGCAATCTCGAGGAGCCGGAGTTTTTCAATATGCTGTGCGAGCAGTTCTTCCATCAGGTCGAGTCGGGACAGTACCGCATGCGCGATCCGCGCGCGGCGCCCGGGCGCATATTCTGAACCGGCGTTCGCGCCGTGGATGAAGCGCCGGGGAGAACGAGTCTTGCAGACGATGCCATGCCATCGCTGCGCGACGTCCTCGCCGCCCGAACCCATGTCTATCGCCACCTCAGGCCCACACCGCTGTACCGCTATCCCGGTCTGAGCGAACTGATCGGGGCCAATGTCTGGGTGAAGCATGAGAACCACCTGCCCGTAGGCGCATTCAAGGTAAGGGGCGGGCTGAACCTGGTGGCACGGCTGAGCGATAAGGAGCGCGCGTCGGGGCTGTTTACCGCTTCGACCGGGAACCACGGCCAGAGCATTGCTTACGCGGCGCGCGCGCATGGCGTGCGCGCAACCATTGCCGCACCGGAAGGGGCCAATCCGGGAAAGGTGGCGGCGATGCGCGGGCTCGGGGCCGAGGTCGTGTTCCACGGCCCAGACTTCGACAGTGCGCGCGAGTGGGTGGCGGGCATCGCTGCGGCGCAGGGCGGACGCTTCGTCGGTCCCACCGAGGACCTGTTGATTCATGGCGTCGGGACGTATGCGCTCGAAATAATCGAGGACCTGCCCGAAGTCGACGCGATTATCGTCCCCGTAGGCGCGGGCAGCGGCGTCTGCGCGACCAGCATCGTCGCCAAGGGCATCGACCCGGAGATACAGGTCATCGGCGTGCAGTCGGCACAGGCGCCGGCGATGCAGAGGAGCTGGGCATCCGGCAAAGCGGTCAGCGCGGACATGAGAACGGTCGCCGAAGGACTGGCCACGCGCGTTCCGTTCGAGAACACGCAGCGGATTATGCGCAAATACCTGGATGATTTCGTGCTGGTCGAAGACGCTGCAATCGAAGACTCGATCCTGTTGCTGTTGGAGCACACGCACAATCTCGCAGAAGGCGCGGGTGCGGCGGCGCTCGCCGCCGCGATTGGGCTCAGGGACCGCCTGGCGGGAAAGAATGTGGTCCTGGTGTTGAGCGGCGGCAACCTCTCCCTGGATCAGCTGCGCCGGCTGTTTGCGCGCCAAAGGTCCTCCGGCTGAGCAGGCTGGGCGCCGCTCCCAGTCGTGGCGCTGGAGCCGGAGCGCTCCCAAGGCGCCGAGGAATGTCGAAAAATGTCGCCGCTGGCGCCGACCTCGTTCATAATGGCGCTGGCGGGCCGCCCCGCATCGCAGCGTAGTGAACCTGGTCAGGTCCGGAAGGAAGCAGCCACAGCTATTTACTGCGAGTGCCGGGGGTCCGGCTCGCCAAACCCGAATCCTTTCTCCGCGACCTTTGCGACGCTGGTAAAATTTCAACATGAGCTACCAGGTCCTCGCGCGCAAGTGGCGCCCGCGCAATTTTGCCAGTTTGATCGGGCAGGAGCACGTGGTGCGCGCGCTCACGCATGCGCTGGAGCAGAATCGCCTGCACCACGCCTATCTGTTCACCGGCACGCGCGGCGTGGGCAAGACGACGCTGGCGCGCATTCTGGCCAAAGCGCTCAATTGCGAGACCGGCATCACCGCGACCCCCTGCGGCGTCTGCTCCGCCTGCACCGAGATCGACAGCGGCCGTTTCGTCGACCTGATCGAAATCGACGCCGCCACCAACACCGGCATCGACAACATGCGCGAACTGCAGGACAACGCGGTATATGCGCCGACGCGCGGGCGGTTCAAGGTGTTCGTGATCGATGAAGTGCATATGCTGTCGAAGCAGGCATTCAACTCGATGCTGAAAACGTTCGAGGAGCCGCCCGAGCACATTAAGTTCATTCTCGCCACCACCGATCCGCAGAGGATCCCGGTTACCGTGCTGTCGCGCTGTTTGCAGTTCAATCTGAAGCAAATGCCGCGCGAGGCGATCTATGAACACCTCGGCTACATTCTGCAGCAGGAAAACACCGCCGCCGAGCCGGCGGCGCTGCGGCTGATCGCCCAGGCCGCGCAGGGCAGCATGCGCGACGCGCTTTCGCTGCTGGACCAGGCGATCGCCTATGCCGGCGGCAGGGTGAGCGAGGAGGCGGTGCGCGCGATGCTCGGTGCGATCGATCAGGATTACCTGTTCAAGCTGCTCGACGCCCTGGCGCAGCAGGACATCAAGGCGATGCTTGCGGTCGCCGACGAGATGGAGTCGCGCAGCCTTTCCTTTGACAGCGCACTGCAGGATTTCGCCACGCTGCTGCATCAGCTCGCGCTGGCGCAGAGCGCGCCCGACGCCCTGGGCCAGGATCTGCCCGAGCGCGAGCGCATCCTCGCTCTGGCGCGGCAGTTCGACGCCGAAGAACTGCAACTGCATTACCAGATCGCCTTGCACGGGAGGCGCGACCTGCCGCTGGCGCCCGACGAATATGCCGGCTTCAGCATGAGCCTGATGCGCATGCTGGCGTTCCGGCCGGACCAGGCGGGTGCCGCTGCCGTACCTGCGCCGGCAAAAAAAAAACCTGAGGCCGCGGCCGTGCAAGATGCAGGTGCGGCCAAGCCTGCTCCGGGCAGGTTCGGCGCGCGCAGCGACGCGAATGCGGTCGGACCGGCATTCGACGGGGATTGGCCAAAGCTCGCCAATCTGCTCAAAGTGAGCGGTGTTGCCAGACAGCTCGCGCAGCAGAGCGAACTGCGCAGTTTCGACGGCGAGAGCATGGAACTCGGTCTGGCATACTCTGCCAAGCATCTGGCCGAGCGTATCTACCAGGACAAGCTGCGCGCGGCGCTGCAAGGGCATTTCGGCAAGGCCGTTGCGCTCAAGATTGTAATCGGAGAGATCAGCGGCAATACCGCAGCGGTCCAGGCGCAGACCGAGCGCCAGGCACGCCAGGACAAGGCGCTGGAAGCGATACAGGGCGATGCATTTGTGCGCGAACTGATGGACAGCTTCGACGCCACCATCGTCGGCGATTCGGTCAAACCTACTTAGCGCACGATCCGCAGGAGAGTACTTTATGATGAAAGGTCAGTTGGCCGGCCTGATGAAACAGGCGCAGCAGATGCAGGACAACATGCGCAAGATGCAGGAGCAGCTTGCCAGCGTGGAAGTCGAGGGACAATCCGGCGCAGGCATGGTCAAGGTGGTGATGACCTGCAAGCACGACGTCAAGCGTATCAGCATCGATCCTTCGCTCGTGGGCGACGACAAGGAGATGCTGGAGGACCTGGTCGCAGCAGCGGTAAACGACGCTGTGCGGCGCGTGGAGGCGACGGTGCAGGAGAAAATGGGCAGCCTCACCGCGGGCATGGGGCTGCCCCCGGGAATGAAGCTGCCGTTTTGAGACGCACAGTCGCGAGCGATGAGCCTAATGGCTGCGGCCGACCGTCCTGCCTTCCGTAGTGCCGGTTTCGCGCGCGGATGAAACCGCCGTCTTCGCTCGAAGCGCTGATTGAAGCGCTGCGCTGTCTGCCCGGAGTCGGGCCGAAGTCGGCGCAGCGCATGGCCTATCACCTGTTGCAATACGACCGCGACGGCGCGCAGAAGCTGTGCGAGAGCATAGGGAAGGCGCTGCAAAGCATACGCCGCTGCGCCAAGTGCAATAGCTTTACCGAGGATGAGATCTGCACCCTGTGCAGTTCGCCCCGGCGCGACGCCTCGCTGCTCGCGGTGGTCGAGACGCCGGCCGATCTGCTGATGATGGAGCAGACCCTCGCGTTCCCGGGGATGTATTTCGTGCTCATGGGGCGGCTGTCGCCGCTCGACGGCATCGGGCCCAAGGATATCGGCCTGGACCGGCTGCTCGCGCGCGTCAGCGACGGCGTCGTGCGCGAGGTGATCCTGGCGACGAATTTCACCAACGAAGGCGAAGCCACCGCGCATTACATCGGCGAGATGCTGCGCAGTCGCAACATCAAAGTGAGCCGCATCGCGCGCGGGGTGCCGGTGGGCGGAGAACTCGAGTACGTGGACAGCGGGACGCTCGCTCAGGCGGTGGTGGAGCGCAGGACGCTGTGAGCGCGAAAAAGCCGCTGGAAGGAATCAAGGTCATCGAGCTGGGACAGCTCATCGCCGGCCCGTTCGCGGGCAAGCTGTTTGCGGAGTTCGGCGCCGAGGTGATCAAGATCGAGCCGCCGGCAACCGACGGCCAGCCCGGCGGGGATCCGCTGCGCCAGTGGCGCAAGCTGCACAAGGGCACGTCGCTGTGGTGGTATGCGCAGGCGCGCAACAAGAAGTCGGTCACGGTGAATCTGCGTCTGGCTGAAGGGCAGGAAATCGTGCGCAGGCTGGCGCGCGACGCGGACATCGTGATCGAAAATTTCCGTCCCGGCACCATGGAAAAGTGGGGTCTGGGTTACGACCGCCTGGCCGCGGAAAATCCGGGGCTGATCATGCTGCGCCTGTCCGGATTCGGCCAGACCGGCCCCTATCGCGACCAGGCCGGTTTCGGCGCGATCGGCGAGGCCATGGGCGGGCTGCGCTACCTCACCGGCTATCCGGACCGGCCACCAGTGCGCTCCAACCTGTCGATCGGCGATTCGCTCGCCTCTCTGCATGGCGTCATCGGCGCGATGATGGCTTTGCATCATCGCAATATGAATGGCGGGCGCAAATCGGGCAAGGGCCAGATCGTGGATGTGGCGCTGTACGAGGCGGTATTTTCCATGCTGGAGAGCACTCTGCCGGAGTTCGACATGTACGGCGTCGTGCGCGAGCGCAGCGGCAGCAACCTGTCGGGCATCGTGCCGTCCAACACCTACCTCACCAGGGACGGCCAGCATGTGCTGATCGCAGCCAACGGCGACAGCATATTCAGGCGGCTGTGCGCCGCAATGGGGCGCGACGATCTCGGCAGCGATGCCACGCTCGCCGACAACGCCGGGCGAGCCAAACGCGCCGAGGAACTCGATGCCATAATCGGCGCCTGGGTCGGCGCGCACGATGCGGCGGCTTTGCTCGCCATACTGGACAGGGCGCAAGTGCCTAACGGAAAAATCTACAGCATCGCCGACATCGCCAGTGACCCGCAGTTTCTGGCGCGCAGCATGATCCGGCAATTCACGCTCGACGATGGCACGCCGTTGAAGTTGCCCGGCATCGTGCCCAAGCTCTCGGATACGCCGGGTGATGTCAACTGGATCGGTCCCGAGCTGGGCGCACACACCGAGGAAGTGCTGCGCGCGCATGGCTACGACGCAGCCGCGATCGCGGACCTGCGGCAGAAGAAGGCGATATGAAGCTGGGGGCGGGCGGCGCAGGCACCGCCCCGATCGCGTTCAAGGGGCGCGGCGCGGCGGACAATCCGCAAGGCCGCTTCGAGCGCCTGGAACGCGAGGCTGTCGACGACGGCTGGGCGCACGAAGGCACAGAGGCGCGCGGTCCGCGCACCGAGGTCACGCTCAAGCAGGCGCGCACTATCATCAGCCGCAACGAATCGCCGGATGTCCCCTTCTCCCAGTCGATCAACCCCTATCAGGGCTGCGAGCACGGCTGCATCTATTGCTACGCGCGTCCCAGCCATGCGTACCTGGGACTGTCGCCAGGCCTGGATTTCGAAACAAAACTGTTCGCCAAGGCCAATGCGGTGCAACTGCTGCGGGAGGAATTGTCGCGTCCGGGTTACCGCTGCGACGTCATCTCGCTTGGCGCCAACACGGATCCGTACCAGCCGATCGAACGCACTTACAAGATCACGCGCGGCATCCTGGAAGTATTGTCTGAGTGCGATCATCCGCTGGGCATTGTGACCAAGTCGGCGCTGGTGGAGCGCGACCTCGATCTGCTCGCACCTATGGCGCGCAAGGGCCTGGTGCATGTGTTCGTTTCGATCGGCACTTTGGACCATGATCTCATGCGCCGGCTGGAGCCGCGTACCAGCGCGCCCGCGCGCCGGCTGGAAGTGCTGCGTGCGCTGAGCGCGGCAGGCGTCCCCTGCGGCGTGCTGGTGGCACCGCTTATTCCTTTCCTGAACGACAGCGACCTAGAGATGGTGCTGGAGCGTTCAGCCGGGGCGGGCGCGGCGATCGCGGGTTATCAGATTTTGCGCTTACCCTACGAACTGAAAGACTTGTTCAAGGACTGGCTGGAGCGGCATTACCCGCTCAAAGCGACGCGCATTATGAGCCAGGTACGGCACATGCGCGGCGGGCGCGAGAACGATCCCCGTTTCGGCGCGCGCATGAGCGGAGAGGGCGTTTTCGCCGAGTTGCAGGAGCGGCGCTTTCGTCTGGCATGCGAGCGCTACGGCCTGAACCGACATGGCCGCAATCAATTGGATACGACACGCTTCATGCCTCCGGCTGGAACGGGTCAGCTGGACCTGTTCGGCTAGGCATTTTCGGATCTGTCGTCCCCGTTCGCGACTACAGGGTCGACCTCGAACGCCCAGGCGACCTGTCGGAAATCCGCCTGACGCACCGTCTTTTGAAGTTGCATGTGCATGTCTGCGCACGATGAAGGTTCAAATCTTCTTTTGGGGTGCGCCGGCGGTTCTGCAATGCATGTTTCCGACATTGGAAAAACGCATTTAAGTTTGACACTGATTGCGCATGTTGGCTATAATCTCCCCTCTGTAGCGGACTCACGTTCGCGCGGACACGGACGCGGGGTGGAGCAGTCTGGCAGCTCGTCGGGCTCATAACCCGAAGGTCGTAGGTTCAAATCCTGCCCCCGCAACCAACAAAGCAACAACGCTCTTTAAAAATTTACAGCCGATAGGTGTGGGTGCTGGGTGTGGTGTGAAGGTGCCTGGGTGGTTTTTCTGCGCGCAAGTGCGGGGGGCTGACTGGGTACTGACTCGCATAGATACACTT
>Ga0307377_10006237_pt1 | contig 12535 bp, 20 predicted proteins | sample TR3MG_FD_202535 | JGI IMG/M metagenome (GOLD analysis project Ga0307377, IMG submission 202535) | Soil microbial communities from Risofladan, Vaasa, Finland - TR-3 | ecosystem: Environmental > Terrestrial > Soil > Coastal area > Acid sulfate soil | place: Finland: Risofladan, Vaasa | collected...
CCGATTCCGAATCCGTATCCGCATCCGTTTCCTTCTCCGTCTCCGCTTCCGCGTCCGTCTATGAAGTTACTCATGGCGCGAAGTCTCGCCTCTAACTTTTTCCTCCAAAATGCGGGCCCACGCCCCTCCTCCAGCTTTATGTAGTTCAGGGATAGTCATCTCTACAGTCCAATCAAGCCCGCGCTCATTAAGCCAAAGGTCTATGCCTTCCCGACAAGCAAGAGTAATTCTACGAAACAGGAGGACAGAAAATTTATAGTTTTCTTTTGAATACTTTTTCTTTTCGTCTTCTGTTAGTGTGTAGCCGTCTCTTTTAAATTTTGCTTCCTCGATTGCCTCCAATACTGTTTTGCCGTGCGCGCAACCAGGAACTCCTAGAAGCTCGGCAAAATACGTTTTACTGTTGCCGTCTTTATCGTAGAGAATCTCGATAACTTCGCCACCAGGCGCGGTAAACACTTCGCCCCTAGTCCACATTTCAAGCCCATCTCTGTAGGCAGGATATAGATTATTTTCCTTCATAACTTAAAACCGAATCCCATGCTTCTTTTGTCATTTCTGCTATTTCTAGTCCACTTGGATTAACTATAGTTACGCTAGTTAGTGCGGCTCCAATAGAGTGATCGGCACCGTCTTTTAAACCGTTAGCCGCAACGTCAGAAATCGAACCAGACTTATCTCTTGTGTATATTCTCCATAAGCGTCTTGCGTTTTTTAGTTCTATTGTGCAGGTTTTAAAGTCAACAGAGTTTACTATCCCTGCATGAACACCAGCCACGTTTGCTCTAACGATTACAGGCTTTCCTATTAGGTTTTCGTTTATTGTATTTTCTTGCATTTTATCTCCTTGTTTTTTGTTTGTTATTGTAAAATTCCGCTTCCGTATCCGCTTCCGAATCCGCTTCCGCTTCCGTTTCCGATTCCGAGTCCGATTCCGTATCCGCTTCCGTTTCCGCATCCGTTTCCTTCTCCGAATCCTTCTCCGTATCCGCTTCCTTCTCCGCTTCCGCGCCCGTCTCCGATTCCGTATCCGCCTATTACATATTCATCCATTATTTCTTCCAACCAATACTTTTATTAAAAATTCATGTAAATCGTTACTCATTTCTCCCCGCCCCACTAATTACATATTTTGTTATGTGTTTTACTAAATACTTGCACCATGTTTACATCTCTTTTCCTGCTCCACAGCATGTTTTAATCCGTCGATAATATCTTGCCCTGCTGTGCTTTCTTTGTTCGATTTATAAAACTCGTCTATAAGCTCAGAGCATCTTGGTTCCGTCTTTGCAACAACGCCGTATTTTTTATTTTTAAAATAGAACAATTTTCCCCACGCACCGCAAACAGAACACTTCACGTTCGATGGCCCCCGTGCTTGCATTATATGCGGACACTTATCTTCACTCATGGTTCCCCTCCGCTCCAGCATCAGTACTGTTTTGGGAGTCGCATTGTTTTAGTGCCTTCCATGCTCCATGAATAGCGTCAATAATTTCTGCTGTATCTGGCCTGTTTGCAATGTTTCCTAAAACTGGAATGTTTCTAAACTTTTCCAAAGCATCGCGCAGTATCTTATTTTCTTGCTCGTAGTGAGTGCGTGCTGACTTGGCTCCAAGTTTATAGCCCCTATAATAATCGTATTCGGATTCAAGGTCTGGGCAATACCTTTTTCTAGCCATCTCCTCTATATCTTTATCGTTTAACATCGGGCTTCCTTTTTATTCTCCTCAACTTCGCAGTCTAAGTGAGGAAGTCTTGTGAATCGTGCTGCATACTTTTGATCTATGTCCATACAAACCGTACCCTCGTGCAAATAAGCGTAGTACTTAACTAGTTTTTTTGGTTCTTTCCATTCCGAAACTAAGCTATAGTCTGAGTTGGCGTAGCCACAACCGTAATCCCCGCCCAGAGTCCAGGTCCAGATTTCCATTCGCCACTTGCCTCCTACTAAAATCGAACCATGTACAGGGTATTTACCTTCGCCGTCTGTATAATAAATCCTAACCTTAAGCCCATTGCGAGTTGTATAAAACTTTCCTGCTTCTACTTTCATTTTTTCTTTCTCCTTGGGGCACTCTTGGGTACAGCCCTTTTGATAAACTCCTCGTTGATAGCAGCTTGTATCTCCATGTGTTTAAGCATGTTGCCAACATTCCGGCCCACGAGCCCATAGTCCCGTCGCAAGTATTCGATCTCCATACTAAACTTTTGTACCTGGATATAAGTAGCAGCACACCAGAGCAAAGTGATAGCAGTCCAAAACGCTATAAAGAAATCTTGCATGTTTCTCATTGGGCCCCCGATGCTGGATACACTGTGCAGTTGCAACACAACTTGCATTCATCACAACAATCTTCCAATTTATGTTTGTATTCTTCACAGCGAAGGCACTTGCCTTGCATCCTAAGTATAGACACAGTTTTCGGAGCCTCGATACACAAATGTTTTTGTGCGCCGCCATCCCCTCCGTGGTGGTCCCACCAAATTCTCACGTTATCAAATATTCCCAGTGCGTCTTCTTGCGTTTGAGCAAACTTGGAAATTTTGTTGTGCTCCTCGACGCATAACAGCTTGGTGGAATTATCCGGTACGGGCATATCTTCCCACCATATATAAACTTTTCCGGCTATCAGGATACGCTGACCTGCCCTACGTTTCAATTTCATTACTGGTATTGTGTTCAAAGAACCTCCATGGTGTTTTGTAGATTATTCATTTTACTGTGCGTCAATTGTTTTATATCATTAACTTAGGCAGTTGATCTCCTACTGCCTTTGCCCCCTTTGAGTTTTCTTCATTTTCTCATTGGGGGCTTCTTAGTAGCATAACCATATTTTGCTTGCAAGCAAGTACAAATTAAAATAACTTATGGGCCATGGAGATCTTGGGTCTATTAACTGCTTCAATTGCACAATACTTTTTCTACTCTAGCTGGACACCCGCCTATGTTCTGTGCTCTCTGGTTATGTCCTGTTATGTCGGCAAGACTTTTCATTGGTCGGTAGCACTGTGCTTCTTAACTACTGCGCTGCTATCTATATATACTTTCTCCATGCCAGGAAACCAGTACGCAAGATTTAGCAAGATAGATAGAATAGTTATATCTAACCTAAGCCTCAACGCATATCTAACCATGACGCTATTTATGATCGTGTTCCTTGCGTTTAAACGCAAGCACTGGTTGGCATTTACCAAAGCCATCGGTGTTGTGTGTGCGGTAGAAATTATTTTTATTGGTGGCCAAGCCCTGTGCGGAGTTACTCCATATCTTCGTGCGGGGTTTTTTAACAACGCATCTATGGCAGGTTGCTTCGTTGGTTTTGCATACCCCTTCATGCGGGAGTTAATCTTTATTCAGTTGAGAAATAAATACATCGGCTGGGCCTCGGCCCTAGCAGCTTTGATAGCTGTACTACTTACAGATAGCTCCATGGCTCTTGGTACTTACTGCGTAACTACTTTTGTGCTGCTACTAAAGTACCGTTGGTACAAGCTAGCACTCGCACTGTTTACAATTCCTGTTGTTGGTTACTTGTTACAAGGATCCATACTATTTGATAGCACAGGGAGACGAGCCATAATAACCATGGGGTTAGATTGGTGGTGGCAGTATGGTAGCCGCTGGATAGGGCAGGGCCCCGGCACTAGTGCCGTGTTCCTTCCTTTTCTACAACAACATGCCCAGGGTCCAGAGTATAAGCATGCTATATTTCTTTGGTTCCATAGTGATTGGGTACAGTTATTATTTGAGCAGGGGATAGTTGGCCTGGGGGTGTATCTTGTTGGCTTCCTAACAGCCGTGAGACATGCTCTCCGGGCCAGCTATCTCATTGCTCCACTGTTTGGTGTTGCCTTTTGCGCACTTGGTAACTTCCCGGTACACTGGCCTGTACATGCATTCACCTGTATGGGTATAATATTAATGTGTTTTCATTTTGGGAGAAAAAGTAATGCCAAGGAAGATATTAATTCGGGACGAAGTATTCGACCCAAGACTAGTTAGCATTGAGGACCCCCGGATCGATAAAAATAAATTACCAGAAGGTACATCTTCGCTATTCGTATCGAAGTCCTTAAATTTGCAAGAGCTTGGTAGGTTGCTGCGCGAAGAACGTGTCCGTGAAGAGACTACTGGTGTACCCATGATACCCAGAAACTACAACAATATCAGTGCAGAAGAGGTAGAGGACCTAAACCAATACCATGGGCAAATAGATGAGAAAACGGGAGAGCCTGTGGAACCTGTGTTCGAGCAAGTATATGGTGGTAAAGCAGGGGCACAGCTTGCAGATACAATGGTATCTCAAGGTTCACAAAAGGAAAAAGAGTTTGCATTGGGCTTCTTAGCAAAATCATACTCCCGGATGTCAACCGGAGGGAAAAATTTAAACTTTGAAAAGTCTTTACGACTGAATAACTTGGGGCAGATAGCAGATGCCCTACGTGAAGGTAGGAGACGCAGCGGAGAGTAAAAACTAAGGAGGTGCTATCACGGAAGATACACTACCAAAAGGAATACCAGTACTTAAGGGTGCGCTACGTACCAGCAAAGATAGTTTAACCATCAAAGCGTACAACGCATACTCCGACATGCAGTACAGGTGTAACAACAAAAACTCCAAGTCGTATAAAGACTACGGGGGGAGGGGTATCCGGGTCAGATTAGGACGCCGCGACTTTGTATCTTGGTTCGTATACCATGGTAGGAAGTTTATGAAGCGATACCCCGGAGTTCGGTTCGGGGTGGGTAGAACAGACCACGACCTAGACTACAGATACAACAACATTTCATTGGTAAGCGTCAGAGAAAATTCTATGGAAGCTATGGGCAGGATTAGAATTTGCAGCGTGTGCAAAAAGAAGTTACACTCTACCGTAGGAGATTAAAATGCTAGGATTGACACAGTGGGACGGTGATGAGATCAAGAAGCACCGTAAGAATTTAAAAGTAACTCAGACAGCCCTGGCAAACAAGCTAGGTTGTAGGCAACAAACCATAAGCGAGTGGGAGTGTTGCTCATATTTGCCGCGCAACGCCTACCAAAAACTATTGACTCTGGTTTTTAATGATCTATACATGGACATGAATTTGGAACATAAAAGGTTTTCGAGGAAAGAAAGAAGTGAAGTTCTCAAGAAGAAAGAAACTGTCGAAGATAACGAAGAAGCAGGAGTTGATATATACTAGCCCCGAGGGTGGCTTTACTGTCACCGCTTGCCGACAAGGTGTACAGATGGGAGGACTTAGCCCCATACTATCTACTCAAGAGGATCTCCTAGAGATGGCTAAAGTTATATCGGGTGCTTGGCAGGACCATGAAGAGCTCTTAAGAGAGGCCAAGGCAAGCCTAATTGCCCCATGAACTTTTTAATTAAACCTTGGGACCACCAACTAAAGGCAATCGATGAAGCTAAAGACAAGACAGCATACGCCTTTCTGTTCGAACAAGGGACAGGAAAGACTGGTGCTGCTATTAATACTATTAGGCATAAATTCAATAGCAATCGCCGCTTTATGCGCACTCTTATTTTTTGCCCCCCTATAGTAATAGACAATTGGAAGAACGAATTTAAGTTACACTCCAATGTGGATCCGAATAAAATTCTACTGCTCAAAGGTGCGAGCACATCCAGAGTCAAACTCTTGAACAAAGCATTCGTGTTTGATCCAGAGAGCAATCGAGTACCACAACCTGCTATTGCTGTTACAAACTATGAAGCCCTACTAATGAAAGACCTGTATGCCCTCCTCCAAGAATGGAAACCAGAAATCATTGTCTTCGACGAGTCCCACTACCTCAAGTCGATTGCGTCCAGCCGTAGTATCCTTGCACACAGACTTGCAAATCCTAGAGACTGCGTCCCACCTATTAAGTACTTACTTACGGGGACCCCGGTTCTTAATTCACCGTTGGATATTTTCATGCAGTATAAAATCATGGACGGTGGCGAGACTTTCGGAGATAACTTTTACGTCTTCCGAACTAGGTACTGCATCGATAGAAACGCAGGGATGCCCAAGAAAAAGTACTTCCCTAACTGGCAACCAAGAACGTTTAAACGTGATGGTGTTGACTCGTATAACGAGATCAGCAAAAAGATTTTTGAGAAAGGTATGCGGGTCGAGAAGTCCGAATGCTTAGACTTACCCCCAATGGTATACCAAAAGATGAGTGTGGATATGCCGAAGACTCAGGCTCTTATCTACCGTCAGCTCAAGCAAGACCTTATAGCATACGTAGACGAGGGTGTAGTAGTAGCAGAGCTTGCTATCACCAAAGCACTACGACTACTCCAGATAGCGTCAGGATTTTATAAGACAGATGATGGGCAAGAGATAGTTCTAAAGAACAACCCGAAGCTTACAGCACTCAAAGATTTACTGCGGGACTTAACCGTCCACCACAAGGTTATCATATGGTGTGTGTTCAAGAAGAACTACGAACAGATCCGAGAGCTTTGCGAGAGCCTTAAGATAGAAGCCGTGGAAGTTCATGGTGGAATTTCAGAAAAGGGTAAGCGCGAGTCAGTAGATCGTTTCACCAACAACAAAAAGGTGAGGGTACTGTTTGGGCACCCGGCCAGTGGAGGCATTGGTATCAACTTGGTAGAAGCAAGCTACTCCATATTCTACAGCAGAAACTTTGACCTAGGCCAGTCTCTACAAGCGGAGGCCAGGAACTACCGGGGCGGTAGCGAGAAGCATAAGAAGATTACACGGATAGACATGGTAGCGGCAGGTACTATCGACGAGTACGTCATGGAAAAACTCAAGGGTAAAGTAGACATGACCGAGTCTATTCTCACTGACATAGTGCAAGAATTAAAAAGAAAATAGTTCTTGCTTGCAAGCAACAACGTGGTATTTTCCTTCAAAGGAGATTATTATGGTCGATCAAATAACAGTAGAACAGCTTGACAAAATATTGGAGAGCCTATTCGATAAGCGAATAGAAGTTGACGAGGCTACCGCAGCAAAAACCAAATTGGAGAATGAACTAAGAGCACTTAAGACAGTGGTTATCCTGCACCTAAAAGAGTTGGATCGCAGTAACTATGCAGGGGGTAGGGGCTCAGTAACTATGTCCGAAAAGAGAAATGTTACCATGCCCAAGGATGTCGAGCATAAGAACATGCTTTGGAGTTGGATGCGAGATCGGGATATCTTCGATCAGTATGCAACCGTTAACTCCCGGTCGTTGAATGCGCTATACAAAGCAGAGTACCAGGCAGCACTAGAGAAGGGCCCAGATGCATTGATGACGTTTTCATTGCCAGGAATTGAAGCACCAACCGTACACGAAGATTTAACAATAAGAAAATCAAGAAAATAGGAGAAACAAAATATGGCTACAGAAATAGTACAAAGACAAGAGACTGCTTTAAAAACAGTCGGAACCATTACCACAGCAGAAGACATTCTTACTTCAGATTTGGTAATACCAAAAGTATTGTTGATGCAAGGACTCAGTGAGTTTGTATCCCAGAGACAAGCACAGTCTGGAGACATTGTTCGATCTATGTCTGCGGATAAACTTGGAGATGACGAGGTACCAGTATCTATCATACCAATTACATTTCGTAACATGTGGCTTAACCAAGAAAAGGTTGACGGCAAGTTCGAGTACCGGGGCATGGAAGGTAGAGACGCTAGCAACGAAAACGCAGAGTGGGACTATAAGATTGGTAACGTCCAATGGGGCAGAACAAAAGTTCTAGAGCTATTCTGTTTGCTTACGAATGACCTAGTAGCAGATGCCGCTCGAAGTAGTTCTGAGGATGACGACTTTGCGCCAAACTTAAACAATGTGGTTATGCCCCATGTGATCTCATTCAGATCAACTATGTTTAAAACGGGCAAGCAGTTTGTGTCTCACTTTAATAGCGCAAAGATGGCTGGTGTAGAACCATTCCGCTACAAGATCGATCTCAAGTGTGAGTCTACCAAGAATGACAAAGGTACATTTTTTGTATGGTCAATGGGTAAGACTACTCCTTGTGAGAAACCACACTATGTTATCGCTAAGAAGTGGCACGGCATAATCGCAGGTAAAGCTAAGAAGTTTACTGTCGACGATAGCGATGAAACCCGAACAGGGGATGAGCAACACATTGAAACAATAGACACTACAATAGAAACATCGGAGTACTAGATGCCAAAGAAGCCAAAGCCTAAACCGAAACCAAAGCCGAGTGGCTACTAGTGATAGTCTTAGGGCTAGACCTGGAAACTACGGGACTTAGTCCCGTAGATAACAGGGTCACGGAAATAGGGTACGTACTATGGGATACCCAGAAGTCGTACCCCCTACTCATGGAAAGCCACTTTGTTGGTAGCCCGGAGGTTATAAGACAGAACCTCCAAGAGATAGTTAACATCACGGGGATTAGTTGCGACATCTTAGAGAGCTACGGATCTCTATCAGAAGATGTTTGCAAGAAGCTCGATAACTTTCTTATCCTTCACAACCCAAAGTATATTATTGCCCACAATGGGGATGCCTTTGATAAACCTTTCTTATTGGAAGAGTTTAAACGCAGCGGCGTTACCGAGAAGCGTGTTGATACTATACCTTGGATAGATACCCGGTTCGACTTACCCTACGAGAAGAACCCCCGGTCCATGCATCTAAATCACTTGGCTATGGATGAAGGATTCATTAATCCTTTTCCCCACCGAGCGTTGACGGATGTACTAACCATGCTTAGAGTAATGTCGAAGTTTGACTTCGATAGCATCCTGGCCTACAAGACAATACCATGGGTATATGTCCGAGCCTTGGTTAGCTATGATGACAGAGACAAAGCCAAGCAGCAGAAGTATATGTGGGAGCAGGTGGGAGACAGAAAGTTTCCAAAGAGTTGGGTTAAGAAGCTTAAGCAAAGCTACTTAGAAACAGAACGAAAAAAATGCGATTTTGAAATCGTTGAAATAACAGGAGAATAACATGACAAAAACTACTACTACAAAAAACAGACCGGGACGCAAATTGTCCAGCTTCACTAACCCTATACATCCAAGAGTAACTGCACGTAATGCAACATTCTTGCGTAAAGTTGCCGTGAAGAATAACGTGAGCTATAGCCAGTTGGTTGACGGCATGATTAGTGCTTTTAAAAGTAACACTACTTTTACAATCAATTCAGCGAACACTACTACAAGCAAGTAAGTTTATGGTAGTTGCCCAAGACCTGTTCGATGAGATAGTCCAAAGACTGAAAACAATTCCCCGCTTATCTTTGGACACCGAAACGACGGGTCTAAGGCCATACCATGACAGCCGACTGTTCTCCATAATAATTGGTAGCCCCTCCAATAACTACTACTTCGACTTTAAAGAGCTGACCAAAACTCACTTCGATCTACTCCAAATAAACCTCTTCGACGACACATCCAAAACTTGGTATATCCACAACGCCAAATTTGATATGGCAATGCTCGCAAAGGATCATTGCTGCCTCAAAGGCAAAGTCTTCTGTACGATGGCCCTGGGGAGAGTCGAGTATAACGAACACTTCAAGTACGACTTGGATAGCTCTGCACAGCGCATAGGTTTTGAGAAAGACGACGCCGTAAAGAAGTACATCATAGAAAACAAACTCTACGACCAAGTACTACTTCCGGGTAAGAAAGCCAGAAAGAAGGACTTGCACTTCGACCAAGTTCCAAAGGAGATCATGGTACCCTATGCCGAGCGCGACGCGGAGATAACGTACCTACTTGGTAAGCACCTACAAGACTCACTCACTGAGCAAGCAAAGCAGCTATCCGGGATCAACGAGCTGGTAGAAAATGAAATGGAACTAACCAAAGTATGCTTTCGCATGGAGAGACTTGGGCTTCAAGCAGATATACCCTTTTGTAAGCGAGCAATAGCCCATTATACGCACGAATATAGGGGGTGTTTGAATGCATATTCGGAGGCTACGGAGTCCCTTTATGTAGGCTCCTGGCAGTCTTTAAGCAAAGTTTTTATTGGGGAAAAAGATAAGTGGGTCTATGGTAAACCCACTAAAAAGAACGGACAGATCAATCCAAAATTTGATGGAGATGTCTTAAAGAAATTCGACCATCCCCTCGCAAAAATAATCATAAAGCTTAGAGACATGAAGTCAAAGCTAGATTTCTTTAATGGGTTTGTATACCATGCTGATGAGCAGGGGATCATTCATCCAAACTGGAACCCCGGCTCTACAGTCAGCGGACGCTTTTCTAGCTCGGATCCTAACTTCCAGAATATAGAAAAGGCCCGGGATAAAGCGTCCATGCAAGAGGAGTTTCTAGTGCGCCGAGCAATAGTTCCTCGCCCCGGTTATATCTTTATTATGCCTGACTATGACCAAGTTGAGTACCGCTTGATGTTAGATTACGCAGCGGCTAAAGAGGGGCACACTACTCCTCTCGTAGATAAAGTGCTCGGGGGCTTAGATGTCCATGCTGCAACGCAGGAAATAGTAGACTCCGATGGATCCATGGGGTTCACCAGGAGCCAAGCCAAAGCAGTAAACTTTGGTCTGCTCTATGGCCAGGGCCTCGGAGCATTATCCGACTCTCTAGGAGTATCAGTCTTTAAGGCTAGGCGTATTCGATCCAAGGTCCTCGGAGCTGCACCAGAAATAGGCGGGTTGATTGCCCATATATCTAAACTAGCCAAGGCCCGGGGGTTCATATTTAATTGGATCGGCAGAAAGCTGCATCTTACGGCGCACAGTTTTGCCTATGGTATGCCCAATCGGTTAATCCAAAGTGGTAGTGCGGATATAACCAAGTTTGCAATGGTACAGATAGCAAAGTACCTAGATGGCCTACAGTCTCGTATAATTATGACTATCCACGATGAGCTGGTAATAGAGGTCCACGAGTCGGAGATTGACGTGGTACCCCATAAAGTTAAGGAGATTATGGAAGGTGTATACCCTTCAAAATATCTTCCATTAACAGTTGGCATGTGTTGGAGTGATAGGTCACTAGCAGACAAAATCGAGGGTTTTCCAAGTGGCACAGGGGCCGGAGGCAAAGTTTAGGCATACCAAGGTGGATCCTTTCCTCAAGAAACTACCCAATACATATTCAGTTTCTATACAACAAACCAGCATCCGAGGTACTCCAGACAAATTAATTTGTTGCCACGGTGTCTTTATTGGGTTAGAGTTAAAAGGGGACAAAGGCGTCCTATCAAAACTCCAAGTGTATAATCTAGATAAAATTAAGGCTGCTGGTGGAATAGCAATGGTATCCAAGCCATCTACGTGGGACTCAGATAAAGAGATTCTGATGGAGGTTGCCCTTACTGGGGTTGTTCCTACTCTCGATTCAGGCGGTTAAAGTCTTCTTCTACTTGTCGGGGTAGTTCTTCTGCTGCTTGTGCTTGTCGCCGCAATAAATTTTCTTTGGCGAGAGCTATGCGCCGAAGCCTATCCAAATCAACGTCTCCCCGTTGGGCATCCGTTCTTTGTCCCTCAAAGATTTTAATCTGAGGCTCGGGGTTTACTAGCTTGTTGAAAAAGTTATCGTTTTTTACTCTATTTTCAACCCTCAATAAATTTTCGATAGTCTCCTCGGTAATGAGGGGCTCTCGCTCTACAAAATCTTGTCTATCGTCGTAGTCGGGGCCCGGAGGTTGACTTAAAAACTCCTCTAGAGATGCGTTAGGATTCGAGGCCACCATACTTTCCATGGTGGGCAACATAACTCTTCCAATATCACCCTCTGGGAGGCTGCCCGTTTCCAAAGAAATCTTTCTAGCAATTTGTGAAAGAACACCAGTAGGCTCCCCGATAATGTCACTTGCTCGCCGTATATCTTCCTCCATAGGAGTATCGTCCTCGGTGCCATAACGATCTTTCATAATTCTTCTGGTTAGAATATCGCGAGGTGAGTCTGCCATTACTGGGGTTGTTCCTGTTGTTTCTTAGAGCGCAGTTCCTTGATGTCATCAATGCTCTTGACTAGGTTCTTTACTTTCTGAGCGTCTTTGCCGCTTTCGATTTCTTTGTCTAGCTCTGCGGAAGCTGCTTTCTTTTCTTCTTCTTCCCGCACAGGCTGTAGTCTCTGGGCAATTGCTTGCTCTAGTTCATCCACGGGTGGTGCTTGTGGAGTATTAAGCTTTTGCATAAGAGCACTAAACTCTTCTGGAGAAAGTTGGTTAAGGATGTTTACCCTCTCGGCTTCTTGGGCAGACATTGGGTTCTCCATGTCCGGGGCACCCGGCACTTTCGCCAAGGTATCTAGAAGCTCGGGGCTAAGACCTTGAGCAAGTCCAGAGTCCTGTCTAAGTTGTGGTATTACATTAAATCCTTCGGCCATTACTCCTCCATCTCTTCGTAGTGCTTCTCAAGAGCCTTATGCTCTTCCAAGTGTTTCTTAAGTTTTGGAGAAAGACCTTCTCCTTTATACTTAGACTCATCTTTTCCTTCACCATACTTCTTTTCGTGGTGGTCCTTCAAGTCCTGTACACTTCCAAATTTTATTTCTACTTTTGGCATTTTATTCCTTCTCTCTTGGGGCTTGTCGTAATAGTGCGCTTGCAGG
>Ga0307377_10006242_pt1 | contig 12529 bp, 18 predicted proteins | sample TR3MG_FD_202535 | JGI IMG/M metagenome (GOLD analysis project Ga0307377, IMG submission 202535) | Soil microbial communities from Risofladan, Vaasa, Finland - TR-3 | ecosystem: Environmental > Terrestrial > Soil > Coastal area > Acid sulfate soil | place: Finland: Risofladan, Vaasa | collected...
CCATCTTGATCTTATCAATACCGTAAAAGCCAAGCATAAGAAAGTACTTATCCTACTAGGTCGATCGGTAGTGAAAGTTACCCGCCATAATCCGCTAGATTTCTTCACACGAAAATTGATGTTAAATGCAATGTTTCCAGACATTGTAGTTATGCCAGTTAAAGATATGGGTAACGATGATGCCTGGAGCAAGGGTGTGGACGATCAAATCCGCAGCGCCTTTGATATGGAGACTGCTGTCATCTACGGCTCACGTGATGGCTTTGCACCATATTACAGCGGTAAATTCCCAGTAGTAAAATTAGAAGCTGTCAAGCCTGGAATTTCCAGCACAGAAGCCCGTCTGCTTGCGTCGGAAACTGTCCGGGACTCTAAGGAATTTAGGCTTGGTCTTATCTATGCAGCCTACAATAAATACGCAATCGTTTACCCTACCGTTGACGGGGTTCTCTATAATGCAAAAACCAGAGAGGTTCTTCTTGGTCATAAGAAAACCGACGATAAAGACCGCTGGCGCTTTCCTGGTGGGTTCGTAGATACCAAAGATGACTCGGCGGAAGCAGCAGTTAGTCGTGAGTTGGGCGAAGAAACAGGCTTCATGGCTGAGCTATCAACAATTAAATATATCGGTAGTACTAAAGTCGAAGACTATAGATATAGGAAAGAGGTGGATGGAATTATGACCACGCTTTGGCATATTCCCTATACGTGGGGACCTGTCAGTGCGGGAGACGACTTGGATGAAGTGAAATGGTTCAAGCTTGACACAATAATCCAAAACAACGGCTACCAGTTGGTAGACGAACATAAGCCCTTTGTTGGGCTACTTAAATCTTACTTCGAAAAGGAGATACACAATGCGTAAAAATATAATCACAAAAACAGATAGTTACAAACTCTCGCACGCTAAGCAATACCCGAAAGGAACAGAGAACGTCTATTCCTACTTCGAAAGCCGTGCAGGAGCAAAGTACGATGAAACTGTGTTCTTTAGCCTTCAGTATTTCTTAAAAGAATATCTAGCAGGAGAAGTTGCCACAATGGAAAAGCTTGAGCAGGCTAAGAAACTCGCCGACGCTCATGTTGGTCCCGGTATCTTTAACTATGAAGGCTGGAAGTATATCATCGAAACTCATGGCGGCAAGCTTCCAGTCAGGATCAAGGCTGTACCAGAAGGGACGCCGGTGACGGTCTCTAATGTTCTTATGACTGTTGAAGTAACTGACCCTAAGTGTTTTTGGTTAACAAATTATTTAGAGACCCTGCTCGTTCAGGTTTGGTACGGCTGCACGGTCGCAACGCAGTCCAGAGAAATGAAGAAGACTATTCTCAAATATCTTGAGAAGACCGGCGATCCTCAAGGTATCAGCTTTAAGCTTCATGACTTTGGCTACCGTGGCGTTTCGAGTCCAGAAAGTGCTGGAATTGGCGCAGCTGCTCACTTAGTAAACTTCATGGGAACCGATACGATCGCAGGTATTGAATTGCTGGAAGATAGCTATGAGGCAACGGCAATGCCTGGATTCTCCATTCCGGCAAGTGAGCACAGTACTATTACTTCGTGGACCAGAGCTGGAGAGGTTGAAGCTTTTCGCAATATGCTTAAGCAATATCCAACCGGACTTGTTGCTTGCGTAAGCGATAGCTGGGATATCATCAACGCCTGCAAGAATCTATGGGGCGACGAGTTGAAAGCTGAAGTCTTAGGTCGTGATGGAACGCTCGTTGTTCGTCCAGATTCCGGCGATCCTTTAAAAGTTGTACCGGATGTTGTTCGAGCCCTCGGAAGTGCTTTTGGGTTCCACAGAAACGATAAAGGCTATCTAGTTCTTGACGACCATGTTAGAGTTATTCAGGGAGACGGCATTACGGCTGATACCATTGAGCCAATCCTTGAAGAGCTAGAGAAGCAGGGCCTTTCGGCAGACAACATTGCCTTTGGATCTGGCGGTGGTTTACTCCAGATGCTAAATAGGGATACGTTGAGGTTCGCCTTTAAATGCGCCGAAATCACCATTAATGGCAAAACTCGTGACGTATTCAAAAACCCTGTAACGGATACGAGCAAGGCTTCCAAGAAAGGCCGTATGAAGCTAATTAAAGACGCAGAAGGCTTCAGGACTGTCAGAGAAGATGAGTCAGGAGAAGATATCCTCCAGGTAGTCTTCGAAAATGGTAAATTGGTAAAAGAGTACACATTGGAAGAAGTAAGAAAGAACGCAGAAATAAAAGTACTACAAACAGCGTAAGATCCAGATACATAGCAACTCAAAAACCCCAGCTGAAACTTAGCTGGGGTTTTTACTATTAAAAATGTTCCCAATGTCGAGAGTCTCCAAATTTAATAGTTGAAATTTAATCAATATTTGGTATAATACTCTTAATCAGCTAACGAGAGGATTCTCGTTAGCTTAACCCACATAGGAGGTCCGGATGGACACCAAAAGAATGCAAGAAACAGTAGTAATAAAAATGAACAGTAAGTACACTAGAAAACTCCCCGATCCAACTGATAGAAATATCCAACACTACACAATCCTTGTCAACGCTAAAGATTTAATCAACGCATATGACCCGTACGGCTCGCCAAGTAAGCCGATTATTTTCCCTAGCCTAAATGTTCGTGGCTCTGAAAATAAAGCCAAAGGCGTTTATCGAGACACCAAAGCTAGTCTTGTGACGGACGATGGGCGCTTTCACCTTTTAAACCGTGGCATAGTTGTCTTAGCCTCTACGTGCGTAGTCTCAGCGAACGATACCGTAACGCTAACATTTCAAGAGGGCGCTTTCGGCGGCATTATCGATGGAGGCCATACTTATAGTATTACTCAAGATGCGGTCAAGGAGAAGGCGAGTTTGTCCAGACAATACGTAAGGCTGGACGTAGTCACTGGAATTGAAAAAGAAGATGACATCGTTGATATTGTGGAGTCTAGAAATTCTAGCATGCAGGTTAAAACCGTATCAATACTTGAGCTAAACGGCGGTTTCAACTGGCTAAAGGATCAGCTAAAAGAACATGGATTATCTGAGATGGTTGACGGGATAGGATATGACGAAAACTCAAAAAAAAGCGTACATATTCAGGATCTAATAAGACAGCTCGCAATGTTTAATCCGGAACATATCAAAGATCACGGAAATGCCAAGAGAATATATAGCGGTAAAGCTAGGGCGCTTGAATTATACGAAGACGACATTAAACCTGGTGGTCCAAAAACATTCTTAGCCCTATCTAAGATATTACCAGAAGTGCTGTCTGTTATTGACGAAGTTGCTGCTACGAGCTTTTTTGTAGATAAAGCGCAGGGCTTAGGACGACCTGGCCCAAAGCCGGCAATTCATAAAATACACGTACCGTATGATAATCTTCTTTTGTTTAGCAAGCTTAAGACTAGCGATCCATACGTGCGCTCGATTTTTAAGAAAAAAACAGAGGGAGACTGCCTCGTACCTGAGTTTGTGACAGTCTCCCAGGATTTAATTAAAAAGACTAATTATTCTATTCATGATTCCATTAACTACCCTATTCTATATGCGATCGGGAGATTAGTTAAAATGGGCGAAGGCGGCTTCTATAAATGGCAATATTCTTTTGACAGGGTTCAGAAAATAATAAGGAGAGCGCTGCCTGAATTAATCGCAGAAAGCAAAGAGCGGATTGAGAAATCGGGCGGCAACATCATGATAGTAGGAAGAGACGAGGAAACGTACAAAGAATTCAAAAGAATTATAGGAAGCGTTGATTTAAAACTGGAAAACGAGGAGCTAAAGAGAGGCATGGCTCTCCAAACAGCGTAAGGTCTAGATATATAGTAACTCAAAACCCCGGCTGCAATTTGGCCGGGGTTTTTTAAGATGAAAAATGTTCCCAGGCACAGGACTCGCCAGGGTTTTTAAATTATTAAATTAATACGTTTTTAATAAAATAGGACAAAAAAATGGGTGAAATAATAAATTTTAATGAAATAAAAAAGAAAAAAGAGAAAGAATATAGCGAATATATTACAGAAAGAATACTTTTAAAGGGCGAATATAATAGCGGGAAAATAAGCCTTCAAGAGTATGCTGCCGAAATGAAGAGGCTAGATGAGGATCCAAGGAGAGCCAAGCCTAGTTGACAGAAACTAGGGGATTTGCTAATATGTATCTAGATCGTCAAACAGGAGAATATGCATGAAGCTTTTAATGATACTCGCAATACCGATGGTAGTTTGCCTAGCGAATTACTTTATATTCCATAATAAAGTCCACTGGAAAGAGCTGCTGATGCAGACTCTTTCTATTGTTATATTAATTTCAGCTGTGGCATTCGGCTTTTCTGGCAGTAAGAAAAAAGACTCAGAAATTATAAACGGACATGTAACCAGCAAAGAGAGGGTGAGGATAAGTTGTCAGCATGGATACCCCTGCAACCCTCATGACTGTATGTGTGACGAGAAGGGTAATTGTATGACTTGTTGGGATACCTGCTACACGCATTCTTACGACATAGCCTGGAACGTCCATGCGACCCTTGGCATGTATCAAAGCTCATTTAGAGTAAATACCATCGATAGCCAGGGCTTACAGGAGCCGCCTCGGTGGACGCAGTTTAAAAAGGGTGATTTTCACATGAAAAATCACGACTATGATAATTACGTAAAGGCCAACGCCGATACTATCTATAAAACTCGTGGCTATGCGGATAGGTTTGCCAAGTTTATCCCTCCGTATCCTAGTAGCCCTAGCGACTATTATACTGTGCTTGATCGTGTCATGCAGGTGGGTACTAAGCTCCCAGATATCAGGGAATGGAATTACAGCCTGACCAAGCTAAATAGCGAGCTTGGCCCTCTAAAGCAATGTAACGTTTTGATGATTATGACGTCAGGCCAACCCTCGGAATACTATCAGGCTATTGAAGAGGCATGGTTAGGCGGTAAGAAGAATGATATCGTAGTAATGATTGACTCAGATCCAGATGGCAAGATTAATTGGACGAACACTCTGTCTTGGGCCAAAAACGATATCTTCAGAGTTAAAATGCGAGACGATATCATGACAATCGGTAAATTGGATAGGGATAGCATTTTTCTAGCGATGCAAGACAACATTGGAAAGCTCTTTGTGCGTAAGAGGATGCGTGAGTTTAAATATCTCGATAGCGCTATCATCCTGACCGACAAAGAGTTCAAGTGGCTGTTGATTGCCGCTCTATTATTGTCGATAGCCATATCCGCATTCGTAAGCTTGAATAGTTTTGACGCAGACAGTGAAAACCGAAACAGAAGATTTAGAATTTAACCAACAAAAAGGAGAATGATATGAGTAAAACAGCACTAGTAGCAGGCGCAGCAGTTGTAGTTTTTGGTCTTGTTCTGGCAGGAACGTATGTAAGCGTAAATAACACGTGTCTGGCCAAAGAGGCGACCCTAGAAGCAACCAAGGATCAGTCTAAGTCAGTGTACGATAATTTCTGGAAGAAAGTTAAGGAAGTGGCCCAGGTTCCTGCCGAGTACAATAAAGGAATGGCTGAGACCTATTCTAAGATCATGGACGCTCGTTACAAGAACAGCAAGGGCGTAATGATGAATTGGATCAAGGAAGCAAATCCCAATTTTGACGCAAGTTTATATGTTAAGATCCAGCAGGTAATTGAGTCGGGACGAAATGATTTCCAGGCTTCACAGAAACTTATGATCGACCAGAGCCGAGACTACAAGACTTACGTGGGCCAGATTCCTACCAGCTTCTTTGCAAGTCTGGCCGGATACCCTAAGGTTGACTGGAAAGACTTTGCGCCTGTAACAAGCAATGAAACGGATAATGCCTTTGAGACACACAAAGCAGCGGCAGTAAACGTTTTTAACTAATATAAACGTTTGTTAACAAAAAGGCCCAGTCAAGTGACTGGGCCTTTTTCTATTTAATGTCGAATTTCAGTATATATTTTACAATAAATTCGTTGGGACCGAGTATTCTTTCTTAATACCGTCCTGTGTTTCTAGTAATATTTTATCATTGGATACCTTTTCGATATTAACCATTATATCAGCAGTCCAAATGTAGCCGCATTTGCCAGTCTGAATGGTTGCCCTGTCCGTCACAGGATCAAAATCATCGCTGCTCATCACTCTGAATACGCTGCCAAAGGTTCTCATATTACAGTGTAGCTTTGACACGATTTCGTTACTGGGCTGATGCTCGATGTCCCTAAAGCAGTCGGCCAGCCATTCTTTTAGCTTCCACGCCTTGTACATAGTCTCTAGAGAGTTAGCTCTGGTATTCATAAATGCGTCGAAGTCTTCACCGTACTTTTTCTTTAATGAATCAACTTGTTCCTGAGTTACTATAATCATGATATATCCGAGAATGTGTGTAAATTTATTATATCAAATGTCCTAGCTTGGTCATAAGCTCATCTTTAATTTTAATGCCCCGAATGGTCCGTCCGTCAATTTCTATCAACATTATTCCTTTTTCGTCACAGTAGGCACGGAGCCATTTATCTCTGAGTTTCTGCTTACGAAGGCTATCTCGGCCGCCCCACTTCTTTACCGATCTAAAATGTTGCCCACCGTTAAATTCAACGAATATCTCCAGATCTTTAATCTTTAGTTGAAAATCTATCAATGTATAGTTTCGTATTAACTCATCGCCCTCCATGATCTTTTCTTTCACACGGAATTGTTCTTTAATTTCAGCGCCTGGGAAAAGCTCTTCCAGGTATGCTCCAGTAGCTTTTTCATTCTTTTTCTTGGGCACCCTTATGCGTCTTTTTCTAAAGACTTTTTTCTTAGCTGCTTTTTTAGTTATTTTTCTCATACTATATTAATTTTTTATAAAAAGCAGTTGAAGTTTAATTAGTTATCAGTATAATAAACTATGGATAATAAAGGGCATAACGTAGGAGAAAGAGTTAAGGTGCTAAATGGCCCGTTTGAGGGTCGACATGCAACTCTGCTCGGTTTTAAGAGCTATAGGTCTATCAGAGATCTCGTTCTCCAGAAGAAGAGCGATGATGAGCAGTTAGCCAGGCCGATTGGGCAAAAGGCAATGGGTTGGTGCCCTGATACTGGCCGGGTCTATGAAGCTAGATTTGACGATGGGACTGTCACGAAGATTTTAGATACGGAGCTGATATGAGCGAAACTGATTTAGAAAAAAGACAGAGAGAGCATTTAGAGAGCGTTATGCGGCCACTCGGGCAGCCCTACGACCCAGCGTCGTGTGCACACAACGGCTGTACTCAATGCGTAGGTACTGGAGTCAAGATGGACGGCACGCCCTGTATCCACAATCTGACGTGCCCATGCGCTATGTGCAGTCCAACATTTTCAGCAACCGTTTCTTAATTCACTCAAGGATTATTATGACAACTAAGACAAAACCAGTCAATAGAAAAAGAAAAACCGCAGAACAGGAAAAGGTAGAATATCGTCTTGCAGTTCAGAACTATCTAAGCGGTGGCGATGGAGCTGGTCTCTCCGCAGCAGATAGAGCCGACCTGGATTCAAGACGGGCTAAAACGTCAGCACCGAGCACTACTTCGACTGGCATTTTGGCCGACATCAAGAAGTTTTTCAAGAATTAATAGTTGAAGGTTGGCAATAAGTTAGTATAATATTAACCACTGGTAATACAAACAACAACGAGGACACTATGCTTAATACATCAGAACTTAAGAAGATCGCAAAAGAGCAAGAGAAGCGTGTAGGTAAAGACTTTATCGACGCATTCGATCGCAAAGTCCGCCAGGCCCTAGAGAAGGCCGTTAACCTCAACCTAGGTAAGCGCAAGACGCTTCAGGCAGAGGATGTAGAAAAGATTTTTAACGACTAAGGAGAAAAGAAATGAAGGTAACAATAGCAAAAGCATTAGCAACAAAGAACCGCCTGGTTGGTGAGAAAGAGCGCTTGTTCCACCTGTTTAGCAGCAACAATAGTCTTCGTGAAAACGACAAGAGCAACTATAAAGCAGAAGACTTGCTGGCGCAGTACGAGTCGGCAGTAGGCAAGCTGATCGCAACGAAGACCGCTATTGCCAAAGCAAACGTGGATCTGTACGAAAAGATTTACACGATTGCCGAGTTGAAGAGCAAAGTGGCTCAGCTTCGTCGTGTTAATACAAACGACAAGGACGAAGAGCGTGAGAAAATGGTTCGTGACGCCAGCGGCAACTATCAGGAAGAGATTACTATCATCAAGCATGTCGCCCATTTGAATGATGTGCAAATGGATGTCAAGATCAAGGCGATCGAGAAAGAAATCGAAACCTTGCAGGATGCAGTAACAGCATTTAACCACACACAGGAAATTGAAATTCCTGAATAGGAGTAATTATGTTTGAGTTTATTGCAGGCATTAAAAATCCGCTTTTTAAATCATTGGCGGTTATGACAATCATTTTTGTTCCCATGATGATTATCTTAGGACTCGCAACGCAGCTTTAAGCCATGGCAGGTGGCTTAAGAACGGCTAGCCTTCGGGCTAGGGGAGAGGCGGGATCGAGAGTTGGTCCAATCTGACTAGAGGAATACTCCTAACTCAATGTTAGGGATCGCCCTTGAAGCGGTTTCCTTCAATCATGATAAAGACCAAGCAACCATCGTTTACGATGGATCAACTCTTATCTCTTATTCCATTAAAAATCAAAGATCAAAGCTTAATTCTCACAACTCAACACTCTTTTACCTCAAGTTTGGGTTGTGGCTGGCTCTCGGTCCTCGCTTCCTCTTAATTAAAAAACCACCCAGTAATTTTTGGGTGGTTTTTTATAAATAAACAATAATATATGCTGAATCCATCCTGGAATAAACTACCCTACGAAAAAGACTTAGCTCTATGGCAAACCCTAGTCGTCAAGATTGAGGGCTACTATAAGTATAGGCCAGGAACCTTTTTTACTGACTATGAAAGGGAGATAGATCGCCTGTATAATAATTACTATAGAACCAATGCCGGCAGTACTCCTAACCCTAGCAGACCAATTAGGCAGAAGTTCCAGATTCTTCAGCAGGATAAAACTTTTGATAGGCTGGGACAGGCAGTTCAGGCGGACTTTGAGGCGCAGGATGCGGAGTGGAACGAGAATCAACTAAGAGACGAGTCGCTGGATGCTCGCCTGGAACGTGAGAAGGGCCTCTTTGAATCAGAAAGAGAGGTGGCCTCGTTGACTACTTCTCTTAGGATTTCTAAACGTCATAAGAATTAAGAATTTAGCTTCTTAAATATTTTATCCATTTTCTCTACAGCCTCCCTTTTTTCTTGTTTTTCGATGCTGTGAGATAAAAACATCAGGGCTGAGCATCCAATAACCATCAGGAGTGCTGGCCCTGATTTAATATTACCTTGTACCGCAAAGTAAATAATAGCAATATTTAAACACAGAACCAGAAATTCCCCAATAAATCTAATTGCAGCTCTGCGAGCGTAAGCCCTCCCGATCTTTTCACCCTCAATCCTAAACTCTTCTATTTTAGAAATACTTTCACGTATATTATGAATATCCGCCTCAATATCTTTATCGCTCTTTCCGAGAGCCATTCCTTCTTTTCTCAGCTCTCCTATAGCCTTTTCTATATCCTTTAAGTCTTTATCCATAATATCCTCAATTTATATAATAAGTGCCAATTGACTTATTATAAACAATCCCGTAGTTTTTGTCAACTAATGCATTGTTTTTTGTAAAAATTTAATATAATACCTATACATGATTACAATAGGAGAAAACTATGCGGGGAACAAATAAAAGCGCAGAAGCGTTGCTTTCAAATCAGAAAACCTTAAGAGTATGTACTTGGATAAAAACTCATGGCAGATTCCCGTTTATAGAATCTAGCGATATATACGAAAGGAAGATGGCTAGATTTATAGTGAACAGAATTAGGGCCAGAAAAAATAAAGGCACATTAACGTGGTATAAGACGGACCAGGATATAGCCGACGCCAACGGTTGCCCAGATTTATTCATGACTCATTTCGAAAGAGACTCAAACAAGAACATGAAGCAGCTATGTGAATGGATAAAAAAGAACGGCACCGTGCCAAATGTAAATTCAAAAGACAAGAAAGAGGCCACGCTTTCAAGGTTTTTAACTGCTAAAAAATCAGCCGGCAGAGTTGGAACCGCCACGATATATGAATCAGATAAAAGAATAGCCGAAAGCTATGGGTTCCATAATTTATTTGAATTATCGCAGGAGATGAATTCTAATAAAAAAGTACACGATCTCTGCCTGTGGATAAAAAGTAATGGCAGATCCCCCGACGACGAATCCACTGAAGAGGCGGAGAGGGTGCTGGGAAGATTTCTCGAATATAAAAAAGATGTCAATAGAAAGGCCAAGCATGGATCTGGCCGAAAAGGCCACATTTATGATTCTGACCTGGAAATAGCCAAAAGCTATAATATGCCAGACCTATTCAAGATTTATACAAATGAAGAGAGATCTAATGCCCGTATAAAATCTCTATGCGCATGGATTGTGGCAAATAAAAGGACACCTAAAAACAACGCCGCCGACCCGGTAGAAGATGGACTTAGTAGGATTTTATATAAACTAAGAAAAGACTGTAATAGCAATCATTTTTTCGATTCTGATATCGAGATAATTGATTTAAATAGATTAAATGGCCTCCAAAAACTTAAATTCTGGAAGAAAAACACCTTATATTTAGCATGGAAGGGCAATTTAAGTAAATAATTGATTAATTTGATTATTTATTTTATAAAAAAACAATATATTGAATATATTCGGGAGGATTATCATATATGAAGATATCAATTAGACACAATGCAGCGGAGGTTAAAAGGGTCTCTATGGAAAAAGATGAAATAGAGATCTCTGAAAGGGATAGATTTGCTAAGGATATGGCAGATATGGCCTCCGAGCCCATTGATCCAGCTGAGGTACGTAAGGCACGTCGAAAACACCGTCTGACGGCCATTGCTGGGGAAGTTAAGCGTGCTATCGAGGATGTTCAAGAGGAAATGGAAAAGGCTAGCGGAAAAGAAGTAGCCTTTGAGGAAGCCGAAGAGGAATTCAACAGGCGCAACGACGAAAAGAAGGTTGCAAGCCTCAAATAAGATTTATATAATCTGAATATTAAAAAGCCCCGGATAATCTCCGGGGCTTTTTGTGTTTAAAATATATTTTCCTGATCGTCTTTAGTTCGTGCATCTATGAGCTCCATGGCGTCCTCCATAGATCGTCTGGCATATTCTAGCCTGGTCTTATCCTCTTCGCTGAGATCGCCGGCCGCCTCTTTGAAGCCCTCCATTATGATCTTTGCCTCTCGCACGTTCCTTATAAACTGATCAATCACCGGATTCTTAATAGCCTCATCAAGCTTCATCTCTGAGGTTTTTGGTTTTTCTATAGGAGGGCTCTCCGTTACGTAACCGTTCCATGAATCCGTCGAGGTGCCGGTGGTCATAATAGGACCCATCCAGGTAACGCCGCTTGATGCAGTTATGGTCGAATTAAAGTTTATAGCCTGAATAGTTCCAGAAAACGTTCCAGAAAACGTTGCCGATGTATCAAACCCAGACACTGTACTCAATGTATCAATACTAGATCCCGTGGTAGCATCAAAATAAATCCCCATTTTATTATTCCTCTTCTGGTAGATCCAACCAGCCTTCTTCAGCCGGTGGATTTTTAAATCTTTCCTTCAGAGCCCTATCGTAGGCCTTCTTTTCCTGGTCGCTCAACGCTGCAATCATTCTTTCTTTTGCTCTATCAAAAGCATTAAACTTTTTAATTCTTATATCTTTCCAAAAAACTGTTGGGTTCGAAGTTATCTCATACGTTGGTACTGTAACTCGCTGTCCTTTAATCTTATATTTTTTATAGCTCTTGCCAAGGTAATATCTCTGGATCTCATAATAAGTTAGATGGTAAGGCTTTCCGGTAAAAGTATCTTCCGCATAATAAATCGCAGTACGTTTGCCATTAGCAGATACCCTCACCCATTGCGCAGACTTGACGATGATCTTCTTTGGCAAAACCCTTCTCTTAGGTTGCGCCTTTAAGTCAAGTGTTTGAAAAAGTATTTTATTGTTTTTCTTTGGCAGCCGCATGGACATGTTCGTAACCGTTCCAATTTTCTGACCGCCAAAGTATACACCTGTAGATGGAGGGGCATAGTTAACCATTAGATTTACTATGTCTCTTGGCCACGCTTCGCTTGCATCTGGCGCACATCTCTTTCCCCTCGGGTCCAGAAGTAAGATTGTCTGCCTTAATAGTCCACATTCCACACAGGGTTTTAATATCCTCAACTACGTGGTATTTTTTCTTTTTATCAATTGATAGATATTTAATCATTTTATTCCCTAAAGTATAATAACAACGTCATCATATGGCCCAAGCTTACCCTGAAGAAATGCTGGTCCGATAGTCATATTTTCATTCGACATATCACTGAAAAGCACACGATCTGCGTAATTGTTGCGGAAGTAAATATCTTTAATTTTTCTCTTTATATGGATATCGTTCCCATTCTCATCCTTCTTCACGTTTCCGTCTTGATCCATCTCGTAG
>Ga0307377_10006243_pt1 | contig 12528 bp, 20 predicted proteins | sample TR3MG_FD_202535 | JGI IMG/M metagenome (GOLD analysis project Ga0307377, IMG submission 202535) | Soil microbial communities from Risofladan, Vaasa, Finland - TR-3 | ecosystem: Environmental > Terrestrial > Soil > Coastal area > Acid sulfate soil | place: Finland: Risofladan, Vaasa | collected...
AGCCGCATTAGCCGCATTAGTCGCCGCACTAGCCGCAATTTTTCTATTCTCCCCAGTATCATTAAGCACAACTTGCTTAGCAGCCTCGATTGCTTTGCGCGGGCGTTTGTCATTCGGATATTCTTGCTCAAAAATTGGCAAAACTTGCTCAGCAGCAAAAACCGAATACGCAATTGCCTGCTCGCGACCGAACAAGCGCACTAGCAGCCAATTCACCCACCAGATTTTTCCGCCATCATCCGCTGCAAGGAGCCTGTTTATAAGCTCCCGCGCCGCGATAGGCTCTTTGATTTCTTCCTCAAAATATGCGATGCCCTCGATGCAAGCGGCGCGGTCTTTCAAAAATTCAATATCAATAATTTTGTTTAAGTTACTCATCTTTTATTCTCCAATAATCCAATTCCAAAGCTAATTATTTTTAGTAGCATTTCTTTACCTCCAGCCGCGTAAGTCGCATGAGCTGCATAAGCCGCCGCATTAGCCGCCAAATAAGCCGCCGAATGAAGCGAATTACCAGCAGCATAAGCCGCATAAGCCGCCGCATTAGCCGCAGTATTAGCCGCATTAGCCGCCGAATAAGTCACATAAGCCTCATCAGCCGCCGCCCTCGCCTTCGCCCTATTCCCTTCATTGTCTTCAATCAGCACTTGTTTAGCGGCTTCAATAGCTTCTCGAGGGCGTTTGTCAGCTGGATATTTTGCTTCGAAAATCGATAATACTTGCTCTGCCGCAAAAACCGCATAAGCAATTGCTTGGTCGCGCGGAAAAAGATTGCACAACAGCCAATTTACCCATTTTATTTTTCCAACATCATCAGCTGCAAGCAGCCTGTTTATAAGCTCCCGCGCCGCGATTGGCTCTGCTATCTGTGTTTCGAAATATACGATGCCCTTTTCGCAAGCATCTTTATCTTTCAAAAACCCTAAATCAATCATTGTGTCTAATGTGCCCATTATTTATTCTCCAATAATACAATTCCATAGTTGATTATTTTTAGGAGCATTTCTTTTTTAGCAGTAGCAACCGCCGCATAAGCCACCGCATAAGCCGCCGCATCAGCCGCATCATCCGCCGCATAAGCCGCATAAGTCGCATCAGCCGCCGCATAAGCCGCATAAGCCGCCGCATCGGCCGCATAAGCCGCCGCATAAGTCGCATCAGCAGCCGAATAAGCCGCATTAGCCGCCGCATAAGCCACATAAGCCGCATTAGCCGCCGCATCGGCCGTCGCTTTAGTCTCCGCCCACGCCGCCCTAGCCGCATCAGCCGCCCTAGCCGCGATTTTTTTATTTTCTTCCGTGTCGCTAAGCGCAACTTGCTTAGCCGCTTCTATCGCTGCGCGAGGGCGTTTATCATCTGGATATTCTTGCTCAAAAATCGCTAAAACTTGCTCCGCTTCAAAAATTGCACAAGCAATCGCTTGCTCATGCGTAAATAGTCGACAAATCAGCCAATTTACCCACCAGATTTTTCCGCCATCATCCGCTGCAAGGAGCTTCTCTATCAGCTCCCGCGCGGCGATAGGTTCTGCTATCTGTGTTTTAAAATATTTTATTCCTTCCTCGCAAGCATCTTTATCTTTCAAAAATTCAATATTAATAATTTTGTTTAAGTTACTCATTTTTTAACCTCCAATAATTCAATTCCATAGTTGATTATTTTTAGGAGCATTTCTTTTTTAGCAGTAGCAGCCGCCGCATAAGCCACCGCACCAGCCGCATGAGCCATATTAGCCGCCGCATAAGTCGCATCAGCCGCCGCATAAGCCGCATAAGCCGCCGCATAAGTCGCATCAGCAGCCGAATAAGCCGCATTAGCCGCCGCCTTAGCCGCGATTTTTCTATTTTCCTCATTATCATTAAGCGCAACTTGCTTAGCAGCCTCGATTGCTTCGCGCGGGAGTTTGTCATCTGGATATTCTTTTTCAAAAATCGGAAGGACTTGCTCAGCAGCAAAAACCGCGTACTGGATGTAGTGTGGGCGGCTAAATAATTTACAAAGCAACCAACTCACCCATCCCATTTTTTCCCGCTTCTTTGTTGCAAGGAGCTTCTCTATCAACTCCCGCGCCAAAATAGGCTCTTTAATTTCTTCCTCAAAATATTTTATGCCCTCATCGCATGCGTTGCGGTCTTTCAAAAACTGTAAATCAATTATTGTGTCTAATACGTTCATTTTATCTTATTTAAATGTGTAGTTTGTCTAGTTTATTAAATACTTTTTTTGAAATAAAATAAAACTCTGCAATTTCTTTGTAATTAATCGTTTGCCAAGTGTATCTTAATAGCGTCCAGCCATTGAGAGACAGCCAATTGTATTTAAGCATATCGTGTAAGTAGCCTTTTCCCCTTACATGCCTGCCTCCGCTCCATACTCCGCCCTCTATCTCAACAGCCATCTTTATATCTTCCCATGCGAAATCAATTCTGGAGGGATGTTCGCCCTTCTCCTTGCCTTTTATATATATGCGATATTCTTCTTGTGGCTTTTCAATTCCTAAGTCTTTTATTGCGCTTAAGAAAAGCCTGCGATACATTTCCGCGCCTATTGCTTTCCCTTTAGCTGTCTCTGGTATTTTGAATGATTTTTGTTTCACGATTACCCTTTATGATAAAAATACATGTACAATAAAAAGAAAATAACTGCTAACCCTATTGCTATCCACAGTGGGCTGAATACCCACAGCCAACTCCACGTTATAGCTCCGCATAATTTTAACGTCATGAATATTAAAAATAGTATAGTTGGAAATGTAAGCGATATCTTCATAAATAACCTTTCTTTTATTGTTTTACTAATGTTCTTATCTGGACACTAAAATCTCTTTCTCGTAAATTTTGATGCCATCAATATTTCTTAAGCCCGCATCGATAGCTCGTTTTATTTTTATATCATCGGGGGACAGAAATTCCGCAGGCACTTTGTTCGCTTCTACAACTTCATAAACCCATTTCTTGCGAATAGATGTGGTGCTACATTGACCTGGCACACGAGTTTCTATTTTTATTTCTTTTGTTTCTGCAATAGATGCTTTTTGAAGATTGATTTGAGCGTCAGCGTAAAGTTTGTTGTCGCCAAATAAAGAAGCCATTTCTTTTTCTTTTTCTGCTAATGCTTTTAATTTTTCAGCTTCTTCTTTTCTTAATTTTTCTTGCTTCTCTAATTCTTTTGCTGCTTTATCTTTGGCATAAAGCAACATTTTTTCTTCTAATGATGTTTTGATTATTGTTATGTCATCGATTGGTTTTTTAAAAAGAGTGTTAATTTTTTTAACCCCGTCATTAAAAGGTTTGACTAACCCTTTTCTGGTGTCTTCTATAGCCTTTATTTTGTTTTTTATAAGTTTCAAAAAATCCGCACTGCGCGCATAATCATCGTCAGTTAGTACATTAAACGATATGTATTCGGCTTGGATGTCTTTGTGTATTTTTTCAACCGCTTTTAAGCTGTCGTCGTAATTGTTGTTCATTTCTCCCCCTGTTATTGTGGAATATCTAAATTACATTCTTCTTCTTTTTCTTTTTTTAATTGTTTTCCTGTTTTAACAAATAAGCCAGCCAATTCATTCTTGAAAAAATTCGTGGCGGCAAAATTCTCCTTCAAATTATTGTAAATTATCCGCAACGCTTCTAAATCTGCGCACTTATCAACCATATTAATCATTTTTGTTTTATATTCGTCTGTTGGTTCTGCTGGTTCGCTTGTCTTTATGGTCGCTATGTTATCCTCTTCTTTTCTATATGATATATCCTGTTCTTTTTCATATTCATCAATTTTAGCCGCAACATAACTCAAATCATTTTCTATAATTTTATCGGCAAACATTTCGTGTGGGCTTTTAGCGACAATATTATTGCAGCTTTGAGTGCAAAAGCAATAACGATTGTCAACAACTGTTGCGAACAAAACAATTGTGAACATGCCCTCTAAGCACACTTTTTCGTCGAGCATTCTTCCTATCGTTTTAATTTTAGTTTTACCAGTTGTTTCATTGGTTTCTGAATGAGAAAGAAAAAATACTTTTATATCTTCTCGCAACGAAGATGCTTGCATGATGATATTCCATGCGTTTTGCCCAATTTCGCTGAATTTCTCGTACCCTTTTTCTAAAGCCCTGCTCATAAATTCGTTGGCCATTACATATTGAAAGTCATCAATAATAATATTTTTTATGTATGGCAAGTCTTTGCTGATTGCCGCCAATATTTTCACTATGTTTTGGCTTCTATCTGTTGCGATCATGTTCCCTTTGTTTTCCTTATCTTTAATGATGTATTTGTTTTTCCAACCTTTGAAGGGTAACGGTTTACCCAGCACATTTATAACAAAGGTTTCTTCATGCTTAAGAGTGCGGATAGATGTGCTTTTACCAGCACCGCTTTCGCCGTAAATTAAAATTGTTTGTGACATTTTTAGTTCTCCGAATATTAGAATATTAGAATATTAGAATGGAATACTATCGTAGTCGTCTTGCGGTTGCTGCTGTTGTTGTTGCTGTTGCTGTTGCTGTTGGTAACTTGCCCCCGCTTTGGTCTGATTGCTATAAGGCGATATAGATACCTTTTTGCCCGCTATTGAAACATTGCGAAACGGTTTTCCGTTGTTAGATACGCCTTCATTTGCGCACAATTTTATATCGACAGTTATTTCGTCGCCAACTTTTTGATTGAAATTTTTAGCTAAATCCCCAAAAAAAGCTATCGGGAATAATTCATCAACCTCCTGCTTCTTTGCATCGAATTTAGTAACATTAAGCAGAATTCTTCTAATATTAAGACCGCTCTTGCTAACAGTCAATGCTTCGACGGAATGCAATGTGCCTCTAAGTTGTAATGGTAAATTTTGTGACATTTTATTGTTCCTCGTGTGTGTTTTGATATTTAGTAATTTTTTTAACAAGCCATTTCCAAAGCTTGCGCATCCATTGTGGTTTATTATTAGAATGGGAAATGGCTTGCCAAAAAAATACTGCCCCCAAAATATATTTATCGTTTTTGGAATTTATAATTTTAATTTTAGGGAAGTTGCTATTGCCCCCTAAGGCTTGCAAGTGATTAGCTGTGAGGCTTGGTAACAAATCATCCCGAATAATAATATCATGAAATCCCCCGCCCAAATACTCTCCATATACAGCTACAGCCTCTCGCGCGGTCATTAACAACATGTCATGTTCAAAATTTAATTTTTGACTAGTAATTGTTTCGCAGGAGGTTTTGATAATAATTTGTGGTTGTTTTTCGCGTTCTTCCCCACACTCCATAGAATTTTCAGGTGCTAACTGCGCTCCTTGCATTCCTTTTAAAAGCTCAGGCGCATGCGTAGCAAAAGTTAGTGCATTTACACGATGTTCAGGGATACCCATTAATCACCTCGCATTTCTTCTAGTAATTCGGTTTCATTGTCTGAAAAATATAATTCTCTTTCTGTCGGGAAAGTGTAATTAGCTATTATTTCATCGACCCGCCATTTGCAATAATCGTCAAGGATTTCACAAAATTCTTTTTTTACTTTGCTGCAAAGCTCTTTCGCATTATTTGCATATTTCTTTTCAAATTTGTTTTTATTTTTCGCGTCAAGTAGCCCGTTTATATGTGAGCGGCTAATTCCTTTTAACAGGTCCAATCTTTCGTTGCAGTCAAAAAAATATTCTTCCCAGCTTTTGTATTCAACATCGTCATCTATGACTTCGATTTTTATTTCTTCCTGATGTTCTTCGTTTAAGTCGCCCCACTCATCAATCCCTTCTGGGGAATAGTCGTGGCACAATATCTCTTCGACGAATGCTTCAAATTTTGTTTTCATAATTTTCCTCTTATAGATAAAACGTGTGCTCCACTTGGATGAGTTCTTTAGAAAGAATGCGCGGATTATTGGAAACCGCACCTCATCGGTGGAGCACAGTAGGCGGGGCATGAAGGATTTGAACCTTCAATTCAGCTTATTAAAGCCTCTCTACTTATTGAGTTAATGCCCCAGAAAAAGTTAAAGATTGTGCCGCGCTGCTTGAGATGTGTTATAATCGCTGTTATTTTCCAACCAACAATTAACAAATTAAAGGACAGCACGGCACGCTCTTTCTTTACTTCACTTACCTAAGCAAGTATACTGACCGCAACATCACTTGTCAATATTATTATGATTAATATTGCAATCGTTCGTAGTATAGTATAATATAAATAATATTGCAACAAAAAGGTGAAAAAATGTTAAATAAAATATCAACGATAAAAAAAATTAAGAACAAACTGGGGTTATCAATCGTAGGAATGGCGAGCGAAATAGGCTGCCACCCTCATCACTTTATGTTTTTACAAAATTTAAGATATTTACCGACAGGAAAAACTTTAATTAAAATATTAAATCTTATCCGCAGGCATAAATTATCGAATGAATTTACTGTCGAACAAATACTTGACGATTACATATGTATAAATTTGGAGGAAAAAACCGATGCGAGCGACAGAGCTGGCTCAACATCTCGCAAAACGAGCAAAAGAACTGTGCGAACAGCTGCTCCCGAGCGGAACAATGCGGGGCGACGAATATGTAGCGGGGTCGGCGGAAGACGAAGTGGGGAAAAGTCTTAACGTATCTATTTCAGGCGAGAAAGCGGGGCAATGGCACGACTTTGCGACTGGTGAGAAGGGTGACTTAATAGGTTTAATTCAAGTAACCAAAAAGATTGGGTTAACAGAGGCGTGTTTATTTGCGCAAAAATTTTTAGGAATTGAGGAAAATAAATTCGCAGTTAGCTCGGAGCGTAAAATATTTAAAAAGCCTAATTTAAGCAGTTATTCGCTCAATAGCGAAGCTGAAAATTATTTGATAGGTAGAAAAATCCCGCTTGAAATTATCAAAAAATATAAAGTTGTTGCTAAAACCGATATTATAATTTTCCCCTATTATAGCATGGGTGGCGAAGTTGTCTACGATAAAGGGCTTAAAATTGCTCGTCAAAACGGGCGCAAACAATTTTACTCCACAAAAGATTGCAAGCCGATTTTATTTGGATGGCAAGCAATAAATAAATTGTCTAGGTCTATTTCTATTTGCGAAGGTGAAATTGATGCTTTATCATTAGCGGCATATGGTTACAATGCGGTATCAATTCCAACTGGCGCGGCTGGCACGAAGTGGATTGAGTACGAATACGACAACCTTGCCGCCTACGACGAAATTTTTATCGTCTACGACAACGATGATGCGGGTAAAGCGGCGATAAAAGAGGTTGTAGAAAGGCTTGGCGCGCACAGGTGCAGAATTGTTACGCTTCCAGAAAAGGACGCAAACGAATGTTTGCAAAAAAATATATCTAGGGAAGAAATAGCGGACTGTTATTTTAATAGCGGATATTTTAAGCCGAAAGAGCTGCGCTTAGCTAAAGAATTTATCGACGCTACTATCGCGCACATGAAAAATGTTGAAGCTGGGCTTGACGGATTGGCACTACCGTTCCCCAGCCTAGCTGGCAAAGTTGCGTTGAGAGACGACGAGCTTACAATCTGGTCAGGGATAAATGGACACGGTAAAAGCCAGTTGATCGGTCAAGTTTGTTTGCATCTAATTGCTCAAGATGTAAAAATATGTATCGCAAGCTTAGAAATTAAACCGCACAGGCTGTTAACGCGGCTAGTACGGCAAGCCACGCTTAAAACGCTGCCCTGTGATGATCATATTAAGCGCGTCTTCAATGATTTTTTTGCTGAAAAATTATGGATATTTGAGCTGGTGGATATGGTAGACATACACAGATTGCTAAACGTTTTTGAATATGCGCGTAAAAGATTTTTTGTTTCGCATTTTGTAATCGACAGTTTAATGAAGCTTGACGTTGGCTCTGAAGACTATTCAGCGCAAGCAAAATTAATCCAACTTTTGGGAGCTTTCAAAAATAAATTTAACTGCCACATTCATTTAATCGTACATCCTCGCAAGCCTTTGAACGAGAAGATTATCCCAAACAAATTGGACGTGAAAGGAGCAAGTGAAATTACAAACGTTGCTGACAATTCTTTTGTGCTGTTTCGCTCTAAAGATAAAGAAGAGGAAATGCGAATATTAGAGGAAGCAGGAATGCCAACACCCTCCGAAATATCCCAAAAAGAAGATGCGCTTCTTATTTGCAACAAGCAGCGCAATGATGGGACGGAGACAAGGACTAAGCTGTGGTTTAACAAGGCAAGCGGGTGCTTTAGGGACAATTACGCAAGCGAGCAAACGCTGTATGTAGGCGGAAAAGACTTGGACGATGAAGAATTGGATAAATTTATTATCGCGCAAAGTTAAAGCTCATAAATTTTCATGAAGTTTAAATAATGCGACTATCAGCAGCCCAATCACGCAAGAAAAAAGGTATTGTGAAGATATTATAAACGCTAATGTAAAGCATAATAAACTAGATAATATCATGTGTGATGCTGTACTCATTATTCCACCTCGTGATCGTACCAAATGCTGTAATGATTATATCCTGCTTCGGGAAAGTTTAGACGTCTATTAATCCTCACTTTGCGATATAACTCATGAATTTCTTTGCGCAAGTCGCTCAAATGGTAGGTATTCTCTAAAGCCAAAGCAAGCTCTGTTCCTTCTTTATCGCTATTTTCCAGCTCTTCTTTAACTTCAGCGTCCACTAAGCGCTTGAGAGCTATGTAATGCCTGCGGTGTTCTTTGTAAGTTTGCAGCAAATCTAGTATGTTCATGATTTTTTCCTCTCTTAATCTTTAATTATTTTTTTAGCGGCATATCTTCTCAACCACGATACATGTAATTAAATAAAACTGGCGGTAGGTATCTGTATCGTCGATGTAGCCTACCCCAACAATGTCGTCGTAATTGATAAAATTTTTGCTGTCGACCACTCTAGACGTTAGCCAGTCTTTCCATCCTTTTTTTAAAACATGAGTAAGTGAAGCATGTGCTTGTTCAAGCGTCGGATACGTCCCAGTCACGTACTCGGCTGGAGTTAGCCTATGCGCGCATGACGACAATTTGTCGTACGATAGCGGGTGCGGTAGTAATTTTATCGTGCTATACTTATAAACGTTAATTATATTCATAATAATGTTTCTCTCTTAGTTAGTTTTAGATAGCCGCTAGGTTTTATTCAATTTCCCTAGCGGCTATTTTTTATGTAAAAAAAGCTAAAAAACAGACTGCGGCAACTGTTACAGCGCAGACAATAAAAATAAGAATTTTAAATATTGCTTCGTATATCTCTATCCGCTTAATCAGCTTATCTATACTATTCATTTTTTAGTCTCCAATTTTTTAAATTCTTGCGCACTAACTTATACATTGTCAGGTTTAGATAGCCGCTAGGTTTTATTCAATTTCCCTAGCGGCTATTTTTTTATGTTAAAATGCAAAACACGGATAATGCAAAAATAAAAAGCAAACTACTGATTAAAAAAGATTGTAATAATAGTAATAATACTGTGTGTAGTTTCATTTTTTAACCCCCAATAATCCAATTCCATAATCGATTATTTTCAACAACATTTCTTTACCTCCAGCCGTATAAGCCGCCGCAGCCGCATAAGCCACCGCCGAATAAGCCGCAGCAGACGCATGAGCCACATCAGACGCATAAGCCGCCGCACTAGCCGCGTAAGTCGCCGAATAAGTCACATAAGCCTTATCAGCCGCCGCCCTCGCCTTCGCCCTATTCCCTTCATTGTCTTCAATCAGCACTTGTTTAGCGGCTTCAATAGCTTCTCGAGGGCGTTTGTCAGCTGGATATTTTGCTTCGAAAATCGATAATACTTGCTCTGCCGCAAAAACCGCATAAGCAATTGCTTGGTCGCGCGGAAAAAGATTGCACAACAGCCAATTTACCCATTTTATTTTTCCAACATCATCAGCTGCAAGCAGCCTGTTTATAAGCTCCCGCGCCGCGATTGGCTCTTTTATTTCTCCCTCAAAATATTTGATGCCATTGATGCAAGCCTCGCGGTCTTTCAAAAATTCAATATCAATCAATCTATTCATTTTTTTTGGTCTCCAATTTTTAGTTTAAATTTTTAGTTTAAATTTTTAATTTAAATTATTTTAACAACGCCAAAAATATCAACATCCTTCTTCAACTTGCCGCGATAGTACCCGCAGCACTTTTGGATGTTCGCAGCAGCTAAAGCTGCAGATTTTTTACTTCCAAAAAATATAGTTATCCAGTCGCAGCCTAATTTTTTTATTTCCGCGCATGTGCGCGCGGCGTAAGTGTGTCCGTAGACGAAAAGTATGTATTTGTTTAAATCAGTCAGCCTACATTTTACTGCCCAATTGCCGTTTGGTTTTTTCCCAGAAATTGCGGAGGCGCTGGGGTGTCGCGTAAAGTTGTATGTATTCATTTTTTAATCTCCAATTTTTAGTTTGTAAATAAGCTGCTTGTGCAGCAGGGAATGCAAAAATATAAATAATTAATTTCTAATAATTTCTAAACTTCGCTCGCGTAATATCGTATATCTTCAAAATTTTTATCTTTCAAAAAACTGTCTTGCTCTACAGCTCTTTTTAAATCAGCTATTGACAATGTTCTATCTCCTTTCACATTTATTTTATGCGTAAAACTTCTCTCTGTTTTGTTGTCTACGATAAAATCGTCGTGCGAAAAAGTTACAGTATATGTTTTTATCATTTCTTTTTTTAGAGATAATTCGTCTTCTTTTTCTTGCTTAAGCATTTCTTTTTCGTGCATTTTTCTTTCTACTTCAAAATCTGCTTGTTCTAAATCTGCTGCGCACGCAGTATCACAAAGAGCAAGGCGGCGACCTTCTTCTAGCACTTTTTCAAGAGCTGCAAAGTTAGATAAAACAAAATCATTAGTTAGCCGTGTTTGTGTATTCATTTTTTTAGTCTCCAATTTAAGAATAGTATTTTGAGTTGATGAGCAATTTTCTTATCAGTTCTTTTGCTTCGTCTGTGTCCAACCCCGCCGCTGTTAAATCGTTTAAAAAACAGTTGTACGAGTGTAAATACTCTGCGTTGCAAAGATTGCGCCCCTCCAAGTCATCCTCCCATCTTATATGCGCGGTAAAAAGATTGTATAGTTGCTCGATTTTGATTTTTTTGTAATTATCGACCGTTTTGCTCAAAAAAATAATTGCTGATTGCAATACTTCCGCAGGTTTTGCGCCCGACGCGGAGTATAGCGTTGTCATACAATCGACTAAATCGCTAATTTTCTGCTCTTCGTATGTCATTTTTTTAGTCTCCAATTTTAGTCAGTTAATAAGGGCTGGTCTTTGTCTTGTTTTCTTACATTCTCTTTTAACGTCCAATTTCTCATTATTTTTAATAATTCTTTCTCTTGTCCGCCAAATTCCTTTTCGTTTTCTTCCCATATATCTGAAAAAAGCACGTGTTTTACTGGCTCTACTTTATTATGATAATCTAGTAAATAAATAGCACTACCTTTGTATCCCTGGCATTTCGCAACTTCTAAATCCCCCTCCCAGTCTCCTTTTTGGTTCTTCCAAGCCACAAGTTTTTTACTTCTTCTGGAGGCAGATACTTCAACGGTTCTACCCGCGTAAATCACCACTTTTTCATAGTCTTGTCCGCGGAAAATGCGGACACGATAACTATATCCGTTATTTTCCAATATTTTTTTAATTTTATTACCAAAATTTTCCATTTTTGCTCTCCAATTTTTGGTTAGTTTAGTTCTTATTGCTTAGTCGTGGGAAATTAGCGCCCACCCATTTATCGTTGTATAAAAAATTATATCCCGTAGCCCGCCATTCTTCCCAATTAAACTTATCCTCATAGTTATAGTTGTAAAAATGAGCCCTGAAATGCGGGTTTGAATTCAATATTTTTTGCACGTCTTCTTTAACTAGAATTTCATCCTCGCGTAGAGTAATCAAGCAAGCAAAGCATACGTCTTCAGTGTGCTCCGCTATCTTCTTTGTCGTTACAATAATATAAGTTTTCATTTTTTAGTCTCTAATTTAAGAATAGTATTTTGAGTTGATGAGCAATTTTCTTATCAGTTCTTTTGCTTCGTCTGTGTCCAACCCCGCCGCTGTTAAATCGTTTAAAAAACAGTTGTACGAGTGTAAATCCTCTGCGCTGCAAAGATTGCGCCCTTCCAAGTCCTCCCCCCATCTTCGATAGCTAGCGAGAAGATTATACATTTGTTCACTTTTGATTTTTTTGTAATTATTGATTGCCTTACTCAAAAAAATAATTGCAGCTTGCAGTACTTCCGTCGTTTTTGCGTTGGACGCGGAGTATAGCGTTGTCATACAATCGACTAAATCGCTAATTTTCTGCTCTTCGTATGTCATTTTTTTAGTCTCCAATTTTAGTTTTAAGTTAATAAGCACAACATGAAAATTGAAAAGCTGATTATACATGACGAGATCAAGCACGCATGTATGAGTAAACAGCCTAATTTTTTCATTTTTTTAATCTCCAATTTTTGTTTAAAATTAAGTTGATTTTTTTTTAGCAATCGCCGCTTTTTTGACGTCGCGCAGATCTTTTATTAACTGCTGCGCGGTTTCTTGCGGACATATCAACCCA
>Ga0307377_10006245_pt1 | contig 12525 bp, 17 predicted proteins | sample TR3MG_FD_202535 | JGI IMG/M metagenome (GOLD analysis project Ga0307377, IMG submission 202535) | Soil microbial communities from Risofladan, Vaasa, Finland - TR-3 | ecosystem: Environmental > Terrestrial > Soil > Coastal area > Acid sulfate soil | place: Finland: Risofladan, Vaasa | collected...
CAGCAGCAGCAGCAGCAGCACTTTTTACTTGATCAAGTGTTGCACCGTTACCTTGCGCCCAGCTTTCCGCTGTCTCGATAGCGATACGCGGCCTGTCCTCGCCGTCCGGCACCTTGTCCAGTCCAAATCGAGCGCAGTCGCAGGCCGACAGGACAATCTTGCGGTGCTTCGGCGATCCCTGCTTGCACCCGGTATGAGCCAGCAGCCACAGCATCCAATTGCCGCGCTGGCAGTTGCGCCAGGCTGCGGCAAAGGACGGTTGCGTCTCGGCCCACTCGACAGCCTCGCCACAGGCGTGGAGCTTGCGTAGTTTGGTGATTGTGGAAGTGTTCATTAGATTCCTCCATTGGTGTGTGGTTAGAAAGTATTAATCCTACATTGATTCTCAGCAGAGGCTTCCACCGCATGGACGGGTGGGTACTCTGCTTTTGACCTCGTCAAGAAAAGGATCAGGAAAACCAGCATCGTCCAGCCGTTGTAATTCCTGATACGTCGTCTCTAATTTGGCTGCGGCTGCGGCTGCGTCATAGGGCTCATAAAGATCGTCTTCGTTTCCGTCGACAAACTCTTTAGGAGTTTCGATGTCGGGGTCGTGGTCAAAACGGGATCCGCTGCGATCAAGTGCTTTAAAAGTTGACATGTCTTCCTCCTTGTATGGGTAAGTTAAAGAGTTGCAATTACACTCTCTACGGTTATAACCGATTTTCAGGCAAGATTAACCGACAGCTAAAGAAAAGCACATAACTGCTTTTCTCCCTGGTCGGGAAGCTTTACAGCTATGAATCCCACTCAGCCAGAACTTTGCGCCGCTTAGGACGCAAGCCCTGGTCCTGCTCCAGCATTATATTACTCCCCAGCGTTTTGCTGCTCGTGTAGAACAGCGTAAACGCTCCGATAGAGAGCGCCCGCACCCTGGCAAAGGTGCCAAGAAGCCCTGAGAAGTAACTCAGGCCGAAGAGGTGGATGAGCACATTACCTTGATCTTTGAAGATCATGGCGTCCTCCTTGGGCTTGGGTTAGGGAACTTGAAAGTGGTATAGCCTGTACAGCGAACGAGACCCGACTACGCGTGCACCGTGCACCCGCATCTCGTGCTGGGTTGTTACCAGCAGTGGCTTTGATCCTACCGGCGTATCCGGCAGTTCTATACCGGCTTGCAGGCCGGAAGCCACCAAAGGCTCGCTGTACAGGGCGCCGACTTTCCGGGCGGCGCGGTCCGGGCTATTTCTCCTTTTCCGGTTCGGGGAACAGCGCTGCGTGCACTGCTTCTTCATTCGGGCAATGCTCAGTGCCGCACTCATCGCACTCGGCACAACAACCGCGGCCGAACGCGGGGCAACCATCAACGCCAAGGCGCCGGGCAATAGCCAGGCACTCCGGGATCCTCTTTCCCGTAGCGGCGTCAGTGATCATTTTGAGCCCGGGCTTGGTGTTTAGCAGAGTCGGGCTGGAATCGAGTTGCTTAAGCTCGATATCTGCAAACACGTTGGGTGGGGAGTCGAGCTGCGCAGACCCGGTATCGAAGACATCGGGCGCAGAGTCGAGTTGTTTGGGGGCGGTATTCATGGGGGTCTCCCTGGTTGTGAGTTAAACTACACTATTACTAAACAGTTATAACAGGAAGTGGCTGGTTATTAAGCGGTTCAGTATAACTGCTTTGGGGGAAAGATTAACCGACAGCTAAAGAAAAGCAGTTATGTGCTTTTCTTGTTAGGGAAGTTAAGCTTAGCAAATTCGCCGAAGTACTTGAGGGCCGCCGCATCGTAGGCTTGAGCAGCTTCAGCTTCGACGGTGAAGTAACCCAAGAAGTATTGGCGGCCTTTGTACTGGAGACGGGCCATCCATTTCTGGTAAGGCTTATACCAACAAGTACCTTTATACTGCGAACTGCCCTTCTTACACCGCTTTTGATTATAACTGTTCTGCGCATTTGTACAAAGCCGCAGATTCGCTTTACGATTGTCTTCCGTGTCGTGGCTCTTGTGGTCGACCTGCTGGCCTAGTTGGGCATTAAGAATCTCGCGGTGCATATAAATCTTACGCTTCTTATTGTACTTGCGCTTGCCATATCTAACCGTGCGCATTGCGTAATATGACTGGGTGTGTGGATTCCAGTCGGCGTACCACGCATACTTGTTCAGCCACGCGTAATCATCATCGTCGACCAGGGCCACCCGGCCATGGTTCAAAGGAATCTTCTTAGACATTGTTAGCCTCCCGTTAGTTAAACTACGGCTCATATAATTATAACGGGGTACACGCGAGAATTAAGTTCAGTAACGATAGTCGCTAACCGTAATGTCGCTACTGGTTTGGGAAGCCTTCAGCAATGTTACCGAGGAATTCGATAATGTATAGTCGTCCGTCGGGCACCACCTGTCTACATTAAAGAACAAGCGTAACGAGCTGCCTGGGGCCGGGGTGTGATCCAGTTGGAATGCAGTAATTGTGCTTGCAGCAGTATGTTTTTCATTTTCAACGAAGGTAAACCCAAGCTTATCCGTATCCACTGCAGCATCCGCGATCTTGGCAGTTGTCACGTTACTGTTTGCTAACTTGCTAGTTGTGACATTGCTGTTCGCCAGCTTCCTCGTAATCACCGCACTATCGGCAATTTTTCTACTCGTGACCCCTGAGTCAACAAGCTTACTCTCGACGATATTCGAATCGAGCACCTTGGCCGTGATCACCGCGTTTGTTGCCAGGACTCGAGCAACCAGTGTGCCCGTCGCAATCTTGGCTTCCGTAAGCGTACTGTCCACGAGCTTGACGTTGGCAATTGTGGCCGTGTTGATTTTCGCACCCGTGACCGCCAGCGGAGCCAGTTGCGAGGCCGTGATACTCGTAAGCTGCAGCTTCGTTGCTGTCACACATGTAGTTGCCAACTTGCGGTTAATAACGGCTGAATCGGCGAGTCGCGACGCGGTCACACTGCTCGACGCAAGTTTATCGGTTATGATCGCGGCATTGGCGATTCTGGTAGTCGTAATGCTGGTCGCCGCAATATGCGCCGCAGTAATGCATGTTGGTTTTATCTTATCCGCCGTCACCGCCGTATCAGCGATCTGAGCGCCGGTGATCGAGCTGAGCGCAAGCTTCGCCGTCGAAATGCCGGTGTTCGCCAACTTGGCGGCAATTATTGCGCTGTCCGCCAGCTTTGCGGTCGTGAGCGCGGAATCGGCGATCTTTGCGGTCGTAAGCGCCGAATCGGCCAGCTTGACAGTTACGATCGCCGAGTCGGCCAATTTGGCAGTGACCACCGCCGAGTCGGCGATTTGCGCGGCGGTTATCGTACTATCATTGAGTTGCTCTGCTCTGATACCCATGGGTCAAACTCCTCAGGCTGCATAGGTGAAGTACGAGATAGTAAAGACGTCGCTCTCACCGGCATCCGGCAAGACCCCGCCGATTACGTCAAAGGTAGTATATCCGGGGCCGTTCTCTTGGATGTCGGCCGGCCCGTACATGATCCCGTTCAGGTAGACGACCAGCTTATTAGGGATGTAAGCATGCGCGGACGGCAGCGTGAACGTTGTGTTGACGCCGTTCTGCACGCCAACCGGGACCTTGTTCAGTTGCATCGTCGCGGTGGCAGTGACCAGTGCCAGATTCGTCGGCGGGCTGTTAATCAGCGAGGTGCCGGGCATCTGATAGACGGTGCCGTATTCGCCCGGGACGCCGATTACGTAGCGAATCGTGTCGACAATGGCGCGGGCCAGCATAGCCACTTCAAAGGTCGAGCTGGTTGTAACATCCTCAACAACATCGGCGGTCACTCCGACCAGCGTTACCCGGTTGAAGCCGCCGTTGGCGTTGTTCATCTTCACGTTGCCGGTGAGTTCAACTATATGCGGGTCCGAGCCGCTGAAGACGATGTGATCCTGGTCAGCGTGGGTCAGCTCTGGAGCGGCGTAAACGCCCGGCGACAAAATCATCACCATCTCGCTAGGCGTAGCGGCCAGGTTGACGGCGACCGCCTTGGTGATCGTCTTGTACGGCGCCCCAACCGTACCGTTGCCGGTAGTATCGTTGCCGTTGGTATCGTCAATGTAGTAGGTGGCGTACAACGGTGACAGGAGCACCGCGCCCAGCCAGGAAGTATCAATCTTGCCGGCAGCGTTAGCCCTCAGCAGAAAACCTTCATGGTCAGCGGTACCGCCAATATCAGCGACGCCTTTTATTCCTAGATTAGCAAGAATATTCGCCTCACTCATCGCGTCATCACCTCATATGTTTGGCGGGCATGGTTGAAGCCATTAAACTGAAACTTACTTGCGTTCAGCCGGCTTTTCAATCCCTGCAGCCGACTCGGAGCCAACGAACGTATAATATTCACGAACCCGCCGACCAGCCGCTCCTCAGGCTTCCTGGCACTGCCGCAGCCCGGGCACGGCGCTTTTACCGGCGTCCGGTTGTTGCTGAGCAATGGTTGTAAACTGGCAAACTCCGGGAACGCAACCAGAAACGAGGTGGTCAGGATCTTCCGTACCAACGGTCGTGTAATCAAAACATTCATCAGGCAATCACCACGTCCACGGTTACCGGGTTTACCAGCCCGGTGTTCAAGGCGTCGATCAAACCCTGCACGTCTTCCTGAATGTCGGCCCAGGTGTCCTGCAGTTCTGTTAGACTGCGAAACAGCAACTCGACCGCACTCGCTCGGTAGAAGGGAATTTCATGTTCCAAGTCGGGGGCGTCCTCCGGGTACTGCTCCAGGTCGACCGGGCTGGCTATCGAGCTGAATCGGTCAATCGGGTCGGGCAACGGTTCGTCTTTCGTCGCCGGCGACAGACTGCGCTGCATGATAAAAATCTTATCGCTTACCTCTTCGGCAGCAATTACCTCTACCCGCATCAGGTACGACTGGTATAGTGCGGCGTCATCCTGGGCGCGGGACATCCTCAGGGTAATAGTTCTTGCCATTCAGGCACCTCGTTAGTTTTAAGCCATTTGCCTTCCGGGCACGCTTCCGTAGCCAAAGCGACCTTGGCGAAAAGCTTGCAGCCGCATTTGTAGCACCGGACGGCGTCCTTAGCAAAGTACTCGCACTTCTCGCAGATTGCTATACGCTCCGCCCTAATTTCCGTAGGTGCCAGCACCTTTTTATGGGTAACCAGGGCTTTGGCAGCCCGGCCCACGCAACCAGCAAGGTTCTTCGCTTCTTTAATGAGCGACGGGAACTTCTGTGGCGTAGGCGTTATCGGCAATTTTTTTAACTGCTCCAAAGTTACTCCCCACGGGCAGACCTCGTCCCAACCGTCTGGGACTTCCCAATCTTGCCGCATTAAATCACGCCAGCTCTGATCTGTGCGACAGTCCCTGCACCGATCGATAAAGCGTCCCTGCCCGCAATGGTCTGTTTCTACGAATTTTGTCATAATGATCACGATATTGTTAACGTCGAGGGGTAGGTACAAGGAAGCGACCATGCAGCAAGGGGTATAAGCCCGGTTCGTGGACACGGACTTGCTTCGATCTGGTGGGTTACCCTATGGGAGCCTAGATAAGTTACCTGGTAAACCCAAAAGCCAAAGTAACAATAGATTTGTAACACTGCACCTGAGCTATTACTTCCGGTCCAGTGACATCCACTTCTAACTAGGGTATAAGTTCCGTTAACTACAGGGCACCCGACCTGGCCACTAATTACCCCGGTAAGATCTGTACACGTAGAGCAGTCTCCTGTCGGGCATACATCGGCACAACAGCATTCAGGGTCATCGAAGAGGTCGCCCCCGCTGTTGACTACCAACTTGCCGCCTTTTTCCTGTAAACTCATATGCTTTACTCCTCACAAGAAACTGCCACGAAGATTACTTTCTCGCTGGCACTCGCAAACTTGTATAGATTCACAGTCCGCTTCCAGACTTTGAACGTTTTATTGGCGTATTCCGCCGAAACGAGAACTTCCAGACCAGTACCAGGTAGGTTAAGGTGGCCGCTGAGCTTCAATCCGCAGCCGGTCAGCTTTGACAGTGCGAGATCAAACTCTCCGCCATAGCCGCCGGGGCCGATTATAAGATCCTGGGCATCAGATACCTCAAAAGGCATGCAGGGCAAACTCAGGTGCTGGCTGAGCTTCAACGTGCAATTTGACATTTTTTTCAGCGCTACATCGAAGACCGGGGTGTCCCAATTACCCATCGTTACCGTATTTGAAACCGCAACGTTAAACGGCATGCAGGGAAATTTGATATGCTGGCTGAGCTTTAACGTGCAATTTGCCATCTTAACCAGATTTACATCAAATCCGGCATCGGGAACAACTGAGAAGACCTGCGTGTTATAGACGTTAAACGGCATGCATGGTAGGCTAAGGTGACCACTCAGCTTAAGCGTGCAATTTGCCAACTTTGATAGCGCAAGATCAAACTCTCCACCAAGACCCCCAACACCGATTATAACGTCCTGGGCATCGGCAACGTTAAAATGCAAACAGGGAATCGAGAGCTTGTAGCTAAGTCTCAGCTGACAGTTAGAAACGTTCTCAGCCAAAGTGACGTCGAACTTTCCGCCGACTCCGGTGAACGTTCCGGTTGCCAATGCAGAGAAATTGATGCAGTCGACTTCGGGAATGGACAGCTTCAAATTCAGTTGCAGGTCGCATTCGTCCTTACAAAAACTGCCGCTGAATAGGCCGGTATTGATTGACAGATGCAGCGACGGCTCAAACGCCATGCAAGGAAGCTTCATGTCGATGCTGACGTTGAACTCCGGCGCGCAGCAGTCTTGTGCCAGACCGACTTTTGGCCTTACCTCAAAGAAGCCCGAGATCTCCCCTATGCTGATAGCGGCCATCTCGATCGAGAAGTTACTGTCCTCCATCTCGGTATTATATGTCCAGATGCAAGGGCAAAGCGGTGGCGGCGCCAGGTCTGGCAACGTCATATCAATATGATGCAGCGCCAGGGTAGGCCGCACGTAAGAGATTACCGTGCAAATCGGAAAGTCAGCCGGCGGGCTGATGTCCACTGACGGACCAGCGCACCAGGCCGCATATTCGAAGGGCTCTCTTACCGCCATCAGATGTCCCTCGGGTCGCGGCATTTTGGCCGCCGCTTGTCGACCGCCGTTTTGATTGTAAGTTTATGATTTGCCGGATCTGCTTCAATCATAATTCCGCCGCCGCCGCGCAGGCCGAAGCGCCCAAGCCAGTCCGGGTGGCGGCCATTGATGTAGTAGATCGCCTCGCTGCAATCGGCAGCGCCGCCGGCGGCGGGCTCGCAGGATATACCCAGCCCCTCACCAATCGCCGCCGTAACCCGCAACACGTTCAAATCCGGCGCCAAAGTGATGCGGGTATTAACTCCATCTCCAAAATAAACTTCTTCGGTTTTAGCATTAACCGAAGCAACCCGATTATTCCATTGCTTGACCGCAACACAGGGTTCCAGCAACGCGTCCGTAAACGTATACGTGTTCCCCTGGTAAACTGGGTTGGAAGCAAGTTCGGCTACGCCTTCGGCAAACATCACCCGCAGCAAGACGGACAACAACCCTCCGGCAGTAACCCTCACGGTGCCCTCATAAGTGGTCTCGACCGAGCCTGGGACGATTATGGCATACTCAGAAGCTACCCCGGCGCGGAAAGTGAAGGTGACAGAAACGCCGCCGCCGTCCACCGCCACGCTGTGCAGCCTTAAGTTAGGCAGGGCGGTGTTGTAAGCAATGAAGTACGCATCCACGATGCAGTCATCCGTCAACCGCATGACCGCCGTACCGTCCTCTAACACCGTATCCTCAATAAACGGATAGCGACGGTAACGGTTCTGGTTGATCCACTCTGTTGTGTATTCCGGCATCGTTACCAGCCCTTCACGCGAATTTTTATCGCCTGCGCCGCCCGCGGCGGCAAGAGATCAATGATCTTCTGCAGGCCTTCCATATTGGCGCCTTCAAGCGAAGTCCCGACCGCGTTCGGCTCATCCGACGGTTCTACCGCCAGCATGTCTGACATCGCCACCAGAAAGTAGCGGCCGTTGTGGCTAATGCAGCTAACCGGCCCGAAACCAGGATCCGGTGGCCACGGGGGTTCCGGCTGCGGCGGGTCTTCACCGCAGGGATCGGACGACGTCAGTGGCAACTCCCCAGTCTCGTCCGGCACGTTCTTAGCGGGGCACAGATCATTCATGCACACCCTGGCCCCCAATTCCAACATGACGCCGCCCGCTGCAGCGCTCTGTTTGATAGTCAGATTACTGTCATCAGCTTGGGAGATCTTCAAGCAGGTTACCGCCGGCGGCAGACTGATACAATCGGCAGAACTGCCGACGCCGACCGCCTGCAGCCGAATAACGAACTTGCCGTCTTCCATCGCGGAATCGACCCTGATGCCGTTGCCGCCACGAATAATCACAGTTCCGGTTACCAGTGTGCCATCAGGCAACAGAAAGCCCCTGACACCCTGCTGATTCTGTGGAAAGACGCAGGCGGCGGCAAAGGCCGCGTTTTCCGCATCAAGCACAGTAAGGCTGCTTGTGCCCTCAAACCCAGGCCCGATTACCAGAGTTCCCGTCGGCCGTCCGTAAACGTCGCTGAACTCCAAGGTTTCCTCGCCGGCAATAATTGCCGCGGTGCCCTTAGTGCTGCCGTTTGCCGAGTCAGCGATCTCGACTACCCCGTTGGCCTTGTTAATCAATGACAGGTAGAGGGAGCCAACCAAGTCGATCGGAAAGAACACCGCATCCAGAAAGGCGTCGTTCGGCAGTGGCAGGCCGGTCTCAGCCCGCAAACCGGCATCATCCGAAAACGGGTAACCCCGATCGTTGTTGCTGTCGCGCCACTCTATTTGATGGACTTCAGGCATCACTCGACCTCAATGGTAATGGCCCCGCCGGCGGCGGCACAAACGCCGTTTATCGAGCGCAGCGGCGGCACTCCGCATCCGGCAATGGCGTCCGCTCGCGCGCAGGGTCCGACAAACTCATCCCGAACGCTCTCGGCCAATGAGAAAACAATGGCATTGCCTATCCCGTCGTAGCTGACTTCAACATTAGCGTTGACTTCGATTTTGATAATGCCACGCAACACCGCAGCCGCTCCCAGCTTGCCGATAAACTCAACCGGCAGCGCATCGAACGTGTGCAGAGCTTTAATGGCGAACGGTGTTGACTCCTTGGTGGAAAACCGGTAATTCGCTACGGCGCCACTGATGCCGTGACCAAAAACCACGTAGCCGGAAACATTGTCGGCGATTCCGAGAAGCGGTAGAGGCGCGTAGGCACTGACCGGACGGGAGTAAGTGCCAATAAGTAAGCCCTCTTCCGGTGTGCCGATCACCAGCGAAACAAGCTTTGGGGACACACTGAGAGCACTGAGAAAGATATCCTCGGTAATATCATCCGGAACAACCAGGCCAATGTCAGCAATAACGTCGTCCGGCAACTTACGGCCCAGCACGTCCACCCGTGGTGAGTCCTCGCGCAGCGGATAAGCCCGGCCCTCATTCTCATTGTACCAGCTCTTCACGATATCACCTGAATAAGATTTTTGTTATTACCGTACTGTGTCCAGCTTACATTGACCGTTGCCGTCATGCCGTCTAGCGCCGGACGACTATCGCCGGACATATTGCTCTGCACCAGCAGATAACTGTGCGCCTCCACGAACGGCGCAAGCGTCCCGTTGATTGAGCCGATGTTAATGGTTACTGGATTTTTTCCTTCATACTTAGCCGTGACCTTGCTGACCGGCTTGCTGAACGCCAGTGAGCCAGTCAGGGTGACCGGCTCAGAAGTACGATTGACAAATACCAGAGCCACGGTGGCGTAAGCCCGACTTCCCAGTGCTCCGCCACCCTCGAGGCTACTTCCAACGATGATATGCCCCCAGCAGCCGACGGTGCGCAGTTTCGGAAAAATATCATCATTGTATTCGGTGATATGCTCATTTAGCGTCTCTATCACCTTCAGCAAATTGGCATAGGCTGGGTCTTCGTCAAAGGCCCCCATCCAAAGCCTCCTGGCTCGCTCAAACATATTCTCCAGCGCGTAGGCGGTGTACGCGTAGTCTTCAGCAGTACAACCTGCCTGACAATCGTTATAGATCAGAAGGCGGTAGTTAACCGGGTCGGCTTGAATCCGGTGGCAACGGTCGCCGCGCAAACTGATGTTGCCGTCTTCGTCAGTCCGGCTGCCGGAAAGGCTGGTCAGTTTATCTTGCCAGGAGGGTTGCTGCACGCCACCGCAAACTTCATCATTTTTTCCTTGTCCCAGGCCGGGATCCGCTTCAACTGAAATTTCCCCCAGTGCCTCTACAAGCGCTATGTTATAGCCTTCATGCAGGTTTACATCCTCGGTGAGCTCGTAATCTAAGCCGCTAAGCGAATCCTTGAAAATGATCTTCTCTACCCTGCGAGGCCTGAACTCGATAGCGGCGGTTTCGAAAGGCAGGCGCACACCGAACTGAGCGGCATTGCCTAGCCCGAGGTCAGTGCCAATCTTATTCAGATAATCAATGAAGCTCGGGCCGGTCAACATCCGTACTGCGTATACCGTTGGCCCGGCGGAGATTTCCTGGATAACCGAATGCTCTGGCGGTACCGGAGGCCCAATATCGATTGCTAGAGCAATGACGTTAACGCCAAATTCATCATAGATATTAAGCACGTACTCGGTCAGGCTGGTACAGTGAATATCCTGCAGGTACAGATAGCCGGCGTGCTCTGCAGGCACCACGATGACGGCGTCGGCCAGGAAGTCTTTCGGCATCGTCGCGTCGCCGGTAACGGCTACGTCGTCCCACTCGGGGACAAGCGCCGCCGCGTCCTCCCCGAACGGGTAGGCGATGTGCTCATTTGCGGTAAGGTACTCAATAAAATTCTCCACTAGCCCTTGTACTCCTCCAAAAGCAGTGATACAGTCTTAGTATGAATATTAAACGCACAATCCCGATTATCCTCGAGACGAGCCCTGATATCTCGGCAACTGTCAAAGAATTCAATCGGTATCAACGCACAATTTCGCCTATTGCTTTCAACGCCGGCAAGCCGCTTGGCGCAATTGAGCTCCAACGAATAGTTTATCATCAGATACCAACTACGCTTTCCTCCCAGCTTCGCTGTTCGGCGATCCGGCTGACAACGGCGGCATACAGTGCCGCCAAATCCAATCGTCGAGCGATCCGCAAGCCATTTCTTTTCAAAAGACCGCGAGCCTTGTTTTTGATTGGCAAGGCCGGCCGCGACGCTTCGTTCCGTAAAGACAGTACACTCTCTATCTGGACTGTCAACGGCCGTAAGCGTATCAATTACCGAATTCCTGAACGGTTTCAGCGAGATTTGTCCAAGGCCAAACCGGTCGATTGCTTGGTCATTCGGGACAACGGCAAAGCAACGCTTTGTCTCACTCTCGAGGTTCCAGACCCGAAAGGCACCATTCCAGTCGGGATTGACCTTGGCGTCAACAATGCCCTGGTTGCCTCGACCAAGAAAGCTACGCTGGTCGTCAGTGGAAAGCAACTCGCCATACGCAACAAGCGAACCCGCAAGGTTCGCTCCCGCCTCCAATCCAAACTCGCCGGGAAGAAGGCACAGCGCACGGACACGAAAAGCGTCCGCGGTACGCTGAAACGGCTGTCCCGGAAAACCAGAAACAGGAATAAGACGTTCTGCAGGCAAACTGCGGCAACGCTCTGTAAGTGGGCTCCTGCCGATGCAGTGTTGGTCTTCGAGGATCTGAAGATCCCCCGAAGCCGGAAAAAGCAGCATCTGCGGAAAGGCGCCCGTCGGAAGCTCAACAGCTGGTTTTACCGATTGATGCTTCAGTCGGTGAAGAACCGGGCTGAGCGCGCTGGTCTTGCCATCGGCTTCGTCGATCCGGCATATACCAGTCAGCTTTGCTCGAGCTGCGGCCTCCTCGGAGAGCGCAAGCGGAGTAAGTTCAGCTGTCCGCATTGTGGTTATGTGGCTCATGCTGATGTCAATGCCTCTCTGAACATCCTGTTTCGCTTTGCTGTTCTACGGAGCAGTGGGCCGTCATAGATCGGCCCTGAAGCCCTGCCGCCTGGCGAGGGCAAGCTGTTAGCTTAGGCTGGCAGCAATCTATTTCAGCGTCTCGAGAACGTCTCGGTAGAAATCACGTTCATTATCGGCCAACTGACTTTGCGTGTCCTCCAGCTTGAGAAGCGTGTCTTCCAGCAGTTTAAGCCGCTCGGTCAGAAACTCCGCTTCCGGGCAGCCGCAGCACGGCTCCGAGCACTTGTCCTCCAAGATAACCGTGTCCCCGGCGGCCGTGATAGCGAGGCACGGAGACGCCGAGATAAGATCCAATCGGCCGGACGCCGGATTGGCCCCGACGCCGTTAATGCTGCGAATCGGCAGAAGCGGAGTGACGGACGAGTCGCACTCGCAGTCTTCCTCGTAGTCGGGGTTATCGGTCGCGTCGATGCGAATACCCGCAGGGTTGACCCCGGCTGCCGGAATGTACGTCAGTCGAATGTTCTGCCCGGCCAGTAGTTTTACTATGCCGGTAGCCGGCTCCGACTCCGAGCCGTCGGCCGCGATCACGCCAAGCGAGTAGACTGCCC
>Ga0307377_10006246_pt1 | contig 12524 bp, 19 predicted proteins | sample TR3MG_FD_202535 | JGI IMG/M metagenome (GOLD analysis project Ga0307377, IMG submission 202535) | Soil microbial communities from Risofladan, Vaasa, Finland - TR-3 | ecosystem: Environmental > Terrestrial > Soil > Coastal area > Acid sulfate soil | place: Finland: Risofladan, Vaasa | collected...
AATGACAGATTTTCGCCAGTCAAACCATTTATATCATCAAAAAACACTTTATCAGCATAAACCGTAACAGAAACTTCATTAATAATATCATCTATTATATTTCTAGCAGTTGTTTCATCATTAACATGTCCCCAAAATCTTAGCCCAGGTTTTATACTACCATCCTTTAACTTAATAGCAGGGTCAAAAATTAATTTATCAACAACGCCCATAACAGCACCAGCTTCAGCCTCACGGTGGTCATATTTAATAGGGAACCTTTTATTTCGTGGGTCTTTAGAAGCCCTTTTCAACGCTTCAGCAGTATACCATCGTGCTTGTGGTCTACCTTCTACTAAGAAAACTCCTCTAACTTTAAAGGGCAGTTTAAAATTCTTACTAAGGGATTCAGCAGTTTCAAATTCTACATTTATAACTTCAGGTAAAGATTTTTTAATAAGCTGTTCAGCAACATTTAATCTGTTTAAAATTGTGTTTTTAAGGATTTCTTGTTCAATCCTTAATTCTTCCAAAATAAGGGCCTCTTCCCTGTTTATTAAGTTTTCGTTCATATTACTTCACCATCAAGATTATCCAATCTATCAAAATACTTGTGATTACTTAATCTCTCCTTAACCTTTGAATGTAAAGATACTATATCTTTATTCTCTAAACCTTTACCGGTCTTTGATGAATGGAATAAATGAAGTAATGAATGTAAAAGGCGCAACTTCTCCTGTGGGTAATTGTCAATAACCGTGTTAGGAGTTATAGTACCCAAGGGACTATTAATCCCTTGAGTTATGGAGGGAGTGGTGTTATGGGCAATAACTGCCCCTAACAATGATTCAATACTATTTAAATCTTTATCAAGTTTGTATAATCTTTCACAAGTGTTCATTTTATTGAGGGAGTTTCTGAATCTGGACTTCTTTTCATCTTTTTCTTTTCCCGAGCTTGACTACCTTCCGGACTCTTTGGTCCGGTTGGGTGCCACGATTTAGCATCAGACTTTTTAATCTCTTTTTGTGTTCCCGCCGATACAAGTCTTTTACCGCCAGCACCAGTTATACCAATCATTTCTCTAGCTTCTTTAGTAGATATTATTCCAGCTGTATAAAGACTAACAGCCTGTTCTGCTAAAGCTTCGGCAGATTCGGCTACATCAATAAAAACAAATTTTGGAGGTTTAAAACCAGCCATTTTACCATATTTTTCAAAAATCTTATCAACATCTCTTTCAACGATTAGTTGATGGTCTCTCATTGTCCTGAAAAAATCCTTTGAAAGGGTTATTGTTTCAGCTCTATTACTACCACCACTACCTAATAAAATTGCTTTAGGAACTTCCAAATCGGAGACCAAAGCATCTAAATAATATTCAGCATATTCATTAAAATTTTGATTGCCGGGTGGTTTTAGGTCTAATTCTTGGTTCTCACCTAAAAGTACCTGCTGTCTACCTGTTATATTTCCGATGGCTTTCATCCACCTAGCTAAAATAGACGGACTTTTGGCTGATGTCTTAACAACAATAAGAGGGTTAGCAGTTCTAACGGCAGCAACAGCGGCAGCCTTTTCCATATTCATAAGCCTTAAAACAGTATCGTAAACAGGCTGTAATATCGATATACCACTAAGCTCATCACCAAAAACATTAAATTTTATATGAGTAATCTTATCTTTAGGAACGTCAATGTTTTGCTCAAACCCTGTATAAGGGTCAGTAACTTTTTGTTCATAACCAATTGGTGTTTTATCAGGACCAAAAATTATTGTATTTGTCTCTGGGTTCCTTTTAAAACCAAAGATTAAAGGATGTATTTGTCTCAAAAGTTTTATCTCTTTACCACCTTTATTGTAAATATGTTCCCAGTAACAATCTCCAAAAACATCAGCATTAATATGTGACTGCCTTAAGAAGGAAGCCCCACCAGAGTTTTTTATAAGTTCGGAACATTTCTTAACACCTACTTTATCTTCGCCAACAATATCATAACCCCTACTAACAACTTCTGAAGCTCTTTTATTTATACCTCTAAAGATAAATTGGTTTCTTAAATAAAGGGATTTGAAGTTCTTTAAATCAATCCTACTTGACATCTCATTCATTATGTCAGTAAGTTTTCTAGCGTCGGAGGCTATCAAACTTGGCTCAGTAATTTGTTCACCAAGTTCCTCTAATAACTTATTTTTAGTTATTATATCTTCTTTATTTTTTCTTAATTCTTCCCTTAAATTTTTATTAAAAAACGGGTTACTATATAAAAATTTACCAATATTCTTTCCAAAAGAAGTTTTCTCGTTCATTTTAATACCAAATTAAAAACTATTTAAAACTATACCTATATTAAAGTATCTTCTAGTATATAAAGCTTTCGGTTTTGTAACTACTTTGTAATGGTAAATTTGTTACTTTTCTTGGAATTACAGCTTTTACATAGAGGATTAACATCGTTAATTGTATAAACAAAGCCTTTAGGAACTTTAGATAATGGAGGGTTATGGTCAATTGTTAGTTTTTCTTTACCAACAAATTTATTACAACTATGGCAAATACCAAGAGTTTTGTCTACCTTCCTAAACCACTCTTCCATAGTAAAATCTTCAACAATATTATTCTTTGTCGCCCTCCTCTTATTATTTAATTTTTTGTATGCTAATTTACCATTTTTTGTTTTTCTATATTCTTTACTATAATTAGCTTGATATACCTTATGCCATATTTTTTGACAATCATCACACCGTTTTTGACGACTACTATTAACAATAATTTCCCTACTACACATTTCACATATAATAACTCTTTTTTGTTGGTGGTATTTTTGATAGTGTTTTTTTCTTCGTTCTAATATCTCTTTTTTATGTTTTTGATAATATATTTTATACCGTTTTTTACTACATTTATCACAGTATTTTTGATTATGTTGTGTTTTTATAATATCTTTTCCGCAAATATAACATTTCATATCATATATTATATATCTTCTACTATAAAAATGTATCGTTTTTTACTATTACATAATGACAAACTTAAGTGATTAATATTAAAAGGGAGATAATTTCCATTATTTCTAAACTAATATTAATCAGGGAACCCTTAACTAAATAGAAACATTTAAATACTAGAAGATATATTTAATATTATATGGATATGATTAAGAAAAGGAATAAAAGTTTCTTCACAAAGGCTAAAAAGGGTATTAAATTTAAAGAAGAGGAATATGAAAGACAAAAAAAGACCTATGACTTTTATTGTCCTAAATGTAGATGTAAATTTGATACCAATACATATCGGCATTCTGTCACCGTCTATTCTGGACTCAATGCCATTACAAAACATTGGGTGTGTGGCACTAGATGTCACCGATTTGTACCAAGTGACCATAGTATAATAGAAAAACTATTTTTAGAAAGTAACAAAACTCCATCATATTATCCTCAATCCAAAAAGATGAAAGATAATTATAGAAAAAGAGGGTATGAAAGGAGAACTAAAAATCTAAAGAAAAAGGATGAATTTGAGGTGTAAAAATGGTTAAAGTTATGGCAAAAATAATATATCATTTATTATCTGGAGAATTTGAAATTGATGAAAATGATGAAGAATTGGTTTTCCCACTTATAACAGACGAAATAAAATTTAAGGGCAAAACTATGATGGTTTTCGATACCAATGTACATTTTCTATTTAAAAAAGATGAAAAATTAAGTAAAGAAGAGGGAAGACCTGTTTTAACTTGTGATAAAGTAACTATATTAAAGGAATGAAAAATGAGTTGGAAGGATAAAGAAAAGGAATATAACAAAGAATATTACTACAATAAAGTTAAAAACAAACACTGTCCAGATTGTGGAAAAATAATACAGATATACTCTACCAAATGTAGTGGTTGTAGCCATAAAAAGAACTTAAATAAGATTTTTGAAAAATTTAAAGAAAAAACAGGAAAGGTTCTTTGCGGTTGTGGTTGTGGGCGGGAAATAGTAATTAAACCACATTATAGACATACCGGAGTTAGAAAATATATAAGTGGCCATAACCCAAGAAAAGCGATAATAGGATTTTATGAAACTAAAATATTAGATACTTTAGAAAATATACTTAATTATAAAATTTTAAGGCAGTATAGAATAATGAACTATTATATAGATGGTTATTGTCCAACGTTGAATTTGGCTATCGAGATTGATGGTCCATCACACGGCACAAAAGGACTATTAAAAGAAGATATAATAAGACAGCAAAAAATAGAAAATAAATTAAGATGTCAATTTTTAAGGATTGACGTACCAAGAGGTGATTACTATTCTCGGAATAAAAATTAATTACAAAGGCAAGACGCCGAAAGACACTATAAAAATTAACCACAAGTTATATGGCTCATTACATAAATATAAAGGGAATTGTATGAACTATACTCCTGGTTTATTGCATAACATAAAATATGTTAAGTTATACAATAGTTGTTATTTTATACCGGAACAAACATTACCAGAGAAAATAAATGATGAGAAACAAAAGGATATAGGATTTTATGCACTTGAGTTATATATAACAGAGGCTATAGATGAACATTGTTTTGACCTAACTATAGAAAAGTTTGAACTTCCAGAAGATGAACATTTCAGTAAGTATATATTTAAGAAAGGATATTATTATTGGAAAGATTATAGTAAGGATTTAAGGAGGGTATTCAGATGCAAGGCGAAATACAGACTGGACCTATAGAATCTCCGATTAAGGAAAAAGATACTAAATACCAAAAATTAGGAATTAAAGACTGGATTATTAAACTCTATGAAGATGGTAAAAATCCCCACGAAATATATAAAATCCTAAAGGAAAAAGATTGTGAAATTTCTGATATGGGAATTAGAAAAGTATTACTTAAAAGCCATAAGCTCCAAAAGAATGTAGCTTCAGATATTCAAGTAGCTAAAAAATTCAAACAGATGATATTAGATTATGATAAAGAATTAAAAGGAATTATGGATGAAGTGAAAGAAGCTAGAGATTTAGCAAGGGAATCTAAAGATTTAGGTGCTTGGTCAGCCTTACTTGGTAGGGCTATGCAAGTAGTGGAATTGTTTTCCAAGATAGCTGGCGATTTTAGGGAGAATAAAGTTGATATTAATTTAATTTTTAACGAAGTTGACGAAAGGGTAAGGGCTAATAAAGGTATCTTTGAAGAGGCGATTGATATAGATGCTTTGGTCATAGAAGAAGATAAAGAGTTTATTAAAAGAAAAGACGAAAAAAGGTGAATATAAATGAAAGTAGTGATAATGGGAATGGGGCAGGTCGGCCAGCCATTTAAAGAGTTATGTGAAGAGGCCGGTCACAAGGTTTATATAATAGAAAAAGATTCCGAAGATAAGAGAGAAGGTAAAATAGATGTTATGTTAGTAAATATACCTTATAATGAAGAGTTTGTTGATATAGCTTCTAATAAAATCAAAGAAGTAAATCCTGAAATGGTTATAATTAATTCTACGGTAGATGTAGGAGTTACAAGGAGGATAGAAGAAACTACAAAAACACCTACTATCCACAGTCCCGTAAGAGGTCTACATCCTAATTTAAAAAAAGGTATAAAAACCTTTGTCAAATACATAGGTGCCACAGACCCAGATAAAGCCGAAAAGGCTATGGAGTTTTTAGAAGGGTTAGGCTTAAAAACTAGGGTGTTTAATAACCCAGAAGAAACTGAAATGTTTAAATTACTTAGTACTACACAATATGGAATTTACATTGCCCTCGCTACAGAAATTAAAAAAATATGTGATAAGTATAAACTAGATTTTGACAATGTTTATACCGATGGGAACGTAACATACAACATTGGGTATATGGAATTAGGTATACCTAATGTAATAAGACCAACATTAAAACCTAATAAGGGAGGAATTTCGGGCCATTGTGTATGGGAAAATACACAAATATTAGGAGATAAATTAGATAAAACTTGGAAAAGTCACATAGACAAAATAGGTAAGGCTAAAAAGGAGTTATAAAGACCATTATAATGATATACCGACATACTATAGAAAGTATAGAAAAGTATTCATTTGTAACAAAAGTAGAGGAAACAGGTAACTTTTATATCAAGATTTATTATAAAGTAAATAATGTAGAGAAATTTGAATCAATAAGTAGAAGGGCAAGTTCAAAACAATTAGTAAGTGTTATTAAAAAGATAAAAAGGATTGCTGATAAACCACCAAGCCCTGTCATCAGAGATGAGATGCCAATTTACATAGTTTGAGGTTAAAATGAATGAAACACAAAAAAGAGCTTTAGTTGAAAGAATTGAAAGAGAAAGGGTTTTTCTTGAGCACGCTATAAAAAGGCTTGAAATATTAGAAAAAGAATCAAAAAAAGAAAAGGATGAAATAAAATTAAGGGAAGATACTATAGCAGAATTAAATAAAGATGAAAAGGAGGAGAAAAAAAGTGGTTAAATTAGTACATATGGCGATTGTAAATTGTGACCGTTATGATGTCGAAGAATTAGGAAAAGCTTTAAAACAAATTAAAGAAAAACTTGGTAATAAATATGAATTTTTAATTACCAATGATAGGATACAAGCCCGTGACCCTAAAATGTTGTTTAAAGAATATAAATTATTAATAGAAGAAATGAAAAAGTTATATGAGTTATATGAAGAAAAAGAAAAGAAATTAGAGGAAAAAAAATGAAAATACTTTGTTACACACAAAATTGGGGCTTTCCCCGTGGAGTGTGTTATTATGCTAGAAGTCAAATCAAGGCATTATTAAGCCTTGGACACGAAGTAACAGTTCTATGTTATGGTGGATTAGATAGAGGAGATGTAGAATTTGACTTACCTATTAAAAAAATCTATACAAATGATTTTTGGCAAATTAGTAAAGAATTCTTTAAATCTATACTAGATGAAGTAAAACCTGATTATTGTTTCTTTTATGAATATGACCAATGGGTAGAGAATAAAGATAACCTAATCGAAGTTTGCTGGGAGAATAATGTAAAGCCGATAGCGGCTTGGATTGCTTGGGAAAAACTATTTAATTATATGGTTCCAAAATTTAAAAGGTTCCATAAGATTTTTGTTCCGACAAAAGGACAAACTAAAATTTTTAGAAGTTTTGGATTAATCAATTCTTATTATATACCTTTTGGATTAGACCTTGAAGAATTTAAGGGTAAACATAAAGAAATTAGCGATAAAGTGGTATTCTTACATAATAAAGGTTATGATACTAATGTTGATAGAAAGAACACTAAAGTAGTTATCGAAGCTTATGAATTAATGAAGGATAAAAACACTAGGCTAATTGTAAACAGTCAAAGAATTAATGAATTAAGTTATTCTGATATAAAAGACTTATATAAACAAGTAGATTGTTTTGTCTTCCCCTCTCGTTTTGAAGGTTATGGAGTACCTTTAGTAGAATCTATTATATCAGGCACGCCTGTTATTTCCACCAAGTACTTACCTATGAGCGAAATAGTTGAAGAGAATAAAACAGGGTTATTAGTAGAGGCTTATGATTTTAAACAAAATGATAAAATTGGTGTTGCTCAACAACTAATCGAGCCATTTGATTTAGCCGAAAAAATGAAAATGATAAAACAAAAGCACATTAGGGAAATACTTTCTAAAGGTTGTCAAGAAAGTAAAGATAGATTCGATTATTTAAAAATGGCTGAAGCTATGGAGAAGGAGTTAAAATGATTGAAAATAAATTAGTTTTCAAAGATAAAAAGGATAACATACTTTATGGTTATAGTCAAAAAAACCTTGATTTGGTTTATGATAAATTAAAAACATTAAATAAACTAATAAAAACATTAGTAATTGTTATCGGTATTTTAGGTTTTTGGTTTTTACTTATATTAACATGGTTATTGTGGCAAGTAAAAAAATATCATATAATAACCTATTTTATAAATAATTGTAAAGTGGTATATTAAGGATTGGAGCATAAAAATGAACAAAATTAAAATAGGCGATTTCAAAACGACAATAGAACAAAAAGAAGTTATTAATATTATTCTACAAAGTGGTAAAATAACAGAAGGGGATTTTACAAAGAAATTTGAGACATTAGTTAAGAAGTTTTTAAGAGTCAAAGAAGCTATTGCCGTTTCTAATGGAACCGTTGCATTACAATTAGTTGCATATTATTTAAAACATAAGATGAAGAAAGAAACCCCTGTTGTTTGTGTACCAGCAACAACCTTTCCCGCTACCGTAAATGCTTTTCTATTAACAGGTTACAAAGCGATTTTATGTGATATACATGAAGATAATCTTTGTATAAATATAAATAAACTAACCGAAGAAGAAAAGGAAAAAATAGATGTAATAGTACCGGTAAGTCTATTAGGTTATACTCCTAATATGGATAAAATTATGGAAGAAGCAAAAAAATATAAATGGATAGTGATAGAAGACTTCGCCGAAGCTTTTGGTTCTGTTTATAAAGGTAAAAAAATAGGAAGTATAGGCGATTTCGGTTGCTCATCGTTCTTCATAAGCCATGTATTTCAAGGTGGAGAACTTGGAGTAATTACTACAAATAATGAAAAAGAGGCCGGAGTATTAAGGAAGATGAAATGTCATGGAAGGACAGGCGACCCATTACTTTTTAATCATGATATTATAGGTTCAAATTATAAAACTAATGAATTTTGTACTGGATTAGCTTCAAGCCAATTAATGGATGCCGAAGAGATTATCAAAAAAAGGCAAAAAATAGCAAAAATATACTTTGAAGGTATTAAAAACCCTAATTTAAAACCTATGCCAACTAATGAAAATTATAGTCCACTTGGCTACCCTATTATTGCCAATACAAAAGAATATAAAGAAAAAGTTTGTAAAATACTAAACGAAAGCGAGATAGAAACTAGAGGAATGTTTCCTTGTTTAGCAAATCAAATGGCATATAGACGACAAGGTAATGTAGATTATTTATTAGGGAAACCAGAAAAATATCCTATTTCTGTTGATATGGAAAGTAGAGGGTTTTATATTGGTGTTCATCATTATATATTACCCCAAGAAGCTATAAAAGTTGTGGAAATTATAAACAAAATAAAATGAAAATTACAAACCTAGGAAAATTTGAGGATGAAAGAGGAATATTAACTTGGGCAAGTCCGAAACTACTAAAATTCGACTTTATATATATGACAATGGGCACTATGAAGAAAGGTTCAAAGAGAGGGGGACATTATCATAAAAAAATGCACGAGAGACTTATATGTGTAAAAGGGAATATAACCTTTTTTTTAGAAGGTGAGAAAATTATGCTTAATCCTGGTGATGTAGTGAATATCCCACCAAACTATATGCACACCCTTTATAACGATGGAGAAGAAGAAGCCTTTTTCGTAGAATTAAAAAGCGAAGAATTTAATTTTAAAAAGGACGACACTTATGCAAAATAATAGAATAATTGAAAATAGTAAAATCGGAAAAGATTGTGTTATTTGGAACTTCGTCAATATTTACAACGCTGAAATAGGTAACGAAGTAAGTATAGGTTCATTTACAGAAATAGGTAAAGCCAAAATAGGCGATAGAACCAGAATAGGCGCCGGCTGTTTCATTCCAGAAGGAATAACAATAGAAGAAGATTGTTTTATTAGTCCAGGTGTATATTTTGCCAATGATAAAAGGCCAACGGTTAAGAGGGCAAGGGATAAAAAAGCAAAGCTTTATAAAACTATCGTTAAAAGAAATGTAGTCATCGGTTTAAATAGTACTATATTACCAGGAGTTATAATAGGTGAAGGGGCTTTTATAGGTGGTGGTAGCGTTATTTCAAAAGATATACCACCAAATAGTATAATTTTTGGAAACCCAGCAAAAATTAAGGGGGTTCTACAATGAAAATTTTAGTAATTGTACCAGTAAAAACAGGTATGTTTATAGATGATACTGAAATGTTCTGTAGAGGATTAGAAAAGTATTGTGGACATGAAATTACTAGAGCCGAATTATGGTTTCATAAAGGTGAAATAGTCGCAAAAGAAGATACTTATATAGATATAGATTTGTTTAAAGGAGTAGATGTTATTTGGGCTCCATATGAACCATTAATACCAGTAGCAATTATATTTGGAAAAGATTTCAAAATACCGGTAGTGGGACATTTCGAAATTATACCACCAGGTAGGATAAATATGGACAATTTAGATAAACATTGGTTTGAAAATACCGAAAAACCGGTTAATGAAATTAATTATCTTCAATATAAATTTCTCGGTGAATCTTTTATGAAATGCGATGTAAAAACCGTAATAGGAGATTATCAAAAATATCAAATAGAGAGATTAGTCGGAAGAAAAATAAAAGATAAAACATTTATAAAACCATATCCTTTAGATAATGAAATTTTAGAAAAATATCGAAAGAAGGATGTAAAAGAAAAATATCAAATAGCTAGTATAACAAGATTCGCTCCTCACAAAAGAACCCACCATATAATAAAAGCTATGTCGCTTTTAAAAAACCCACCAAAATTAGTTTTAATTAGTTTCGGAAAAGATAAATTAAAATTAATTAAAATGGCTAAAGACCTAGGTGTTGATGTAGATTTCAAAGGCGTAATTTCTGAAAAAGAAAAAGTGGAAATAATACAAGAATCTATGTTTTTTGTACACCCTTGGACTTGCCTACCAGTAGGCGAAGTAGCTTACTTTAAAAAGTTATCTATTAATTACGACGACCCTACTATTAGAGATAGGTTAAATGATATGGCTTATTTTGTTGAAAATAACAATATACCAAAATTAGCCGAAGCGATACAATATTTTATAGATAATCCAAAGGAGAGAAAAAGGCTCGGTGAAAAGGCTTATAAAGACCTAATAGAAGGTAATACAGAGACTTATTTACTCGAAGAAGCTGTTAAAAGAGTTAACGAAACACTAGTTTTAGCCAGTAAAATTAAGGTGAAATAAATGAACATATTAATAATTACTCCAATCAAAACTGGTGTATATAAAGATGATACAGAAATGTTTTGTGAAGGTTTAGAAAAATATTGTGGACATAATGTTAGAAAGTTGCTTATGTGGGAAGAAAAAGGTAAAACATATTCAAATGAAAAAATATCGAAAGATATATTTAAAAATATTGATGTTATCTGGGCCCCATATGAACCACTAATACCGTTCGCTATAAAGTTTAAACAAGCTTTTAAAATACCAGTAGTAGGACACTTTGAAATATTACCTCCATATAAAATATTTCCTGATTTATACATACTTTTTAAATTCGCAAATATGAACGACCCTCCGGCAACGAATTATATGTTTACACACCTTTTAAAATATAAACGTTATATTAAATATTTTTTAAGTTGTAATGTAAAATCCGTTACCGGACCAGAAGTGGTTTATGGTATGGAAAAGCTTATAGGCGGGAGAATAGATAGTAGTGAGTTTTTTATAAAACCATATCCATTAGATACAGAACTATTAGAAAAATATCGACAAAAAGATATAAAGGAAAAAAACCAAATATTACATATAGATAGATTAAATGAATATAAAAGAGTTAAACATATTTTAGAAGCGATGACTTTTATAGATAATCCACCAAAACTCATAATAGCAGGTAGTGGAATTTTAGAGGAAGAACTTAAAAAATTTGTAAAAGAAAAGGGTTTAGATGTTGAATTTAGAGGTAAAGTAAGTGATGAAGAAAAGGTAAAACTTATACAGGAATCTATGTTTTTAGTAGAACCTTGTTCAGTATTAACTCCTAACGAAGGTGCCTACTTTAAGAAACTATCAATATGCTACGATGAACATATATTAAGAGAAAGGATGGGAGATATGGTCTATTATACTGCAAACAATGATATACCTGAATTGGTTAAGTCGATAAGGTATTTTATTAATAACCCTGAAGAAAGGAAAAAATGGGGAGAGAATGCACATTATTTATTAATGAATGATAAAACACACTCCCATAAATTAGAAACGGCTTCAAAATTATTAAATGAGATGTTTATAGAAGCAACTGGTGGAAAAAAATGATTTTTAATAAAAGTGCTAAATATTACGATGCTTTTTTAAAAGATAAATATGGTAATTGTACTAAAAAAGAAGTTGAAGGTTTAATAAAAATAATAAATAAATACAAACCAAACTCACGAACAATTTTAGATTTAGCTTGTGGAACAGGGAGACATTCTTTAATATTCGGTAAAAAGGGCTATTCAGTTATTGGGGTAGATAAATCTAAAAAAATGATTGATATTGCTATGGATAAAGACGATTACTCTACCAGACCAGGTTTAGACAATGTTCTTTTTAAAGTTGGCGATATGAAAAACTTCGATTTAAATTATAAATCTGATATAGTTTTATCATTATTTGAAAGTCTTGGTTATGTAACAAAACAAAAAGAGCTTGAAAAGGTACTTAAAAACATTAATAAACATTTAAAAAGAGGAGGATTATTTATTGTTGACCTTATAAATGGTGAAAGGGCATTAAAAAGCGACACTAAAATAAAAATAAGAACAATTAGAACAA
>Ga0307377_10006247_pt1 | contig 12524 bp, 13 predicted proteins | sample TR3MG_FD_202535 | JGI IMG/M metagenome (GOLD analysis project Ga0307377, IMG submission 202535) | Soil microbial communities from Risofladan, Vaasa, Finland - TR-3 | ecosystem: Environmental > Terrestrial > Soil > Coastal area > Acid sulfate soil | place: Finland: Risofladan, Vaasa | collected...
CTATGAGGAATTATACAATACGTGTCATGAAAACGGATATAAATCAAAAACGGATTATGCTTGGTATCGACATTTTTTAAAACTTTTTGAATCATTATCTATACCTTATGATAACATATTAGATGTTGGTTGTTCTATTGGTAATGGTGTTAAATTGTATAATGATAAAGGAATAAAATGTGATGGTGTAGATGTATCTTCAATAGCTGTTGATATTGGAAAAAAAAGAGGATTAAATCTTTATTCTGCATCATGTACTAATTTGCCATTTAAAAACGAAAAATATGATATAGTTATTAGTTCAGATATGCTTGAACATTTAGAAGTATATGATGTAGATAAAGGAATTGAAGAAATATTTAGAGTTTCTAAAAAATATATTGGTTTGAAAATTCCTATTTTTAAAGAACCCGTATCAAAATATTTAACAGAACCTTGGAGAAATAAAATTAATAAATATGGTATAAAAAGTTATAATTTACATTTAACAGTTTTATCACATTCGGAATGGATGAAAAAATTTACTCAAAACAGAGATTTAATAACTCTTTTTAATTATTTTGTTGTACCCGCTAGATGTTTTATAGTTGTGTTTGCTAAAAAAACATTAGAAACAATATTGATTGAGGAAAAAAGTAAATTAATTAGTACATTTAAACATTATCAAGAGGCATTAAAAATATAGGTTAATTTATGGCAGTAGTAATAAATAATAATACTAGACCTTTTATAATAAGAGAGACTAGACAACAAATACCGTGTAATGGGAAGTTTTACACTGTTCCAGATAATATTGCATGTTTGTATAAAGAACAATTACTTATAGTACCACCATCAGTTGTTTTATACATAGAAAAAACAAACAAATTATTGGATAGGGAAAAAGGAAATTTAGAACGAGAACGTGCTATATTTGAAGAAGAAAAAAAATTATTCGAACCATTATTTAATAAATTACAATCACAATTACAAAAAGCAAAAGATGAAAAAACTTGGAGAATAAAAATAAAACGGAAAAAAAATTATCCTAAAATAGATTTTTTATATTCTTTTCATTTTAATGGCGATGAACAAATTAAAGCATTAGAGAGATTAAAAGCATCTATTAAAAGTATAAAAGATCAAAATGTTCGTATATGTGTATGTTGTACATCTAAAGATAATATATATAAACATATTAAAAAATTAGCAAAAATAACATATTATCATAAACCGCTTGATTTAGATGTTTATTGTAAACCAAAAACAATAAATTTAGGTGTTAAGGAAATGATAAAAACACCATATTTTATGCTTTCAGATATAGATTTGATATATCCTAAAACATTTATATCCGAACTTATAAAATATACAGAATATCATATTCCAGTTAGAGTTATATTCAATAATTATAATTTAGGATTAGATTATACCGCCAATACATATGTAAAGTATAAAAAGTTTTTTAATACACATGTAGATCATACTAGAACTAAATTTGGTATAGCACCAGGAAACGGATTAATACATCTTAAATCCTTTAAACTAATAAATGGATATGATGAGAACTATGTTGGGTATGGTTTAGAGGATGCTGATTTTAATATGAGAACATCATATATATGTAAATATATTGAATTGGATGATGAATTTATTAATACGTGTCATTTATATCACAAAGGAATTTTTAGAGAATCATCCGAAGTTATTGATAGATATAAAGAAAATCAAAAATATTTTCAAAACAAAAGAAAAATATTATTGGAGAAAATTGGTTTAGATCAGGTTAATATTTTTAATAAAAAAGAACATTTAAAATATATAATGGCTAATGTATGATATACATATCTCATAGAGGAAACATATATGGAAAGCAACCAGATAAGGAAAATTCTATAGTTTATATTGAGGAAGCATTAAAAAAATATTATGTAGAAATTGATGTATGGAAAAAAGGAGAATGTTTATTTTTAGGTCATGATAATCCTAAATATTTGGTTGATAGTGAATTTATATATACAAATAGAAAAAAGTTATTATGTCATGCCAAAAACATTCAAGCATTGACATATCTTCATGGTAGAAATATACATTGTTTTTGGCATAATGAAGATGAATATACCATAACATCTAAAGGCTTAATTATAGCATTGCCCTCTAAATGGAATGAACAGACGATTTGTATGTTACCAGAAACATATGATTTAAAATATGAAGAAATAAAAAATTGTGTTGGTATATGTAGTGATAAAATAGGAGAATACTTTGATTAAAAAAATATATATAGATATAGATGGAGTAATGACCAATGGCAATAAAATATATGATGGTTGTGGTAGAATTTCGTATAAAGAATATAATGATAAAGATTTTTCGGCTATAAGAATATTAAGAAATTTAGGAATAGATGTTATATTTATTTCTGGTGATAGAAATATTAATGAAAATATGGCAACCAGAAGGAAAATTCCATTTATATATTCTAGAAATAAAGTAACAACTGTTCGTGAATTGGAAGGAGATATTAAAGAATTTATTGCATATATTGGTGATGATATTCCCGATATTCCATTATTAAAAGAGGTATATTGGAGTTTTTGTCCAGCAGATGCATCACCATTTGTAAAACATTGTACTAAATATATTCTTAAAACCAATGGTGGAGAGGGTGTTATAGCTGAATTGTTTTGGAATATTTGTAATTTTAATGATATTAAGATAGACAACATTAGTTCTTTTTTTTGATATGAAAAAAGTATATATCATAGGTACATCATATAACGATCATTTGTTGTATGTTGATATGTATCCAGAAGAAGGTACAAATAATATAATTAATAATTATGAAAAAAGATTAGGAGGTATACATAATATTAGAAGAGTTATTGTATCAGAATGTATACCATTAAGAACTTTTGATGCGAATATAATAGTAAATAAAAATGGAAGTAGAACAAGTATAGTACGAGAGATTGAAAAAGAAATAGAATTTAATATAGATAAATTAAATGAAAACGAATGGGTTCATATTATGTATTTAGATTGTTTAGATAAAATAAACGAAAAAACATTAAAAAGAATTAAAGACAAAAATTGTACCGTTTCTGTAGATTTTTGTTTAAGTAAACATACTAATAATTTCAAACAAAAAATTAAAAAAATGCAAAAATATATAGATTATATTATAATATCAAACATCGAATCGAATAGTTTACCTAATTTAAATGCAAATAAAGAAGTTATAATACATTCTCCTGAACACGTGTTTTTAAAAAATAAAAATACATATATATATAATATGTATTATAAACATGATATAAAAAATTCATTGGGTATGGGAGATTATTTTTCTGGATTAATAATCGAAAATATAATTAATGGAAATGATATCATACCATCTGTATATAATGTACAACATAGATTAAGTAAAATAGTGGAGAACAACTAATGATGAAATATAATTTATTAATACCAATAGCGGGTAAAGGACAGAGATTTGTTGATGATGGATATGTTATGCCAAAACAACTTATAATGGTAAACGGAACTCAGATGATAGATAAGAGTTTGATGTGTATAGATACCTCAGAATGTAATTTAATATTTGTTGTACGACATGATCATATAAGTAATTATTCTATAGATATAATTTTAAAAGATAGATATGGTGATGATGTTAATATAGTTGTAGTTGATCATATTACGGATGGTTCGGTTTCTACTTGTTTATTAGCAGAAAATCATATTAATAACGATATACCATTAGTTATTTATACATTAGACGTATACTTTGAACCAAAATTTAAATTTCCATCTAAAGAAGAATTGTGTAATGGTATGATACTTACATTTAAAAGCAATAGTCCGTTTTATAGTTATGCCAAATTAAACGATAAAGGATATGTTATTAAAACGGTAGAAAAAGAAGTTATAAGTGAACATGCTTCTGTTGGGATATATTGTTTTGATAAAGGTAGTACGTTTATTAAATATGCAAAAGTAATGATTGAAGAAAACATAAGAACAAATGGAGAATTTTATATAGCACCATTATATAATTTATTGATTAATGATGGATTAAAAATTAAAGTTAGAGAAGTTGATAAAATGTATGTAATGGGTATTCCAAAAGAATTAAAGTTTTTTGAAAAGATAATTTCGAATAAATTTGGATTAAAACCAGTAGCGTTGTGTTGTGATCATTCTGGCTATAAATTAAAAGAATTCACTAAATATCTATTAGAAAAATTAAATATTCCATATATAGATTTTGGTACATATGTTTATAAAGATTGTGATCAAGTTGATTATACGAAATTGGCATGTAGTTCAATACAAAAGGGAGAATGTTCTCATGGTATAGGTTTTTGTAGAACAGGACAAGCGGTTAATATGGCATCAAATAAACATAAAGATATATTAGGAGCGTTAGTATATGATGAGTATTCTGCTGAATATGCTATTAGACACAACGGAGCAAATTTCTTTTGTATATCAACCAGAGTTATTGATGAACGTATGATGAATAATATACTTGATATTTTTATTAAAAATTCGTTTGATGGAGGTAGACACCAAATTCGTGTACAAAAAATATTAGGAATTATAGAGTGAATTTAACATTATTAATACAAGGCCCACTAAACAAAACAAGTTTAGATCATTTACAAAACTATAAAAAATATGGTGTTGTTATGTTATCATATTGGAAACATGATGATATATCAATATTAAAAGAATATGATTTACAGGATGTTATATTAATAACCAACGATGAATATCATGATCAGGATAAAGATTTTATAGACCATAGAGTTAAACAATGGCAAACAACTTTTAATGGTTTGAAACACGTTGATACTGAATATGTAATGAAACTTAGATCAGATGAATATTATACCGATTTTAATCCTATTATTGATATGTTTTTAAAAGATAAAAATAAAATGATATGTAGTAATGTGTTTTTTAAAAAATGGAATAAATATAAATTTCATATATCGGATCATATCATGTTATGTAAAACAGAGTTTTTTTTGAAAGGATTATCATATTTGTTTGATCTTATTGAAAAAGAAATTCCACAAAAATATAAAATGTTACATTTTTCTTGTGAACAAGTATTCGCTTCTTTTTTTCTAAAAGGCATATATGGAGAATCTTTAGATATGTTAAATTTGTTTAATGATAACCAAAAACATCTAATGGAAAAACATTTTGATGTTGTTGATGTTAATTTATTGGGTGATTATCATATTGTTTGGAATTCTGGAGGAAAATATTTTAATTTAGAATATAGATATGATTTTATTAATGTTGGTAGTAATGATATTCAAGTTAAAAAAATGGAGGATGTTTTTTGTTTATAAACCATAATAAAAAAATGATATTATTAGCTATACCAAAAACAGCAAGTACAAGTATACATATTATACTTGGACAAACAGAACATCCACCACCAGTAGAATATCATGCAACGATATCAAAAGTGTTGAATGATAATAAAGGATGTGAAAACTATTATAAAGCATGTTTTGTTAGAAATCCATTTGAAAGATTTGTTTCAACATGGTTTAATTTAATAGATCCAAATGCAGGACATATATGGGCTAATGATTTAAAAGAATATGATAATATAGAAAATTTTATAATGAATTTTAAAAAATCTAAATGGATAGAACATATACATTTTAAACCACAATATGATTTTATAAACATAGATAATAAAAATAAAATGAATTTTATTGGAAGATTTGAAAATTTACAAAAAGATTTTGATAAATTATGTATTATAATGAATATACCATTAATACAACTTAGAAGATATAGATTCAGTAAACATGATATATATCAAAAATATTATAATGATAAAACAAAAAAAATAATAGAAGATGTTTATAAAAGGGATTTAGAGTATTTTAATTATGACTATTAAGAATTGTATAGTGTCTCAAGTACACATTCCCCCATTTGATAATCAAGGATTAACATATGATTATCAAAAAGTTAAAATGGTTGAATTATCCATAAAATCATTAAGAACAAACAATTTTGATGATTATATAGTTATGATTGGACATGGATTACGACCAAATGTAAAAATATTAGATTTATGTGATTATGTTTATTGGGAAGATGTATATAATCCAATAGCAGGAACAGCAAAAATGCCAGCACAATATACATATGTTTCTAAAGGAATAAAACATTGTGTTGATAAAGGTTATACTAGAATATTAAAAGTTAGGGGAGATTCTATATACGATATAAAAAATATTGTACAATATTTTGAAACTATTTTGATTAAAGAAAATACCAAGTTATTTATAACTCAAATGACAGCAACATTAGATTATAAAATGGGAGATTGTGTTATGTATGGTGATTCTGAATTGCTTGATTATATTTGGGATTCAAAACATCCAATTAAAGCAAATGATGGATTAATTCAAACAGGTAAAAATTTTGTGGAATATTTTATAAAAAAACAAACGCCAATTTTTAATGTAAAACAAAAATTATATAATAATTTAACATGGATACAAATGTTAAAAAAATATTGTTCTTTTAGAAATATAAATACTATAAGATGGATGGATTTAAGATTTAATTATCATATTTTAAAAAAAATAGGTTTAGATATACTTGAAAACAAAATATTAAAAAACGAATTTGACGTGTTAAATTTTTATTGGGGAAAAACAAATAACTGGTTTAATTTTGATTTAGAAAATAATAAATTAAATAGTTCGATAGAATCTTATTACTTAGAAGAGAGCACTTTTTATGAAAATATATAAACATTCTGATATGATTAATGGTTGGTTTATTGGAAATTTTTCTCCTTCTGTAATTAAAACAGATAATTTCGAGGTTTGTTTAAAAGACATTAATCCAAATATAAAAGATTGTTCTCATTATCATTTAAAAGGAAACGAGGTAACATTAATTGTTAGTGGGATTTTAAAAATAAATAATAAAACATTAAAAGAAGGTGATATTTTTTTAATAGAACCCAATGAAAAAGTTTTTCCTGTTTGTTTAAAAAAAGGAAAAATTATTGCGATTCGTGATTGTTCTATTAAAAACAATAAAATAAACATAATATGAAAAAAGTACTATTTATATATCCGAAATTAGGAAACAATATTGGAAAAACACAATCACATTGGTTTCCATTTGGTATAATGGGAATTTCATCATATTTAAAAAAAAATAATATTGATGTTAAAATTATAGACAATACCTTTTTAAATTTAAATTTTTCTTCTTTAAAACAAATAATCGATGATTATAACCCAAACATAATCGGATTGGGTGCATTAACAGTTCAAAGAAACGATGCTATACAATTAAGCGAAATAATAAGAAAAATTAATAAAGATATTTTGATTGTATTTGGTGGAGTACATTTTAGTTATTTTCCTGAAGATGCTTTGAAATATTGTGATATATGTGTTATAGGAGAAGCAGAAAACACCTTTTTGGAAATATGTCAAGATAAAAATTTAAACGATATAGATGGAATTGGTTATCATAATGACAATAAAACAATTTTTACTAAGAGTCGAGAATTAGAAAAAAATTTAGATAGGTTTCCGTTACCAGCTTATGATTTGATTGATGTATATAAATATGATGATACAGTTACGTATAAAGGAACAGGAATAAAAAACAATTCTATTAGTATGATGACAAGTAGAGGGTGTGACGGAAATTGTATTTTTTGTGCATCTCCTTTTATGTGGAAAAGAAAAATTAGATTTAATTCGTTGGATTATGTTTTTAATCATATTAAATATTTAGTTGATAGTTATAATATTAAAAATATACGTTTTATGGACGATTCGTTTGTTATAAATAAAAAAAGAGTTTATGAGTTTTGTGATTTGATTGAAAAAAATAAGTTTAAATTAAATTTACAGTTTTTATCAAGCGTTAAACATGTTGATTATGATCTTTTTTGTAGAATGAAATCTGTTGGGTTTTATCACGTTTCATTGGGTATAGAATCTGGTAATCAAGATATTTTAAATTTAATAAACAAAAAAACACAAATTGAAGATATTAAAAAGAGTATAGATATTATTAAAAAAGTTGGATTAAATGTAGAATGTTTATATATGGTTGGAAACATAGGAGAAACAGAAAAAACAATGAACGATACTATTTCGTTTGCTCATAAATTAAAAACTATTGTTCATGTTCAAATAGCAATACCATATCCAGGAACAAAATTTTATGAAATATATAAACAATATGGACATATAACTACAGAAAATTTCAATAATTTTACTACTGATGATCCTGTTTTTATTCCCAATACGTTAAATAAAGAAATGTTGATTAATGCGAGATCAAGAGGAAATACTAGATCAGCAGGAATATTATAAATGAAAAATGCCTTATGTATATCTGGACAACCAAGATTTTATAATGAATGTTATAAATATCTTTATAATAATATTATAAAACCAAATAATTGTGATGTATTTATACATTGTTGGTGTGATGACGAATTTATTAAAGATGAAATAATAAAACTGTTTCAGCCCGTTTCTTGGTTATTTGAAAAACAAAAAGAACATTTAGCACCCGAACCTTATGGATATTATAAACGTAGAGCAGGAGCACCAACCGAAGTACAATTTAGTATGTTTTATTCTATTAAAGAAGCAATGTTACTTAAATTTACACACGAAATAAAAAACAATTTTAAATATGAAAACGTAGTTAAATCTAGATTTGATTGTGCTATTTTAGATTTATTATTATTGACTAATTATAATAATGATAAAGTATATTTCCCAGATGTATTAAGACATAAAGGCGTATTATGTGATTATTTTAATTTTGGAGAATCTACTAAAATGGACATATTTTCAAAAACATATTATAACTTACATAACTATCATGAAAAAGGTATTGGTTTGTGTGGTGAAAATATGAGCATACATCATTTAAAAATTAATGGAATACAAACCGAAGGTATAAATATAAGTACTTTTTTGATGAGAGATGAAAAATTAAATAATAAACAGTTTGGAAAAAAGTTTTAATAATATGTATAAATCAATATATTGTATTGGAGATAGTCATATTAGTGTTTTTGATAACAGGAGAGAACTTTGTTTACATAAAACATTTTATATTAATGGAATATATAAAATTTTTCCTATTTATGGTTCATTGGCATATAACTTAGGAAAAGAAGATCATCAACGAAGAATTAAATTTCTAAATATTTTACAAATAAACAATATAACAAAAGATGATTTAATTATTCTTTCTTTTGGAGAAGTTGATTGTAGAAATCATATAATAAAACAAAAAGAAAAACAAAACATAACTATAGAACAGTCCTCTAAATTATGTGTTGATAATTATTTTAAATTTGTATTATATTTAAAAATTTTATATAATAATATATGTGTTATTGGCCCACATTTAGCTAATACATATGAAAAAAACAATTATTATGGAACATTAGAAGACAGATATATAGTAACATATCATTTTAATAAAATATTAGAAGAATATAGTAAAAAAAATAATATTTGTTTTATATCTAGTTTTAATGATACATGTTCGTTTGAAAATAATAATCTTGTTTTTAACAATAGTAAATATATAAATAGACCAGATAACACTGGTATGCATTTAAGTATAAATATGTATGATTTTTTTAATAAAAAAATAAACATATTAACAATTAAAAAATAAGGAAATAATATGAAAATTTTATTAGTGATATATGATAATGGTTCCTATGTAAATAATTTTCCTTTGGGTTCTGCGTATATTGCGACTGCTTTAGAAAATAACGGACATGATGTAACAATATACAATCAAGATGTGTATCATTATCCAGAGGAACATTTAATTGAGTATTTAAATAACAACGAATTTGATTTTATAGGATTGTCGTTTATAGCAGGATATTATCAATATCGTAAGATAATTAAAATATGTGAAGCTATACATAAATCAAAAACCAATGCTAAGATAATTTTAGGTGGACATGGCCCTTCACCAGAACCAGAATATTTTTTAAGAAAAGTTAAAGCGGATTATGTTGTTATTGGAGAAGGAGAAAACACTATATGTGATTTAGTTAATGGAGTATCTAATCCAAATGGCATTGCATACATAGATAATAATGATAATTTTATTCAAACAAAACCCAGAGAGTTAATTAAAGATATTGATTCTATTAGTTATCCAGCATACCACAAATTTCCTATGGATCATTATATTTTGATGCGTGAATCTGGATATACTAAAACAGACAGAACAGCAGAAATGTTATCAGGACGTGGATGTCCCTTTAAATGTAATTTTTGTTTCAGACTAGATAAAGGGTTTCGTCCAAGAAGTGCAAAATCTATTATAGAAGAAATAAAATTTTTAAAAAAAGAATATAGAATAACATCAGTAACGTTTTTAGATGATTTATTAATGTCTTCTGTTAAAAGAACAACAGAATTATGTGAATTGTTTATAAAAGAAAAATTAAATATAAAATGGCATTGTAACGGTAGACTTAATTATGCCGAATTAAATCTTTTAAAACTTATGGAGAAAGCAGGATGTGTTTTTATTAATTATGGAATCGAGTGTTTGTCAGACGAAGTATTAAAAACTATGAAGAAAAATTTAACGGTAGAACAAATTATAAAGGGAGTAGAAAACACATTAAAGACAAATATTCGTCCTGGTTTGAATGTAATTTTCGGAAATATTGGAGAGGATATACATACTTTAAGAAATGGTGTAGATTTTTTAAAGAAATATTCTGGAACATATCAGATGCGAACTATTAGACCTGTGACACCATATCCAGGATCACCACTATATTACTATGCTATTAAAAATGGATTATTAAAAGACATAGAAGATTTTTATGAAAACAAACATGTTAATTCTGATTTGTTGGCGGTTAATTTTACAAAACTTTCTGATGAAGAATTTTATAATGGATTGAAACAGGCAAACGGAGAATTGATTGTAGATTACTATGAAAAATGTAAGAAAGAATCATTAGAACAAATAAAAGATTTATATGAAAACAAAAATGAAAAATTTAGAGGTTTTAGACAAAAATAAGAAATGGGTATATAAATGAAATTGAAAAACATATTACTAATTAGACCAAATTGTACAAATGATAAAAAAGATACATATATAACTTTTCCTTTGGGGTTGGGTTATATTGCCTCAGTATTAGATAAAAATGGTTATAATGTTAAGATAATGGATTTAACAATTGATGATTTCCATTGGTTTGATTTTCAAGATGAAGTTGAAAAATTTAAACCAGATGTAATTGGTATAACTGCGTTAAGTAGTGCATACAAACAGGTTAAAAAATTATCATATCATATAAGAGACAAATTTAATGATATACCTCAGATACTTGGTGGACATTTAGCAACACATAGTTACGATACAGTGTTAAAAAATACATATATAGATGTATGTGTTATTGGTGAAGGAGAATTAACGATAAAAGAATTAATAACAAATTTAGAGTCATTAAACAAAGTAAATGGTATAGCTTATAAAATATTGGGCGATGGATGTAAAGTGATATTAAACGAACCTAGAGAGTTAATTAAAGATTTATCAAAAATTCCGTATCCCGATTATGATAAATTTGATCTTGATAAATATACAGAACTTACTGATGTATACATGTCTAAGAAACATCTTGGAAAAAATAAACAACATAAAGTTATTGCAATGGAAGCGGGTAGGGGTTGTCCTTTTAGTTGTAATTTTTGTTCAAAGATGTTTAAGAAGGTTAGAAAAAGAAGAGTTAGAGATTTAGTTAATGAAATGACATTGCTATATTATGTTTGGGATATAGATACATTTTGGTTTCAAGACGAACTTTTATTTTCTGATAAAGAATACATGAAAGAATTTTGTGAAGCTATAAAAGATTTAGATATTGCATGGTATGGAAATTCTAGAGTAGATTCTATAGATAAAGAAATTATACAATTGGCATTTGATAATAAATGTCTTTCAATTGCATATGGAGTTGAAACTGGAAGTAGACAAATATTAAAAAACATGAATAAAAAAATTACTCCAGAAAAAATAATTAAAACACTTAAAGATTCTTTAGATGTTGGTATAACTATAAACATGGGATTGATCGTAGGATATCCAGGAGAAAACAAAAGCACAATACAAGAAACAGTTGATGTACTTAATGAAGTTGGTTATCCAGGTTTAAAATTTAGGTATGTTACTCCTTATCCTGGAAGTAAGTTATATAATGATTGTTTACATGATGGATTAATAAAAAATGAAGATGAATATTTAACGTCTTTAGGAGATGGAACGGGTACATATAGATTTAGAATAAACATGACAGAAATGAGTGATGAAGAATTAACAAACATATTAAGATATACATCAGATAAAGTATTGTCAAATTACATTAAATATTTATTTAAACATCCAATGTTATTATTTAAAAGAATTTTTCAAAAAGATGTGATGAATCCGTTGTATATATACTATAACCGTATTTT
>Ga0307377_10006248_pt1 | contig 12523 bp, 20 predicted proteins | sample TR3MG_FD_202535 | JGI IMG/M metagenome (GOLD analysis project Ga0307377, IMG submission 202535) | Soil microbial communities from Risofladan, Vaasa, Finland - TR-3 | ecosystem: Environmental > Terrestrial > Soil > Coastal area > Acid sulfate soil | place: Finland: Risofladan, Vaasa | collected...
TGGCTAAAACAATACACCATTTATCACCACTTGTCAAGATAAAAAAGTTTCGAAAAAGTGTTATTTCCCTTGACAAATCTTTACAAGTGGTTATAATGTATATAAAGGCACGAAGAAGTAGGGGAGGGGAACTAATGAAAAAGACTCAAACAATATCAATAAGAATGCCCTTTGAATTGTTTGAATATGTGAAAAATATTGCGAGGAATGAAAGGAGATCTATTAGTCAACAGGTCATTCTCTATGTAGAAATGCAGGCTAAGAAAGCCGAGCCCGTAGGGGCTGAAAAATAAAAGGAGGCCTTCCATGAATAAGAGAGCGATCGCCTGTCTAGTTGTGACCATCCTCGTCATGCTTTTCATACTCTTCATGGTCTTTTGTCCTCCGAAAGCTGCAAATGCAGAGGGTTTTTACGGTGGTGCAGAATTAGGATACGATGTCAATAAACCATTTTGTAACTTAACTGCTGATCTTACGGTCGGATATTCCCATATATTCGGTGGAGTGATAGGGATTAATTTATCCGCCGGAATTGTTACAGATGTATTTAATGATGATCTGGAAATGGCGTATTGGCATCCATACCTTTCTACATATCGTATTCGAGGAGAAATTATTATTCCTCTTTTCGAAAATGGTTTTTTAGTTTTTGGAGGTCTGGCTAAATGTGTTCACGAAGTTAACCCCGGCACTTGGAAAGTTCCAGATGGCGCTTTGAGATATTGGTATTACGTCCCACCAACAGAAAGAGTAGTATACGCAGCTGTAAGATTTGGAGAATGGATTAAATGAATGGATGAAAATCATTTTCTCAATCAAGAAAACGAGGGGGATAAGTGTGAGCGAACTAGAAATCCCCAATAAACTCCGTAGAGATTTGGAGCTTGCAAAAGATTTACAAGAAGTAAAATCAATAACAGATTTAGTCTCTGCATATATAAAAGCCTGTCAAAAAACAAGACAGCCCATCCCTAAAATTAATGAATATTCGGAAATATATATTAAGGGAAGTCGCAAGGCGGGGCAAATTAATATAATAATGGATAAGAATAGAGGGGCTTCTAAAAAGGGATGGAAAACGAGGTCACATGATGTTACCACGTATGAAGAACTTGGCATACAAAAAATGGAAGCCGCACGATGGCGCAAGTTAGCTATTATTCCCGATGAAATCTTTAATGAGTATATAACATCTATTCTTAATAAGAATCGGGAAATCCTCACAATAAATGGCCTCTTGCATTATTCAATGGAAGTTAATAAGATTCCGTTTCCAGAATTACCGCAAGAAAAATATAAAGTGATCTATGCGGATCCTCCCTGGAAATATGGACAGTTGGCATTCCCTTTGATGCCGGGACAAGAAGGACATTATCCATTATTAACGCCAGAAGAAATTGCCAGTCTTCCCATTAAAGATATAACTGCCGATAATGCAGTTTTGTTTTTATGGGTGACATGGCCGATCCTGTGTAGTCAAGAATGTTTTCCAGTTATAAAAGAATGGGGATTTGATTGTAAGGCTTCTTTTGTTTGGGATAAGGTAAAGCATAATATGGGACATTATAATTCCGTAAGAAGTGAAGTACTTTTTATTTCTATTAAGAATAGTTGTCCATTAGAAGTCAAGAAGCTATACGATCAGGTCCAGGTGATAGAAAGAAGCGATGAACATTCCGAAAAGCCCGAAGAATTCAGGGATATAATTGATACAATTTATCCTTTCGGTAAAAGAATAGAAATCTTTGCGAGAAAAGAAGTAGAGGGGTGGGATTCATATGGAGCAGAGTAGATATCCTGATAGTAAGAACAATGATTCCATAGAAGAAGGAAAAGAATATCAGGATCTTGTAATAATAGAATGTCTTAGAAGAGGAATACCTGTTTCTACCTTTTCTTCTAAAAAATATCAATTAGAAAAGGGTGAAGGAATAACAAGACAGGAAATAAAATTAGACGATTGGTGTACTACGTCGGATCGATTATCAATAGAAACTGATGAAAGAATAGCTATAGATCGGTCATGGGTAAAGAGTGGAATATATGCAGATGATAATTCTATATGGTATATACAGGGTAATCAATATATCGTTTTTATTTTTTCCAAAAAGATACTTCGATTATTGCATGAATCCCTAAGGAATGGTCAACCCAAATACGAGAGAAAAGAAGAATTAACTTTAAGATCCTTTTATTTGCCCTTCGAAGATGCCAAAAAATACAGTGATTTTTGGTTTGAAATAAAGGATACGCCATGACTGACGCCGACAATATTTTTCTCACGCCTGAAGAAATATCGAAACGCTGGAAATGTGATGAGCGCACTGTACGCCGGTACTGTTCCGACAAAACACTCAAAGCTCATTACATTGCCGGTCACTGGCGTATCCCGACTTATGCACTCGAGGAGTATGAGGAGAGAGTATGCAATATAGAAAGGAGGTGAACACTTGATGGAAACAATACGCATTCGCATTAATGCGAAGCAGACCAGCAAAGGAGAATGGTATTTCGATATTACCGCCGAGACCGATGATGTCGAGGCTTCCGCTGATAGGCTGATAGCTGCAGTTCAGGCAACGGAAAAGCGGTTCGTCGATGACGGTCGCGTGCTGGTCGGAAAAACTTAAAAGGGGAAACAGTGCTGTACAGCACATTTTCTCCTTTGTCCGGGGGCGGGTTTCGACTCGCCCCTTGGTAATACTATTCAAGGAGAAAAACAATGGCAAAGGAGACACAAAACACTTTACCAGTGGTACAAAAGAAGACGGAAGCAAAAGCTCTCGTTGAAAAGTATCGCTCACAGAATTACCTCGTGTTCGTCAACGAGGAGGACCTTCATACACAAACGATGTTCCTGCCCGAAGTCGTGATCGTGAATACCACAACAGAGGATTTTCACAATATCAGCGGGAAGTTCATGCCGAAACGCCATCAGACTGACAGGATCGGTGAGGCTGCCGGAATTGTCTTTCTGGAAGATGGCTGTGGAACTCGAACCGAGCAGATCGACGGACACACGGTTTATGTTGGTTCCGCTCAGGCAAAGAAGCGTATGCCGGACGGGACATGGAAAACATCTTCTGTTTGTGATTACGAGTTCGACCCAGTAAAGAGACAAGAAGAAACGATACTCACAGACAAAAACAATAAGTATAAAACCGAGAAGGACCAGAAGCTTCTTCTACTTACCCTCCAGAAGTTCGGGCGTGCGAGAGCGAGTACCGGGGCGAGGCTCCGGGTAATCCGAGAGCTTACGGGAATGCCGACAGCGCTCGAGGCGAAGGATCTCAAGAAGGCAATGGTCTTCTGCCGGATCGCGCTCAATACCGATCAACTTTTACAGCAGCCGGAGCTCCGCGATACCGCTGTTAAACTCGCACTCGGAGCGAAAGAATCAATCTACGGTCCTGAGAAACAGCTTGAGCATCAGCCACAGTATGAGGTCACGAAAAACGGCGAAGAGGCAAAAGAGGAAGAGTCTGTCCCCTGGGATGCTGAACCTAAGGAGACCGAAGAGGAGAAGCAGACCCGCGAGATGATCGAGGATCTCCAGATCCGCAGGAAGAAGTACGACGAGAAACTCCCGAAGGACGCGAAGGGCTTCATTGACGACGTTCTCGCCCAGGAGAATTCTGATCCGGAAACGATTAGTGCTCTCGTCGATAAGCTCGACAACTGGGAAGAGAAGGCGAAGGCAAAGGGGGTGATCTCATGAAACCGATAAAGATTATCCATACAGGAGATGGTCACTATTCTCGCGAGAATCAGGAGCCGTTCTTCAAGAGTGCATCTCATTTGCTCGAAAAAGCGAGAAAGGAAGAGCCGGACCTGATTGTGATTGCCGGCGATCTGTTTGATCGAGCGGTCAATGATACGACGGGATCAGGATTTCCCCGGCTCGTTTGCTGGATGAAGAGTCTCATGGATATCGCTCCAGTCGTCGCAGTACGAGGCACCCCGACGCATGATCCGCCCGGATGCTACGAAGTTTTTGAGACGATTCAGGCACAACGCAATTTCACGCTTCTCACAGCATGGGAATCGTATTTTCTCGATAATTTTGGAGTGCAAACGGAGTCGAACAATCATGCAAGGCTTTTGATCCTCGGTCTTCCGGAGCCCTCGAAAGAATGGTTTTTGAAGGACAAGCAACTCGGCAAGACGGAAGGAGACGAAGCAATAAAGGAGGGGATTCGGGAACTACTCCTGGGTATGGGAGCAATAAGAAAACAGTATCCCGAGATCCCCTGCATCTTAGTATCGCACATCACGGTCGCCGGGTCAAGCATAAGTGATGCTCAGATATTACCGCCCGGAGGGATACAAATAGGCAAGGACGATCTTGCACTCGTCGGAGCTGACTACTATGCGCTCGGTCATATTCACCTCGGGCAGCAGATCGAGGACATGCCGGCATATTACTGCGGCTCGATGTTCCCGGTGAATTGGGGCGAGCTCGACCAGAAGGGTTTTAATATTGTCGAGTTTGACGACTATGTTTTAGAAGTTGGTTGCGAGCCGGTCGTTCAGCGTATTCCATTCCCGCACCCGCCCCGGAAGAAGATCGTTTTTGAATACGGCTCAGAAATTACGGAGGATGTTGACGGTTTTCAAGTATGGGTTGAGTGCAAAGGTACAAAGGAACAGCTCCGGTTACTCGATATCGATGAACGTATGGACGAATTATTATCGATGGGAGCTTGTTCCGATTCTCGCATTACAAAAGCGATTATCCCGACGGAGACCGTAAGGGCGGGTCAGATCAGCGAGGCGGTATCTCTCGTTGACAAGCTCAAGGTGTACGCGGATCTGTCCGGGGAAACTCTCAACGATAGCACGATCGAGAGAGCCGCTGATCTTGAAACGACCGCTCGCAAGTCTGGTGAAATTGGCGAAGGATTGCATATCCGGGTACAGAAGCTCGTCATTCGGGGAGCGATCGGCATCAAGAAGGGGCTCGGTCTCGATGAGATCGAAATCGATCTCGATCAATACGAACCGGGCCTTATCGCCCTTGTCGGTGTCAACGGTGCCGGCAAGAGTACCCTCATCGAGAACATGCACCCGTATCCGCAGTTGCTCACCCGGACCGGAAAACTCCAGGATCATTTCTGCTTACGTGATTCCTTCCGGGATCTCTATTTCACCGATGAACGGACCGGGACAGAGTACCGCGCCTTCATATCGATCGACGGCCAAAACAAGAGTGGATCCTGTGAGTATTTCCTGAACCGGAAAGAGGACGAAGAATATGTCCCGGCATCCAAAGAGTTCAACGGGCGCAAGGATCCCTACGTCGCTGAGATCGGTCGCCTGTTCGGCAGCATCGAGCTCTACCTCCGGAGCGCGTTCGTCTCTCAGAAACAGCCGAAGAATCTTCCCGATCTTTCAGATGCAACGCCTGGTGAGAAAAAGGCTCTTTTCCGTGAGCTCGGAGGGCTCGACTATCTGGAAGTGTATTCAAAGGCAGCAAGCGAGACAGCGAAGGTGCTTGAGGGCGAGCTCATCACTATCAAGGCGAAGCTCGAGCGAGAGGATGAGATCAAGGATGCTATAGGTAAAGCGAAGGGGGATCTGAACGCGAAAGCCTCCTGCCAGGAAGAGACCGAGGATAACCTGGCCCTGATCAAGGAGAAGGGTGAGGGATTGAAAGCCGACCACGACCGCCTGAAGGTGATCGTCGATAAGAACGCAGATCTCTACCGCGAGGGCAAACACGTTCAGGAGCAGATCAATAGCGCCCGGACCGAGAAGGAAAAAATTACAGGCTCTCTCGAAGAATATCGCTCAGCCCTCGAAGGCAAAGAGCAAACCGAGAAGCTGATCAAGGAGTACGAGGATCTCAAAGCAGAGGAGGCGAAACTCAATGAGGAAAAGTCGAAACACGAAGGGGCTCGCGCTCGCGGTCTTGCATGTTATAACGAGTTACGGGATACCGTCGCGGAACAGGAGCGTAATCTGTGTGATAAAAAGAGCGAAGCGGAGAAGGCAGCTCAGGCGGTCGAACGCGAGCGTGATCTCGTCCTGGCCGATGCGAATAACCTCGAGAAGGAGCTAACGTCTTTAAGAAAGGCCCAATGTCCTATCCTGCAAATGGAGTGTCCGGCGAAGGATCACGAGTCTTTCCAGTCTGTGATAACTGGCAAAAATGATCAGCTCTCGGGTCTAGCGCTTAAGGCCTTCGATTTCGACAAAGCACTCACCGAGAAGAACAAGGCAATCAAGGTTGCTCAAAAAGCTATCGACGATCTCGTCTGGCCCGATGAACCGAAGGTTGAGGAGTATGACGATACGAGACTCAGCGAAGCCAGCGTAAAACTCTCCACCTATGACATCGAAAATATCAAGGACGCGCAAGACAGAGCCCAGGAAGCGGAGGTCCGCATACAGGAGGGCGAGAAGCAGCTCAAGGCGCTCGAAGCCACGTTCGACACACTCAATGAACGTGTCGCAGATCTCCAACACCAAATTAGCGAAGAGAGTGAGACCGAGTATCGAGACGTCGCGAAACAGCTCGAAGAAACACGGCAGCAGTACATCGAAACCGACAAAGAAATCACGCGGCTCAACACCGAAATCGAGGGTCTCAAGAAGCAGATCGCGGAGCGGGAGGCAGAGCTCGAGGATCTCAAGGCGCTCGACGAGGAGCGCAAGGCAAAAGAGATCGATCTCACCGAATGGCAGTATCTACAGCGAGCTTGCGGTCCGAACGGTATCCAGGCGCTTGAGCTTGATGCAATGGGGCCGGATGTTGCCCTTTACGCGAATCAGTTCCTGGAGGTCGTACGGGAATACCCGGACAGCCACTTCGACAGGATAGAGTTTAAGACACAGCACGTCGGAGGGCAGGGGTCGAATACCCGTATGATCGAGGATTTCCTCATTATGTGTCATGACGTCCGGGATGATGACTGGACCGCATTGTCATTGATTTCGGTCGGGGAATCGGTATGGGTGAAACGATCGATGGCCGAGGCCTTCGGGATCGTACGGGCAAACAAAGAAGGAACGCACATGCTTACCGGTTTTCAGGATGAATCAGATGCGGCTCTTGATCCCGCAGCCCGTTCCTATTGGGTAAAGATGCTTGAACTCGCACATCAGCAATCTCACAGACATCAAACGATTTTGATCACACACAGCCCCGAGGTCCAGGAGATGATCGGCCAGAAGATCGAGATGACGGCTCTCAAAGAGGCAGTCAGAGAGGGGGTGCTGATATGACACTGATATCGATAGGAGCCAAAGGGCGCTGTACCGGCCGCTGTGATGCCAGGTGCTACAACGCCCTGGGGCCGGTATGTGTATGCTGCTGCGGAGGGAAAAACCACGGGAAGGGGCTTCAATTCGCCCTTGATAATACCTCGGAACAATCGCAGGATCTTCTCGAAAAATGGGGAGACGCCTTGAAGGTACACCCTCTGCAGGAGGAGCTCTTCGAGGAGGTCCCGGTATGAAGAGTTATGCCCCGGCGTTGCCGGATAACAATATTCCATTTTAGAAAGGAGTATCCTCTCTATTCGTACAGGGTCATGACCCCGGAAGTACCTCAAGACTTCCGGGGACTATTACAGGAGTCCACGGTGGCGGAATTGGCAGACGCAAGAGGGCCTAGAATACTCTGGGTAAGATACCATTTAGGATAAGACACGATAACCCGTGTAGGTTCGAATCCTGCCCGTGGACAAGAGGGAGGGGAAGTGATAAAGAAGATTATCCTTGATTTATGCGGGGGCACGGGGGCGTGGAGCAAACCGTATAAAGATAATGGGTATGACGTACGCTTGATTACATTGCCCGAATACGATGTCCGGCTTTATCTACCTCCACATAATGTACATGGTATTCTTGCCGCCCCCCCCTGCGATCATCTTGCGGGAAGCGGGGCGCGCTGGTGGAAAGAAAAGGGCGAAGAAGCCCTGCTGGACGCTCTCTCTATAGTTGATTCCTGCTTACGTATCATTATGATTTCCCAGCCAACATTTTGGGCATTAGAAAACCCCGTAGGTCGCCTTATTCACTATTTGGGACAGCCCGAAATGTATTTTAACCCATGTGATTATGGAGATCCCTATACCAAAAAGACTTGCTTGTGGGGATGGTTTAAATATCCCACTAAAAAATCTGTTAATCCGATTGAGGGCAGTAAAATACATAAATATCCACCATCGGAAAATCGAAAGACGTTACGATCTATTACACCACCGGGATTTGCACAGGCATTTTATGGAGCTAATCCATGAGGGAGGGGAGTGTGGCAAAAAGCCTATCTATGAGCTTTAGCGTAAGCGAAGAAGAACGAAAAATAATCACAGAATACACGAAAAATAAGCACCTTCGCAAACCAAGCGAATTGATCAGATGGGCTCTTTTCAGCTATATCCGTAAATATCCCCTAACAGCGAAAAAAAAGCCGTAGGGCGTACAGCCCTAATAGCCTAGAGGCATTTTAACATGGGTCAATGACCCAAAAAACCGACATACTGGACCGGCCTGAGGTTTCTACTGCAGGAACAGGCCGCCTGCGGAACCTCCTTTTCCTCGGGCCGGTCGATTTAAGGGAGAATGAATATGAGATTAATGGATTATTTTGAAGTATTTGTTAGAGACAAGCTTCCTGCCGCAATGAGTATTAATTCTTATCAAAGAGTTTATAAAATGTTTGATCAGTATCTAGACAGGGAGAGGATTAATGATCCCATAGCAGAACATGTTGTTGATTTTTGCCATAGGGCAATACATAGAACCGGGAATGATAATACCCCTGCTGTATATGCACGATTCTTAAATCTCATTTTCTCGTATCTGGAAAATAATAACCTGTATCAAAATATTGTCAATCGGGCAATGGGGCAATTCCCACAGGATAAGGCACGTCGATCTATTCTTCTATCCGATAATGCCGCAATCCATGTCTTACGTCAAAGATTTGCTGATGCGACATCACAGATGGAGCGACGTAATGTCCTGATAGTTTTTTTGTCGGCACATAATATCGGCGACACAGAAATTGCTTTGTTGTGTACTACCGATTGCTTAAATCATAATGAGATTAAGAGGGTACGGACTCGCAAGGAGCTCTATCCTTTACAGGCAAAAGTGGCCGCCGCATTGAGGACCTACATTCAAGATTATGAGATTCAAGGATACATTTTTACCGACGTAAACCACAGAAAGCCCCGAACAGAGCATTTACATCCCGGATCGGTTTCAATGATTATAACGAAGGAATTGAAACAAATGGGGATATATATGCCCAACCTGACGGCGCGATCTTTGGGAATATGGGGACGTTCAATCAGCACACCGGAGATATTATAGATGCCGATAGACTACAGTCTGTATTGTGACGACTGGCATTTACGGAGTCGATTTATTCGCTTTTATCGGGCTCGGAATCATTGTGAAGTCTGCGGAGCTGAAAACCATAAACTGCGTCCGGAAACCGGAAGCATTGTTGTATTGACTGTGATGCATTTAGATCACGATATCAATAACAATTCATTTTTTAATCTCAAGGCAGCCTGTCAATGCTGTCATTTCAGATACGATGCAAAGATACATGCACAGCACGCCCGAGAGAAAAGGGAGCGTTTTCAACTAAAACTGGAGCTGACGTAATGGCGAGACCTCAAAAATACACAGCGGATTATTTTCCACATTTCGCTCATAACGGAAAGACGATGTTTATTATTGAGGAGCGGTTCGGAAACGATGGATACGCCTTTTGGTTCAAACTTTTGGAGCTTCTGTGCTCTACAGAGGGGCATTGTTACGATTGTGATTCCGTGGAGAATTGGGGGTTTCTGATGTCGAAAACTCACGTCAGTGAAGTTTCCGCTACGGAAATACTTTGTACTCTTTCCAAATTTGGAGCGATTGACAGCGATTTATGGGCCGAAAAGAAGATATGGTCGCAACATTTAGTTGACAATCTTGGGCCATTATACAGTAAAAGGACATCGAAACCCCCCTGTCGTCCAGTTACCGGAGAGAAAACCGAGTTTCCGACGTCGGAAAACCACAAAGGAAGTAGAGGAAGTAGAGGAAGTAAAGTAAAGGAAGTAGAGGAAACTAAGGAAGACAAACCTTTTTCTTCTTCAAATCCTAAAAAACCCGAAACCCTGCAGGATACCGATAACGAGCATCTTCGTCTCAAGAGGCTTCACGCTGAAGCTGAATACTACAAGATACACGACGAGAAGGCATACTTGAAACTATTGAAGCAGCACCCGGAGCTTGAGGAGGAGGTCCCGTGGTCGTAGATATTGCACTCCATAAAAAGCACGAAGGAGAATGAAGATGGATAAACAAGAAATTATAGCATTAGTAAGGTTCTGTATTCTTATGCAAAACGGGAAAGGTATTCTCAGTAAGGCTCCATCGTATATACTCAAAAAGTTTGAAACAAAGGATTACGCATCTCTTGATGCACAGAATACTAAAAAACTCAGTGAGTATATGAGAACGTGGGGCCACCATCTTCAATAAGGAGCAATCACATGGATAAAGGATGTCATATTAAAGTACACCTAGAAGGAGATTTGTTATGCGAGTTTGATTCCACGGCCAAGACGTGGGATGAGGCGCATGAGGAGGCTATGTTTAAGGTGCTTGATGAAATAGAATGGACATACGACGTAGAATGGCCGGAGGATACAAAACGCAAGGAGGAGCAAAGCCATGAAGAAGGAGGGCGGGGATGAATGAATATAACGAGATAAAGAGAAAGGCAGGGGAATACTTAGGATTGCCGGGTTTTCAGTTACGACAAACCATTACATATCTCATCGACATCATCGAGAAGAAGGACGAGGCATTACAGTTGATAGACATGATGGGCGATGGTGAAGTTTGCAGTTTTATTCGCAACTTCAAAGAAGCCAAAAAAGTTATTGAGAAAATGAGAACAACAGCCACAGAAGCACTCAAACTCACAAAGGAGTAGGGAGATGATTAAGAAATTTGGTAAATATCGTGAAGAATTCATAAAAACCGGTCAAGAAGAATGTTATTGGCCGGGTTGGTTATACATACAGATAGAACACGACATCAAAGACTTACTCATAGAATGGCATAAGGTAGAAGGCGGGGGATTATTGAGGCCTGACCCGGAAGAAAGTGAAATAGTTTTCGTATGCTGGATTAATCATCCCGAATGGGCAATAGCAAAAATGCATATAGTTGATAGTGCCGATGGTTGGTTGTGGGGCTGTGATGATTATCCGTATGAGGGAGAATTGTGGGATGGTGATAGACCTACACACTATATGTATCTACCCAAACCACCGAAGGAGTAAAACGTGATAGTTCTCTCGATTGATCCGGCCTGGGCGAAGCCGATGGCTTATGCCGTCTTCAGGGAAGGTCGACTCGTTTATCACGACAAGTTCAGAACAACGAGAGAGCTCTGCGTCACGAACGCCGACGTCGTCGTTACCGAGGATCCGTATCTCGGAGGGGATGCGAAGAAATACTCCTCTCGCGGACACGTAGACACGTTCAAGAAACTGTGTTTCGCTGTCGGTATGGTCTCAGTTATAGCAGCGGCCCTGGAAGCAGAGTTTGTGCTCATACGGCCGTTAGACTGGAAAACATTCTATTCGTTGACAATCAAGACGCCGGCGAACATTCAAGAGACGATACGGTCACAGCTCACCGGTGGGATCCAGGGCGAGGATATTCAGGACGCGATTCTGATCGGCACGTACTACATAGATCACGTACTCGTGGAGGCAAGAGGGTAATATGCTAAAGCAATTTATTAAACAGTTATTTTGTCGACATCGGTGGGAGATCTTCTGGCCGACGATAGGATTCTACATTGAGAAATGTGTGTACTGTAAAAAGCTACGGGTAGTATACCGCAAACCGCCTGAGCATGTCAACTGTAGATGTGCTGTTATTCCAGTCGAAGACGAGAAGGAAGCCAAAGGTGAAAGAGCAATATAGCTTTTGGGAAGGAATGATAGCGGGTTTTGCTATCGGGATGCTTGTCGTTTCTATAATAGTTTTTGTAATAATAAACAATTTAATTAAGTAGGGAGGGGAACATTGATACAAGAAGCTGACGGTTTTTTAATCACGCTGTTGAGCGGTCGCAAGCTGTTCGTCGAGAACAAGCATTATCAGGAGGACGTCGACGGCAACATTACTTTCAAGGGGAATCATGCGATTGAAATCGCGTTGATTAAGAAAGGGCAGGGCTTGGAATGTCTTGCGTCGAAAGTGCATGAGACTCCGCTCAAGATCACATGGTCCAAGATATACAAACATGCGATCGCGAGTATGGAGAAGATCGACGAGCGGAGTTTTCTCTATGAGACGATCCTCAAGGCGCGATCGAATATCATCATCCCGAAAGGGGTGAACATCGGGAAGTCTCAGACGGTGTGAAGAGGGAAATAGAACATGTCGACTGAACCTGATGATCACAATGTAGCGAAGCATTTCCTCGAGGAAGAGATAAAAATCAAGTGTCGAGAACTCGCCGACTATTACGATCGTGATCGATTGACGA
>Ga0307377_10006252_pt1 | contig 12518 bp, 12 predicted proteins | sample TR3MG_FD_202535 | JGI IMG/M metagenome (GOLD analysis project Ga0307377, IMG submission 202535) | Soil microbial communities from Risofladan, Vaasa, Finland - TR-3 | ecosystem: Environmental > Terrestrial > Soil > Coastal area > Acid sulfate soil | place: Finland: Risofladan, Vaasa | collected...
TTGCCACGGTTATCCCGCGTACCGCTACATCTCTATTTTACTGTCCAGTTTGCCGTGGAATCAGTGTCCAGTTTGCCGTGGAATCAGTGTCCAGTTTGCTCCGGAATTCGCAAGTTTGAGCTTGGCCCATGTGAATCCTCCTTTCTCCATAGGCCGCCCGTTCCGCTTTTTATACTCTTCCAAAACGCGGTCTAGGTCAAATCGGTCGTAGATCAGTGAGGTGCCTATGGGCGCACCTACAAGCAGAGGACGAAAATGTTTTTCAAATGCACGACGCTTGATGCCGAGATATTGCGCCGCCTCCTGGCAATTGAAACCGCGTTTATTCATGGCCATACCCAAAAGGGTCCCAATAGGATTGAGCTTTTGGGTCAGTCCCCGCAATTTTTTCCACACTTTGGTCAGGATAGGTAATCTCGACATCCCCGGTTGCCAAGTCAACCCAGACATCCCCGCCATCATGGCTACCGTAACCAAAGCCAATTACATTTTCTGAACCAAATACATTTGAAAAATGGTCAAATATCTCTTGTATATTTTCAGGGGTAACTTCCGTAATCTGAACATCACCCAGTTTATTTTTAGTCATTTCACACCTCCGTAATTTGAGCTACTGGATCGAGCAGCAAGACATACTGCCGATCAAATAAAGTTGTCATTCCAGTCAACAGCAATTCATTTGCGGTACGTTCAGATAGCCGCCACAAAGAGCTACGCCAAGATGAATAGAGGTCTTGAAAATTAGGATCGTCCCGCGAAACAGTACGCAAGAATGAAGCCTCTGGTATTTCATACATGTCAGAACCTTTGAAAACCAAAGAACGGACATCCTTTCGAAACTTCGTGAAGTTCATGGGCAAGCGAGAACCACTTGTACGGATGGTTAAATCTTGGTCGCCTACATACTGCCTGACGACGTAATGAGACAGCTTGCCAGCGTGTTCATAGCCATCCCCGATCTTGATGGTTCTAATTTGCCGGGCACCATGCAGCTCCAACCACCACTCACCAAGCAAGCCATAATTCATCCAGAATGCGTTAGGAGCGATTGGAAGGGCCAGGATGATATGCAGCACACCATGACCTTCCTCGGTATCGACACAGCGGTATTTAATTGAATTGCGCTGCCATCCACAGTGTCGTTCTGACCTGTAACGAAGGTTCTGGAAATGTTTTCGCAGTAACGCCCCTGTACTTTCAGGTGCGCTGGTTAGAGTCAGAAAGTGCCGCTGTAAGCCCAACCGTTGCCAGTACAGCAATAAATCACCTAGCAGCCTTTTTGCTTTGCGGTGCTTTTTTGTCCACGGTCTTTTTGGCTTGGCTGATATTTCGACCGACGGCATCCCTGCGGATGACTTTGCGGGAATCAAATCCCCACGATCAGGTATGTTTTCCTTCCTCTCCTTCTCTCCTTCCAAACTTACCAAATCAGATGAATTTCGACCCCCTTTATCAAGCATAGGAAAGGGGGTCGCACCGGAGGGGAGGGCGCACCCGCTTTCGCGGGTGCATCCCTCCTCATCGGTGCATTGAACATTGCCAGGGATTGGGATTGAAGGATGGACGAGTCCATCAGTTGGAACCGTGGGGCGAGAGACCTGCTCCAGCGGGGTGAAGTTTTGATCTGAGCCTGTTTTCATGATGAACCACCTTTCCGCATTTCTGCGTGTTTAAGATGGCTCGCAATGTAAACAGTGCAACTATTGAGCAACGGCAGCGCAACAGCCAGAGCTTTAATTGGCGCTAGTTACAGGGCTACTTACGCAACGGTGCAACGCAACAGCAATTCAGTACTTTTTTCCTTTAATAGTTCGAGATGGCGTTATTAACTGTGAATATGGCGAGGTGTTGTGCGCTATGGAATTCTTCTTTGCATCGTTAATTAGCTTGCCAATGCGCTGGCGTGAAACACCGTATTTCTTGGCTAGACTAGTATTCGTTACGCCTGGCATGATGCTTTCTTCCCACAATGCTTTCAGTTTCTTATCGTCCCATGTCTTTTTGTTTGCACCGGCCTTTTTATTGGGCGTTGTTTGTTCAACTGTAACAGGTACAGCTTGAGGTTCTGAAATAGGTTCACTAGGAGCGATAGGTTGGGACGGTTCTTCAGTCATAAGGCTTTGAAGCTTAAAGTCCTCGATGTACTTCAACACAAGCGGAAGCTCATCAACCTCCTTCGCAATTAGGCTTTCATCTGTGCCAAGCGCGAAATCTTCAATTGAAGGAGTGGTTAGCAAAGGGCGATCTAATAAACTTCTAGGGATCACTTTCCCGTCACTTATCTTTTGCAATTCAGCGGGGCTGACGACGTACATCGGGACAGGTGTATGCAGTACTTTAAAAATCATTCGTGCCGTTGCCTTTAGTTGAATACGCGAAGGCGCATGACCCCAATCCCATCCATCATTGAATATATAGTAACGATAAATCCAATCTTCATCGCTAAGCTCCGCTATTTTTTCAACCAGGACTGAAACCAGCAATTGTTGTCGACCATTATTGCAATCTAAATTCTTGGTACTAGAAAAAACCCGCAACGGGAAGTTAAAAAAATCAGAATCGGCACGGCTACGCAGAGTTTGAAGAAGTTTAAAGAATAGATCAGGCTGCTTGTAACAATGACGGTACTCGTATATTTCATCGCCCACGCCCTCAAGCCATGCAAGACGAATGCAGAACAGTTGAGCTGTCTGATCCAATATCTTGGGTGTAAGCACAGCTAACAACGATTCGTCGGAATTCAAATCGTCAAGATTTACTTGAGGTATAAAACGAGGAATCTGTGTAGTCTGTACGCCGTGATCATTAAAGATTTGTACAAAACGCCGAGCGACAATATTCACCGGTTTGGTTTTTCCGGCGAAGCGTTTCCTAAGCTTGCTGATGTTAAAGGAAACAGTCATACATCACATAAATCAGTCGATTGATCCAAAGTCTTCTGACGCAGGTTTGGCTTTACTTTTTAAACGGATATCTTGTAAAGAAATAAGAAATGACTCTCCAGCTGTCCAAACTACAGCCAATGCTCCAAGCACAATGGCAATCCGCTGATCACTTAAAATCCCTAATAGACTGGCATTAGCGGTCATTGCTATATAGCCAAGATGAAATCCAACTACAAAGCCGGTCCATGAAAGAATAACCACCGCCACTTGATTTAACTTTGGAGCTTTCTTACACCAAAGCACACTGTAAATAAAGAAACAAAAACCAGCAAATACCCCAACGTACAAACTAATTAAATTTGGGTCAGTCATCGTTGGACTCCTTGTTGGAGTCATTCCCAACAAAAGCACCAGCGATTGCTCCCACAATTGCACCCCCTAATCCAGGGAGAAAGATATTTCCAATTATGGCTCCACCTACAGTGGCTGCAAGAACGCGAGCATTCTTGTCACCTTTCTTGGTTACAACAAAGCGTCCGGTATTAGCATTACGGGTAACATTTAGATTTATTTTTTTTGGAGGAGTCTTGCGGTTAGTAGTATTCTTCATTTTCATTATTAACTCACCTTTCGATACGACTAATTATTTTGATTTGCAGGGACACAATGACTTCACTAAACATTAAATGATTGGATATCCATTCGTGCCTCCCGCAAACGTATTAGAGCTGTAGTCAAACTGATATCTTTAAATCATAAATAGTATGGTTTGCTCCAATGATAGAACGAAGCATCTGCTTTAAATTTGTAGCAATATGATCTTCATCAAGTTCCAGTGTGATTCTAATAGTTTCTTTACGTATAGTCCGTTTGATTACTGGGTCATTTAATTCTGCAATTTGATCGGCAGTCTTCCCTTCTTTATATCCACGCCTAATCAATCCAGCAATTAAGTCTGCGCCCTGCAAAGGTAGAAATTCCTTATCATCCTCAAATCTTGGCGTTGCTCCGTAATATTTTTTTAATTCCGCAGGCACATTATGAATGTACTCATCCCAAGAGGAAATTAGAATGCCTTTATCAGAGTGGTTATCAAAAATAAAATCTACTTCTTCGTCAGAAAAATAATCTTGCATTTCACCTCTGTTCTGCTGAAACATACCCATTAGAGCGCGAAATGCAAAAAAGTAAGGGTCTTCTGCATAAGCCCAGTCGATTCCCATGCCTGGAACAGAGATACGTGCTCTAGCCCGTTTCAAATCATTTTTGTTGAATTTTAAAGAAAGGAAACCAATGGTATATCTATAGACAGTGTCAAAAAAAACACTGATGTTGTTAATGCGCTCTGGAGTAGTCATTTCACGGAAGTGAAAATGATATTTCCCATGATTATCTAATAGCCCCCACCTCGGTAACATTTTTCCCCATTCCTCAGAAAACTGAGCCCAAGCTTCAGGCGTGGAAATGCATCCAGCCATAACAAAAAGTCCGCTTTCATCGTAACTTTCATCAATGAATATTTGTAGTGCCAAAGGTTAAAAGTTCCTTATGTGAAAAACTGCTGCTGACCAAATGAGGCCTTACAGAATCATAGCAGTAAGGGCACAAAAGCGATGCTCTCGTGCAAGGTCTTGTCACAGACTTGCAAGGCAAGACTGTGGTGACTTTTCGGTGAATAGAAGGGTGAAAACAGGACGAAACAGTGCAAAATGGGGAACGGGCGGCACTGTTACTATTAATTAAATCAACATGTTATAACGCATAAATCAGTCGACATCCAAGGGGTCGATGGTTCGAGTCCATTCGTGCCTACCAAAGAATACAACGGGTTAGATCAGAAACGGTCTAGCCCGTTTTTCTTTCTATGGTGACTTTTACCATCTAACTGCTCCCTTCGAATCATTGCAAGGCTGCGATTGACCTATTGATGCGGTTTAAGCCTCTGCTAATGCATTGTATGCTTGCAACTGTGCTGACTTAAGAGACGCTGCAATTCAATTATGGTCAACGTGACTTAACCGAAAATGATAAGTAGAACAATATTGCTGTATCACTAAATACAATATCTCTGTACATTGAAGATTAAGGTGGTTATCGATGGAAAGTTCAAAGAATTAAAGCAGCTCAATAATTCGGGTTTGTTGTATGTAGTGTTGTATGTAAACTTAAAAAAGGAAGTTAAATGAAAAAAGTAACACTCTTGGCGCTGTTGTCCGTATGTATTGCTACACCAGCACTAGCTGATAACACAGGAAGGTTTTATATAGCAGCTGACCTTGGAACTGCGAGCTATAGTAATACAACAGTTCCAGCCGTAGGCGGCTATCCAGCTGCAACCTTTCCAAATCCCAATTTGTTTAGTATCGCTGGCGGTTATCATTTCAGCCCAATGCTGGCAGCGGAAATTGGCTATACAAAGTTTGGTGATTCCACACTAGGCTATTTTGGTATTGGTGATGCAACACTGGGAATGCACTCTGTTCAAGTGGCTGCCGTTGGTACTTATCCACTGAATCCTCAGTTTGATTTGATCGGTAAATTAGGTTTTTCGAGCAACACTGAGGACTTGACGGGAACGGGTGGTTTTGCCCCAATCAATTCAAGCAATTCAAAGACTGATTTATTGATTGGCATAGGCGCGCAATATAACGTGAACTCCCAGACCAGTATCCGTGCTCAATACCAGAGTTTCGGTAAGTTTGACAGTTACCCGAACCCGGTTAAGGCAACAGCATTTACCTTGGGTGTTGCTTACACGTTTTAAGCAAGAAGGTTTGAGTTGAAGAAAAAGCCAAGTTCGCTTGGCTTTTTTATTGAATTAAAAAAACAACGCGTGATTGTTGAATCTGCAACTGAAAACAGCCTGTCAAAATCATATCAGTAAAGGCACAAAAGCGATGCTCTTGTGCAAGGTCTTGTCACAGACTTGCAAAGCAAGACTGTGGTGACTTTTCGGTGACTTGAGGGGTGAAAACAGGACAAAACAGTGCAAAAGCAGGAACGAGCGGCACTGGTACTGTTAATTAAATCAATGTGTTGCAACGCATAAATCAGTCGGCATCCAGGGGGTCGTTGGTTCGAGTCCAATCGTGCCTACCAAACAAGTCAAGGGGGTAGGCCAAAAGCCTGACTCCTTTTTCTTTTCCTGTAGTCAAAAACGTACCACTTTCTGGTACGGCCTTAACTAAAACTGCTGGTTTACGATCTACCCATTGCGCGAGATGCTCACTGGACAGGTGCGCATACTTCTGCACCATCGCCGGCGATGCCCATCCGCCCAACTCCTGTAACGCATGCAACGGAGTGCCTTCACTGAGTCTGGCGCTGCTTTAGCAACTCCTCAAACTGCGCTACCGGCAGCGGTTTGCTGAAGAGATACCCTTGATAATGACGGCAGCCGTATGAATAAAGGAGTTGCCGCTGCTCTTCCGTCTCAACCCCTTCGGCGATGACGTTCAGGTTCAGGCTTTGCGCCATCGCAATGATAGTTTGCACAATCGCGTTGTCGCTTTTGGCGGTCATGTCGCGTACGAAGGACATATCGATTTTGAGCTGATCCAGAGGTAGACGGTTCAGGTATTGCAAGGATGAGTAACCGGTGCCGAAGTCATCCATCGAGAACCGTATACCGGCTTCTTTCAATATATTCATGGTTGTAATTATTTTTTCGATATCAACCACCAACATACTTTCAGTCAGTTCCAGCTTGAGCCGTGTCGGGTTGATGCAATATTGTTGCATGACAGCTTGCACCTGATCCACAAAATCAGCCTGGCGAAACTGCTTGGCGCTCACGTTCACGGCCAAGACAAGATCGCGGGTGAGGGCATCCTGTTCCCATGCCTTGAGTTGGGCGCAAGCCGTTTCCAGCACCCAAAGACCGATGCGCAGTATCAGCCCGGTCTCTTCCGCCAGCGGAATGAATTGAGCGGGTGACACAAAACCACGTTCAGGGTGTATCCAGCGGATCAAAGTCTCCGCTCCCAAGGGGTGATTCAATTCGTCCACCTGGACCTGGTAATACAACTGGAATTGCTGATGCTTAAACGCCTTGGCTAAATCGCTTTCGAGAGCTGCGTGGGCATCAATGGAGGCCTGCATCTGTGGATCGAAGAAGCGCAGGGTGTTGCGGCCCGCCTCCTTGGCTTTATACATCGCGATGTCGGCTTGTTTCATCAGCTCTTCTATCGTCGCTTGTTGGCCATTGAACAAAGTCGCACCGATACTGGAGGTACAGTGATATTCGTGGGTGCCAAGATGAAATATCTGATTAAGCGCAGCCATCACTTTCTCTGTGATTGCTTCCGTCAGTGAAGCCGCTTCAAGAGACTGCCCGCTCAGTTCTTCCAGTACCACCATGAACTCGTCACCACCCAGGCGGGATACGGTGTCTACTTCACGCACACAGGAGGTCAGTCGTTGGGCGACATGTTGCAGCAACAGGTCACCGACATCATGGCCAAGCGTGTCATTGAGGGACTTGAAATTATCCAGGTCAATGAACAGTAGCGCGCCTTGTTTGCCAGTTCGTGCACTGGATGCCAATGCATGCCCGAGCCGATCGATGAGCAAGCGCCGGTTGGGAAGACCCGTAAGCGGATCGTAGAACGCAAGATGTTGAATTTTTTCATCTGCCGCCTTGCGTTCCGTGATGTCGATATGCGATCCGACATAATGCGTGGTGATCCCGTCATCACCTTTGACAGCAGTGATGGTGAGCCATTTTGGATAGATTTCACCATTCTTGCGTCGATCCCAGATTTCTCCCTGCCATGTTCCTGTGTGTTTGAGGGTCTCCCACATGTCTCGATAGAAGTCCGTATTGTGGCGGCCGGACTTGAGTATACGGGGTGTCTTACCCACGATTTCCTCAGCCGTATAACCGGCGGTATTGGCAAAGGCTTGATTGACCCGCAGGATTACCCCTTCGGCATCGGTGATTATCAAACCTTCCTGCGCTTCAAAAGCTGTGGCAGCAATGCGAAGATCGGCCTCAATCTGCTTGCGTTCGGTGATGTCATGAATAATCGAAAAGAACAGGCTCTTGCCCTGGTAAATCACGGTTGAAATATGTGATTCGACCGTACGAACGACACCGTTGGCCAAACGATGCTCGAAGACAAATGTATTCTGTTCTCCATTGATTGCTTGCTGCCTTTTTTGCCGGATTTCTGACTCGGGTTGCGCATTGATGAGGCTTACGTGCATGCCACGCAAACTTTCCAGTGGGTAACCGTAATATTTTGCTGCTGCAGGGTTGGCATCAACGATGATGTGAGATTGATGATCAATCAATAACATGACGGCATTATGCTGCTCAAACAACTGGCGAAAATGCGCCTCACTTTCTCGCAACGCACGGATAACTTTCTCGTTTTTCAGCAACACTGTTTCTATCTCATCGAAAGGTTGTCGCACTCGGTTTTCAAGTGCATTCGCTGTTTGAGGCAGGATAAATTCCGGACCTTGGGTACTCGCGATAAATTTAATGCGATTTTGGCATGCCAAGCAAGTTGGCTTTGTTCCTGCCAATCAGGGATTGTAGCGTCGGTACAGACAGCAAGGTTCTGATTATGCAATTGCATGTGCATTTATTAGATTACCGCATTTCGCCAGCATCGACTAATGGCACACTTCGGTCACTTGCCTCGCCCTGAAACAGTCGCCACCAGTCAAAATGCAGATCATTAAAGGTGTTCAAGGCGTTCTGTTGAGATTGGTGACAACCCACCTTTGAATAGCGTTTGCTTGTTCAAGTACATACCGCTCCTTTTTGACCATGTAATATCTCCTCGCAGTACGCACTTTTATTGGTAGGCATGCTGGTGATATATATTTTTATCGACGTTAGGGGGAGTGTAACTGGCATAGGGAAGAAACCCTTTGTCGCAGTTTCGCCACCATAGATTCCCCTAGGCCAGAGACTTCGCGCCCATACTTCTCGGTATGTTTGCCAAGTGCTGCCGCACGTTAATACGTTTTTATAGCCAAGGTCAAATACTGTATGAACGTCAGGACTTGGCGCAAAGTATCCGCTTGGCTGAGCTCCACAAAGCAAACTGCAGCAGCTCGGCTATTAGCCTTCTGCTAACGACCGGATTGTCATATCCTACACAATATCCTGAGTCCACAACAAAATTAAATCCGCTTTCACAATCTCAATTGGCATTGATCTGCATACCAGATTTGGTTTAACTGAGGCTCAACTGCTTGAATCATGACTGTTCAAGAAATTAGGAATTGGTTGCTGTATGACAACCCAGGTGGCTATGGATCAACTGATGTACGCAATATCCACTATCCCAAACCTTCTATACATATCCACTTCAGGATTTTTTTAACCCCGGAATCTCACTGACAGAAATTTTGTTCCGCCCACTCTGTTTGGATTGATACATCGCTTTATCCGCCGCTTTGAGCATCGCTGAGAATTCTGTGGTGACTTCGGGAGAAGTATGATCTGCTATACCGATACTCATGGTCACTTCGATAGTCTGGCCGTGCACTACTGGAGGTGCTGTTGAAATTGCAGCACTGATTGCTTCAGCACGGCGATATGCATTTTCTGAAGTACAGCAAGGCATGATAACCAGAAACTCGTCGCCCCCATAGCGAACTACCAGATCCATCTCTCTTGTATGGTTTTCGATTTCACGCGCGACCCGTTCCAAAACAAGATCGCCTGCATCGTGGCCATATGTGTCGTTAATCTGCTTGAATTTATCCACGTCGAACAACATGGCTTGTATTGGCAAATAAGTTGCAGGATCAGATCGATTGAATGTTGACAATCGTTCCTCAAGGGCACGCCTGTTCTTCAGGCTAGTCAATTCGTCAAGATGTGCAAGTTTGCTCAGTTTTTTGTTCGCTTCAGTCAATTCCAGTGTTGCTTGATTGATTTTTTCTTCCAACTGGTAATTGAGTTTGTCCTTCTCAATGGCAGCTGCCCTGATGCTTTCCACCATATGGATACTGTGATCACGCAGGGCCTCGATCTCCTTCGGAGCTATCATACCCAGCGGTTTGAAATTTCCGGTGTAATCATTTTTTCTTACGCGTTCCACGCCTTCTTCCAGCGTATTGATCGGCCTGGTTATCCAATTGGCAAAATATACTGCCAATATCACCGCAAAGATCGATGCAAAAGAGCCAACCAACACGTTGCGAAGCGTCATAGTCTGCGCATTTGCGGTCAATTCCGACAGAGGTTGTGGTGTCAAGACTACCCAGTTGAATTCTGGCACGCTGGCATAACCCGCAATCATGTCCGCCTTGATGAAGGGCGAGTAGAAGGTCATGACGCCTTGTTTACCCTCCAGTCCGGCTTTCACGATAGGCCAGGACGATATGTTTTTGATGCTGCTCATCCACTCCGGGTTTGGATGATGGACAATGTTTCCAAATTGATCTGTAATCGCACAATGGCCCAGCTTCCCGAAATGTATATTCCCTGCCAGTTCTTGGATGGGTTCGGTTTTCACTTCAGCGATCAGCATGATTTTGCCGGCAGGACGCAGAAAATACAAGGCGGGGCTTTTGGTTGATGGCTGCTCGACCATGCCTGAATTACCTTCCGTATGTCTGGCTATCAGAGACCGGATCACAGGGTTGGTTTTGAAAAATTCGATGCAAGCACTGCTGACCTTGTGGCCGTCAAAATTATGGGCCGATCCATCTGGATATATCAACACGATATTTTTGAAATAGGTTTGGGATGCGATCGTTTCGATTACGGTCGCATGATCCTTGGTTTTATCCAGAAGATTTGCCAGCAGTCTGAGATTGCTTTGTGCTGCCCTCAGGTACAAGTAAATTGGATTTGCCAAGTTTTCCGATAATAATTGATTCTTGTCATGAGCTTCTTTCATCACTACGCGATGAATATCGGAATTAAGCCAGAGAGTCATGACAGCAACAGGTGTGACTGTAATGACAATGAACGCCAGAATAAGCATGCTTCTAAGTGACGGACGAAAAACAATCATATTTGTCTGCTTTCAATATGGCTATTACAAGGCTCGAATGGCACGGTGCAAACAGCAGGATCATAAGCGCGCTTAAAATTATAAATATGGCGAGTATATTGGCCGTATGCCACCTTAATTCATGTATCCCGGGATTTTATACCGTGTTGGCTTGAACCGTCCCCAGAACTGTAAACACCTCACAGCCTAAAGGTCTGCAATGTAAGCCGATTTTGCCCTCCACAATGCAACATAATTGGTCTGCTATGGTCCGACAAGCAGAAAGTGGAATATACTCAAATCAGAAACGGTCTAGCCCGTTTTTCTTTCTATGGTGAATTTTGGGTAACTTTTTACCATCTAACTGCTCCCTTCGAATTATGGCTACGTAGCGATTGACCGGATTGGCTTCATTATTGATGCGGTTTAATGCCTCCACCAACTCATCAATATGTACGACCGAATAATGAGCGGTCATAATTTATCGGGCATGCCACAAAATGTCTGCAATCGTTTCGTTTCTTCTCTGACACCAGCCTCACGTAGTCGCATTCCCACCGTATGACGCAGATCGTGAATATGCAGATCGGAAATGCCTGCTATCTTTCTCGCCAGTTGCCATGCAGTATTGTTCACATTCTCGACACGATGGCCCCGAAAGAGAAACACATAATCGGGATGTACTTCATGGCACATATTCAGTTAACGCTCCGACCGCCGCACATATAACCACTTGACAAGAATGGTTATAGCTTTTAACTTTAGCACGACAGCCCTGACATGTTACTACCGCTTGTTGAGCGTGTTGCTTGACAGATTGGCTAGTTGTGAGGTTCCGGTGTGTTTTTTATAACTTGTTTCCTGTTTATTTGGTCATGTTGCCAATGATCGTAGTCGGTTTCATGGCTTTATTTACCGGCAAAGCCATTCATTAGATAAGTTCAGAATTTAGGTGGTTATGGAACTAAAACTTAGTGCCTAGTTTGACCCTGATTGTTGGGATAACGATTTGTTCTACATCTACATAGGATATCGAAAATGAGCGCTAAAAGTATTAGCAATACTATTCAGATAACAGGTCCGCTGAAGCGAAAAATACGTTTCTGATGGTAGCCTTGGCAATTTTTGCGGTTATGACTTTGGTTATTGGTTACTAGGCCTCTCGAACTGGTAGTGGTTTTAATTAATGTCACGAGTTGCCGAAATTAGTAAAGCCGGTGATATGCGGGTTGTTTAAGCTTCCACGGCGGCGGACTTGATCTGTACCTGGAGCGGGTTCCCATGTGAAAGCCAGACGAACCGTTTAAAAATTGATATAGATTGCAGCCATACATCCATCTGGATTTTCGTGAAATGCGCTAGCTATATCCTCCAAGAACTGTGATGTGTGTCCTAACCAGAAACAAACAAGGGCACACATATTTCCATATTCATTCCGCTTGATGAAGAAATCGCATCATCTGAGTCCTCGCAACAGCAGCTGTTCCATGACAAATTAATATGACAAATATCCTTGTGGTCGACGATCATGTGCTGATCCGAAAAGGACTGAAGATACTGATCGAGGAATGCCCCGAATGTAAAGTCAACGGTGAGGCCGATACCGGAACCCAGGCAATCCGGATGCTGCGCGAACAACATTTTGATCTGGTACTGCTGGATATCTCGC
>Ga0307377_10006253_pt1 | contig 12518 bp, 11 predicted proteins | sample TR3MG_FD_202535 | JGI IMG/M metagenome (GOLD analysis project Ga0307377, IMG submission 202535) | Soil microbial communities from Risofladan, Vaasa, Finland - TR-3 | ecosystem: Environmental > Terrestrial > Soil > Coastal area > Acid sulfate soil | place: Finland: Risofladan, Vaasa | collected...
CTGGGAAAGCTGATGGACGAGATCTCGATCTCGATCCAACACGTGGGCATCTCGGAAGAACTTCGTCTCTCGCTGGCCGACGACCTGACGCGCTTGCACCCCGAGTCGCGTTACCTGCGCCTCAACGCCGAGGAGCCCTACCGGCTCAAGCTCGCCTGCATCCGCGTGCGCCTCGAGGAGACCCAACGCCGCATGGAGCAGCGCGGCCGTCACCGCGAGGGGTACGACTACGCGTCGAGCCAGGAACTGATCGACGACTTGATGTTGCTCTACGATTCGCTCATCGCCAACGGATCCGAACGCCTGGCGCGCGGCACCCTGGAACGCTCGATCATCACGGTCTCGGCCTTCGGACTCACCCTCACCACGCTCGACGTGCGCGAACACGCCAACGCCCACCACGCGGTGCTGGGCGTCCTGCTCGACCGCCTCGGCGAACTGCCCAAGGCGTACGACGCCCTCACTCGCGAGGAGCGACTCAGGGTCCTGAGCGCGGAACTCGATTCGCGACGCCCCCTCTTCTCCTTCCCCGGTCCCCTCGAAGGGGTGAACCTCAAGACGTTCCGGGTGTTCCGCGCCATCGGTGAGATCATCGACCATTTCGGGGCGGCCGCTTGCGAGACCTACATCGTGTCGATGACCAAGGGTGCCGACGACCTCCTGGCGGCCGTCGTCCTCGGACGCGAAGCGGGGCTCATCGATCTCAGTTCGGGCCTCGCACGCATCGGCTTCGCGCCGCTCTTTGAGACCCTGGACGAGTTGCACCACGCGGGGGAGATCTTCGAGACCCTGCTCGGGGTGCCCGGTTATCGACGCCTGGTCACCTTGCGCGGCGACGTCCAAGAGATCATGCTCGGGTACTCCGACTCCAACAAGGACGCCGGCATCACCGCATCGCAGTGGGGAATCCACCTGGCCGAGCGCCAATTGCGTGACGTGGCCGAACGTCACGGCATCCACCTACGCCTCTTCCACGGTCGCGGAGGTAGCGTCGGACGAGGCGGGGGGCCCACGCACGACGCCGTGCTCGCCCAGCCCTATGGCGTGTTGAACGGTTCGATCAAGATCACCGAACAGGGTGAGGTGATCTCGGACAAGTACCTCCTGCCCTCCCTGGCCCGCCAGAACCTGGAACTGCTCCTCGCCGCGGTCCTCGAGGCCGTCGTGTATCACTCCAAGCCCTGGGTGGACCCGCTCAAGCTCGACGTGTGGAATCGGGCCATGGGCGTCGTGGCGGACGCGTCACTCACGTCGTACCGCGGTCTCGTCGGCGACGTGAATCTCCCGGCGTACTTCAACCTCTCGACGCCGGTGGCCGAGCTCGCCGATCTGCACATGGGTTCGCGCCCGGCCCGGCGCGTCACGGGAGAGGACGGCATCGAATCGCTGCGCGCGATCCCCTGGGTCTTTGGCTGGACCCAGTCGCGCCAGATCGTTCCTGGTTGGTTCGGCGTGGGTTCGGGGCTTCGCGCCGCGCGCGAGGCGGGCCACGGTGACGACCTACGTCAGATGTACCTCGAATGGCCGTTCTTCTCGACGTTCATCTCCAACGTCGAGATGACGTTGGCCAAGACCGATCTCGAGGTGGCGCGCCAGTACGTCGAACACCTGGTGCCCGTCGAGCTGCACTATCTCTTCGATCGAATCGTCGCCGAGCATGAACTCACCATGGGCGAGCTGCTGGCCGTGACCCGCTCCGCGACCCTGCTGGAGTCCCAGGCGCTGCTCGCCACCACTCTCGAGACCCGCGATCGCTACCTTCGCCCCTTGCAGATGATGCAGATCCAGTTGCTCGAGCGGGTGAGGGCTCAGCGCGAGGCGGGCCACGAGGTCGACGTCGTCCTGCAGCGGGCCCTGATGCTGACAATCAACGGCATCGCCACCGGCCTGCGCAACACGGGGTGAGGCGGCGCCATCACCCACTCGACACCCCGCCAATGGGTAGTTTGGAGCGAGCAGACAGAGGAGAAGTCGTGAAATTCGACCAAGCAGTTCGATCGGTGTTTTCCAAGTACGCCACCTTCAGCGGACGAGCGTCGCGTTCGGAGTACTGGTACTGGACCTTGTTCTACTGGATCGGACTCTTCATCATCTTGGCCTTCACGAAGTTGTACCCGATCTGGGAACTCGGACTCTTCATCCCCAATCTGGCCGTGGGAGTGCGACGGATGCACGATTCGAACCACTCGGGGTGGTGGATCATCTGCCCGATCGCAAACATCGTCCTGCTCTTCTTCCCCTCCACTGGCCCCAACCGCTTCGACGCGGACGCGCCGCCCCAGGTGATCGATGGCCCTGCGCTGGGTTCGACGTCGTCAGCGTGCGCCTCGTGCGGCAAGTTGCGGCTACCGGGTCAGAACTACTGCCAGGGGTGTGGCGCCAAGATCGAGTAGCCCGAAGGTGACGAGGCCCGGCGACGCGTCGATATGATGCCAGTCAGGTTACCGAGAAGAGGAGTCTGAACATGGCGATCCGTACTGCCGACACCCACTGGACCGGAGGTCTCAACGACGGTTCCGGCGTCGCCACGTTACGTAGCAGCGGGGTGGCGAGCTTCGACGTGAACTTCCCGCGACGCTCGGCCGACGACGCCGAGGGCGTCACCAGTCCCGAGGAACTCATCGCCGCGGCGCACTCGGCCTGCTACGCCATGCAGTGCTCCGCACTGATCGCTCGCGCGGGCGCCACACCGGGCACTCTCGACGTCAGAGCCGACGTGACCCTCGAGGCCGACCCGGCGGGCGGGTTTCGGATCTCGGGCATCCACCTCACCGTGCGCGCGACGCTCGAAGGACTTGACGAAGCCGCCTTCAAGGAGGTGGCCGAGACCGCCAAGGCGGGCTGCCCAGTCTCCAAGGCGTTGACCGGCACGACCATCACGCTGGACGCCGCTCTCGCGTAGCGCGATTATTTGCGTTTGGCGGCGTCACTGGCGCGCTTGACCGACAGGGTCAGTGCGACGATGGCGAGCACCGGCAGGACGATCACCGCCGTGGTGTTGGCGTGCCACCTCTCGCTGATGAGGGCCACCGCACCGATGATCACCAGCGCGGCGACGAAGAGTTCGGGCGTATCGCCGACCAGGAAATCCCACCAGAACATGGCGAATCCCTTGAGCAGACGCGTGACGAGGGTCGATTTGTTCATGCGTCCACCTTCTGGGGGTTCGAGGATTCACGCGGCTTGATCACGGTCACGAGCACCCAACACACCAACGCGTAGAGGGCGACGAAAGCGAGCAGGAACGTGTCGTTGCCCGGCCACTTGACCTTGAGGCCCTCACCCACCCAGAAGGTGCCGTAGGTGACCAGGAGCACGCCGACGCTCATCTTCATGGCGTTCTCGGGCACACTCGAGAGCTGCTTGGCGACGACGGCGCCGATGATGGCGACCAGCACCAGGGCGACGGCCGCGGTCACCGACGCCAGACCCAGACGGTGCGCCGAGGTGCCCAGAGTCAGCACGGTGATCACGACTTCGAGCCCTTCGAGGAACACCCCCTTGAAGGCCATGACGAAAGCGACACGGTCGCGATTGGTCCCGGGCGTCAGGTTCTCGAGTTCCGCGACCGTCTCTTGGTAGATGGCGTCCTCATCGTGCTTGGCCTTGAGTCCGCTCGAGCGAAGGATGGCCTTGCGCAGCCACTGCATCCCGAAGATGAGGAGCACGCCACCGACCACGAGTCGCAGCCACGTCAGGGGCACGTGGATCAGCGCGGGACCGAAGACCGCGACCAGCGCGGCGAGCGCCACCAGGGCGGCGGCCACCCCTTCGAACGCGGAGCGCCAGCCGCGGGTGTGACCCACCGCGAAGACGATGGTGAGAGCTTCGACCATCTCGACGGCGCACGCCAGGAACACGGCTCCGACGAGGACGACGACGCCCGATGACACGGTGGTTGCCAACATGGCTCTACGCCTCTTCCTGTGCGTTCATCACGAAGCACGATACGGGGTCCAACATTACTTTCACGCAATCGCCGCGATCGAAGCGATCGACCGAGTAGACCTTCGTGAGGGTCGCCTTCTCCCCCACCTCGACCACGTGCTCGTAGCCGCGACCGTTATATGCGACGTCGCGAATGACCCCCGGAGCACCCTCAGTCGACGTCGCGGGGTGCAGTGTCACTGCGGAGGCTCGCACGAAGAGATGCGGGTCCTTGTCGTAGGGGCTGTTCTCAGACTTGGTGGCCTCGATGAACATGTGCGGCGCGAAGGGCAATTGCACCGTCACACGCTTCTCACTGATCTCTCGCACGTTGGTGACGGCGAATTCGCCCGCGACGCCGGTGAACCGCGCGACGAAGGCGCTCTTGGGGTGGCGATAGATCTTCTCGGGGCGGGTGTACTGCACGAGTTCACCCTGTCGCAGCACGCCGACGCGGTCGGCCAGCGCGAAGGCCTCGGACTGGTCGTGGGTGATGTAGACCGCGGTGACGCCCGCGTCACGCGTCAACGTCGCGATCTCGATTCGCAGTTGGTCGCGACGATCCGTGTCGAGGTTCGACAAGGGCTCGTCGAAGAGGACGAGCCCGACGCGCGCCGACAACGCCCGCGCCAGCGCCACCCGTTGCTGTTCACCACCGGAGAGCTCGTTGGGGTAGCGGTCCGCGAGCGCGCTGATGCCCACGCGCTCGAGCAAGTTGTCGACGCGTCGGGTCCGGTCCGGCTTCGAGAGCGAGGAGCCCACGAGGGGGAACGCGATGTTCTTGCGCACCGTCATATGGGGCCACAGGGCGTAGTCCTGGAAGACCATCGACAGGTCGCGCTTGTCGGGACTCACAAAACGTCCGGGGCCGAAGACCATCTGCTGGCCGATGGTGATCTCGCCGCTGGACGGTTGCTCGATGCCGGCGAGGCAGCGCAGCAGCGTCGTCTTGCCCGATCCCGAGGGACCCAGGAGGACGGTGAAGGTGCCGGGTTCGACCACCAGTGACACCCCGTTGAGCGCCACCTTGGTCCCGAACTCCTTGCGCACATCCTTGATCTCGACGCGCGCGGGCTGAAATGACGGACTGCTCATGAACTCACCCCTGCTTCACCGATGCGACGCCAGCCCTTGGGCATCACGAGTCGAAAGATCAACAGCACCACGCCGATGACGCCGACCATCTCGAGCAAGGTGATGACGGTGGCGGCGGCACCGATCGACGCCCAGATGGTCCCGAGATACGTCTCGATGACCACGGACGCCGGTTCGTGGCCCGGTTGATAGAGGATCTGGGCGATGGCCAGCTCGGAGATGGTCTTGGTGAAGGTGAGCAGCCACGCCCACACCAGCGCCCGCGAGAGCAGCGGCAACGATGTCGAATGGAAGGCGCGCCACTTGGTCGCTCCGTGCACGCGGGCGGCCTCGTTGAGCGACGATTGGATCTGACCCACCGGGCCGGTCAGCAATCGCGCCTGCGACGGCACGGCCGAGGCGATCAGGCCCATGATCAGCAGGGGCATCGTCTCGTACAGGTCGACCACGTGCGAGGTGATGAAGTGTTGGTCGTAGAAGAAGATGTAGCCGACGCCCAGCACGATGCCGGGGATCGCGATCGATCCGAGCAGGAACACGTCGGTGATCCGCTGGCCGATCCCCGGCGTGCGCGACGCCATGCGCCGAGCCAGGACGTAGGCCAGGATCAGCGTCGCGCTCGCGACCCAGAGTCCGAGTTGATTCGACGTCCACAACGGCGGACCGAGAGTGGTGAACGACGGCAGGGGTTGAAAGACGTTCTTGTAGGACTGCAGCGTCCAGTGGATGCCGGTGGACGTCATGAAACTCGCGGTGTTGGTGAACGAGCTCGTGATCGCGCCGATGAGGGGAAGCCCCAGTACGAAGAACATGAACAGTCCCACCGTCGCGGTGATGCCCACCCGTGTCCACGGACGGAACTGGTGGCGTCGAACGGACCGCGTGCGTCCGCTCAACACCGCGTAGGAACGACCGCGCATCACTCGGGCCTGCAGGAACACCGGGGGGACCGTTGAGAGGATCAAGACCGCGGCGATGACCGCGGCCACGGGGAAGTTGGCGGGGAAGGCGTAGATCGAGTTGAAGAGCGTGTAGGTGGCGATGGGAAAATGCGCGGAGGAACCCAGTGTGAAGGCCACGCCGAAGTCACTCATGGCCTCGGCGAAGGAGATAGCGAACGCACTCAGGAGTGCGGGAGCGATGATCGGGAGCACTGTTCGCACGGTGAGCATCCGACCCCCCCCGTGCACTCGGGCGGCGTCTTCGAATTCCGATCCGAGGCCCCGCATGCCCACCGAGATGACGAAGTAGGAGAACGGCAGCGCCGCCGTCGTGAGGACGAAGACGATGCCCGAGGCTCCGTAGAACATGTGGTAGAAGAACAGCGTGTGCACCCCCAGGGCGGAGCCCAGTTCGCCCGGCGCCACGACGTCGGTCCAACCCAGGGTGGTCATCCAGGTGGGCACGAGGAGCAGGAGCCACATCGCGCCCGACCAGATCCGTCGACCGTAGATGTTCGTGCGCTGCACGATCCACGCGATGGCGGTGGCGAAAGTGACCGCGAAGACCCCCACCAAGGTCGAGACCCACAGTGAGTCGACGATGCCGCGGCCCGTGTAGCCCTGCAGCGCGGCCGAGATGTTGGACAGCGTGAAATAGGACGAACCCTGGTGGAAGAGTCGCGGGCTGACCGCCACGGCGATGAACGTCATGACCGGGATGATGATCAGCAACAACAGGACGACCCAGACGACGAGGCCCGACCAGGGGATGCGACGAAGGCGCGACAGGGAATTGTGGGTGAGAGTGGAGGTGGTCACGAGGCGCTCCCTACAACCGCGCCACGGCTACCGTGGTAGCCGTGGCGCGGGGGGCGAGGGGAAAGTGAATCAGTTGATGATGTTCTTGACGAACCAGCTGTTGATCTGGTTTTCCAGGGGGCCCCACACGTAGGGGTTGATGGCGAAGGCGTGGGTCGTGTTGAAGTTGGGTACGAACTTCTCCGGCGCGACACCCTTGATGACCGGCCAGAACAGTCCGTCACCGTACGGGTCACCGTGCTGCATCGCGACCTGGCCCTTGGCGGACGCGACGAAGGCGACGAACTTCTCGGCGTCCTTCTGCAGCGCGGGGGGCAACTTGGCGTCCACTGCGATGTTGCTCGTCAAGGCGATCGAGTAGTCGAGGTACTTCACCTTGCCGGTCGGCCACAGGGACTTGGGCTGGGCGTTGATGTCGCCGTAGCAGGCCGACGACTGGATGATGGCCATGTCGAGCGTCGCGGGGTTCGTCTCCATCGCGCCCAGGGTCGGACCGTTGGTGGGGTGCACCTCGAGACCGTTCTTCTTCAGCGCGAGGAAGTACGCCTCGCCCTTCTTGACCGCCGCAGCGACCTGAGCCTTGCTCGGGTTCATCTTGGCGGTGATGCCACCCAAGTGTGCCATGATGCCGGCGATCATCGGGTAGGTGGGTCCCGATTGCGTCGGGTCATTCATTCCTAGGACGCCCTTGGGGAGCTTGGTCAGGCCAGCGAACGTGGTGGGCAGAGTGACGCCCTTGCTCGCGATCGAGTCGTAGCAGAGCGAACCCATCACGGTGAGCCCCGTCGGTGCGAAGGACTTGTCGGCGGGCAGGTTCGTCAGGCCGGCCGCGTTGTACGCAGTGGACTTGGCGACGATGTTGTGCAACAGATAACCCTGCGTGTCCAACGCGGCGAACGGCGCCGCTCCGTCGGCCCAGAACAAGCCCCACTTGGGGCTTCCCGCCGCCATCTCGGCCTGGATCTTGGTGAAGAGCGGTCCGGTCGAGTCGTCGTCGACCACGATCTTGAACCCGGGGTTCGTGGCGTTGAACGCCGCGGCGACCTTGTCGCCGTAGCCCTGCGCGTTGTAGAGCAGGATGGTCGGGACCGACGCGTGCGAGGTGGCCGCACTGACGCTCATGACGGATAGGGACGATACTGCCACCGTGGACCCGAGGGCCGCGGCAAGGAAACGGGCCGATCGGACCCGCTTGATTTTTCTGGTGGTGAAGTTCATGGCGACATCTAAACCCACTGACGGGCGACACGACTTCGAAGTAAATGAATTCAATGCGATGGTTTCGCGACGGGCCGAGGAAAAGTTCATGCGCCGTGACCAACACGTGACGCGTCGGTGTCAGACGCTCACGTGACCGTCACCATGCGCTCATTGGACCTCGATGCGAGGTCTCACGTGCGACGCAGCGCGAGGGGCCAGCGTCCGGGGCGCTCAGGCTCGAGCAACATGTCGGTGTACTCACGTGGCAGGTGCTCTTGACGCCAGACGAGGAGTTCCTGGGCGGCGGCGAGAACGCGTGACTCATCACGACACGGGGTACGCCACGTGGGATCGGCACCCAGGTCGAAGCACAGGAACGAACCGTCACCGAACTGGACGTAGCTGACGTCATCGCCCACGGTGACCGCGAGGTTCTTTCGCGAGAGCGAACGGTCGAAGGGCCACGGGTCGTGCTGTGACGCGATGAAGAACGTGCGGTAATCCCACTCGTAATGGGCGCTCGCTCGCCACTCGACGTCGCGACCCACGAGGAGCGGCGTCATATCGCGACCGTCAAACTGCGCGGGGACCTCGAGACCCAGGGCGACCGCCAAGGTCGGTGCGATGTCGACGTTCTCGGTGAAGCGGGTGACCACCCGTCGCGCGCTCGACATCCGCGGATCGCGCCAGATACCCAGGATGTTGTAGCTCTGGGGGAAGTAACCGAGCTTCTCGATCAGTCCGTGGTCACCGAGCTGATCGCCGTGGTCCGAGGTCACGACGATCAACGTGTCGTCGTACTCCCCGCGCTCGCGCAGACGCTCGACGATCCGGCCCAAGTGGAAATCGACCTCGGAGATCATCCCGTAGTACTGACTGCGCAGGTGGCGCATCGTCTCCTCGTCCTGGGGTGCCGCGCTCGCGGCGACCCCGAGGGCGATCTCGTGCAGGGGGTGGCGCTGCTCGACCGGCACCGGTGCGATCGGCATCGACACGTCCGCCGGATCGTAGAGACGCGAAAACTCCCCCGCCGCCACGTAAGGGGGATGGGGACGAAGGTAGCTCAGGTGGGCGAACCAACCCTCCTCTTGGACGTCCAGCCAATCGAGGAACTTTCCGGTCAAGAATCCGGTCAAGGAATGCTCGGCCGGACGATCGGCCTCGCCCCGTAGGGCGGAGGCCCAGCCGTAGGGCACGTCGTAACCCAGGTCGCGCAGGTGCTCGACCCAGGTCGCCTGACTCTCTGGCAAGTAGTGGCCGATCGCGAATCCGGGCAGGATCCCGTCGTAACTGTCGAGCCGGGGATCTTCGAATCCCTCGGCCTGGGCCGGATCGAGCCCCTGGTCGGTGTAGCCAAAGAGGGTCGGGACGTAACCCGCCCGTCGGGCCAGGCGCGCGACGTTGTCGAAGCGATCGGCGAGCGGCGAGCCATTGGCCACGACCCGATTGTTCATCTGATACGTCCCCGTGTAGAGCGCCGCTCGGCCGGGTGCGCAGGGCGCGGCCTGGGAATAGTGCCGAGCGAGTCGCACGCCCTGGCTGGCGAGGGAGTCGAGCGTCGGGGTCCTCACGAGTGCGTGACCGCTGGCGCCGTAGGAGTCGGATCGGAACTGATCGAGGGTGATGAAGAGGACGTTCACAATGAGCCAACCTAGACGCGACGGGCTCCGCTCCGTGACCGCGTCCCTCGTACCCGCGCGTCGGGTCGGTCCGCGCGGGCGATACCACGCTCACTAGCCTTGGGTGGTGCAGCAATCCTCGAATCCCGTCATCGGGTTCATCACGCTCGCCGCCCTCGTCGCGATATCCGTCCTCGTCCGCCGGGGACGTCTGCAGTCGCGTCGCAGCGCACTCGCCCCGCGCGAGAGGATCCGCCCCCTCGCCATCACGCTTCTCGACCCGGTGATCAGCGTCATCATCATCGGACCCTTCGTCGCGCACTTCGTGCGTTCCTCCTCGGTGCATCTCGTGGCGGCGGTCATCGGCGCTGTCGCGGGGGTCGCGATCGGCTACTGGCGCGCTCGCGTCATGTTCGTGCGCTCGCTTCGCTCCACGCGCTCGGTCGTCCTGCGACGCAGTGGTCTCGAGTACGCACTCGTGGGGGTCCTGATCGTCTTACGGACACTCGAGGGTTCGATCGATCGGTCCCACTCCGCCATCGCGCTCTCGGCGCTGACGGCGCTGGCGACCCTGGCCCTCGTCGAAGCGATCGCTCGTTCGTACTTCATCGTCGATCGCTACCGCCGGAGCCCGTTCGAACCGCTCGCGGACGGTCGCGACTGCTAGCGCCCCCGTACGTTGTATATCTATAAACATGATGATAGGTATCAAGTCGATTTAGAAAATAGATGACACGCGGCAAGAATTTGACGGCAAGGTGGTTGTATGAAATCACGACACCTTTCCAAGTTGCACGCCATGCTGGTCGAGGATGATGTTGATTCCAACGAGAAGATCGCCCAAGAAATGATGGTCGAGGGGCTGTCCGGGGTGCCCGACGAGGACACGTGGCTGCTCAACTCACGCATTGACCATCGTCATTTCGAGCGCCACGAGCGCCTGCGCCACCTCGGCTTCGCCAGTTAGGCCACCACCGAGATCGATGCAGGCGTCGTGACGCGTGGGCCTCAGTTCGCTCGCGCCACCCGCTCGACGGCGTCAGAGACCGCTTTGGAGACCTTCGTGTTGAACACGGTGGGGATGATGTAGTCCACCGACAGTTCGGATTCCTGCACGATGTCGGCGATCGCGTGCGCGGCGGCCAGTTCCACCTCCTCGGTGACTCGCGACGCGCCCGCGTCGAGCAGCCCGCGGAAGATTCCGGGGAACGCCAGGACGTTGTTGATCTGGTTCGGCTCGTCACTGCGGCCGGTGGCGACGATGGCCGCGTGTCGTCGAGCGATGGCCGGGTCGATCTCGGGAGCGGGATTGGCCAAAGCGAAGACGATGGCGTCGGGCGCCATCGAGGCGATCTGCTCCTCGGTCACCAGATTCGGCCCCGAGACGCCGATGAAGACGTCGGCGCCCTTGAGCGCGTCACCGATGCCGCCACGCAACTTGTCCTTATTCGTGCTCTCGGCGAGCCAGCGGCGGTCGGTGTCGAGGCTGGGGTCATTCTCGTCGATGATCCCGCGACTATTGACACCTACGATGTCGCCGACGCCTTCGGCCATGAGGAGTTTGGCGATCGCGACACCGGCGGCACCGACACCCATCAGTGCGACGCGCACGTCGCCGATGTTCTTCTTCACGAGCCGCAGGGAGTTGACCAGAGCGGCGAAGACCACGATGGCGGTCCCGTGCTGGTCGTCGTGGAAGACGGGGATGTTGAGCAGTTCGCGCAGGCGCGCCTCGATCTCGAAGCAACGCGGTGCCGAGATGTCCTCGAGATTGATGCCGCCGTACACCGGAGCGATGCACTGGACGATCCGCACGATCTCATCCACGTCCTGGGTGTCGAGACAGACCGGCCACGCGTCGACGTTGGCGAATTGCTTGAAGAGCAGGGCCTTGCCCTCCATGACCGGCAGGGCCGCCTCGGGTCCGATGTTGCCGAGCCCGAGGACCGCGGAACCGTCGGTGACGACCGCCACCGTGTTGCGCTTGATCGTCAGGTTGCGGACCTTGGACGGATCATCGGCGATTGCTTGGGAGATTCGCGCCACTCCCGGGGTGTAGGCCATCGAGAGATCGTCACGACTCTTGAGCGTCACTTTCGGCGCGATGCCGATGGTCCCGCCCAGGTGCATCAAGAAAGTGCGGTCACTCATGACCCTCACGTGCGCGCCGTCGATGGCGTTGACCGCGGCTTCGAGTCGCTGCGCGTGGTCGTCGTCGGAGGCGTTGCACGTGAGGTCAACGATCATCTTGCCCCCGATGGGGTCCGCCACATCGAGCGCGGTGACCAGACCGCCGATGTCACTCACCGCGCGCGAGATCGCGGCGATGGCCGATCCGTTCTCAAGGGACACGCGCATGGTGACGGAATATGAAGCACTGGGATGACTCACGACCAACCTCTTCTCACTGACAACCTGTTGATGGACACGGATGCGAACAACGCACCCCCTGCAACGTTATCGAGGTCAGAGGGGGTGCTGAGTCCGCCACGCAGGTCAAAGGTCACCCCATGGACCAGGCCGCAGCGCGCACCGACTCAGCGGACCCTGACAGACGGTGGTGTTGCGATGCACCCGCACGCCCGACACCCTCGCCCACGCGAACCACTCGCGCGACGTCAGTCACGTGATCACCAACGACTCGTGACCCTTGATCCGCCCTCGCCGCCACGGCTACTGCCCGGTAACGACGAGGGTGATGTTCTCGGACCCACCCCGCGAGTGATTCGACGACACGCACGACGCGGCGCGCAACCCTATCGAGCGCGACCGTGGACCCAGGACCGCGCTACACACCACGTGACGCGCGAGACGGCAAGTGGTGATCCGCCTCACGGTGCCCGAACGGTTCAATGATGCGGCGACGTCGAGCTCGACGACGAGTCGACGTCGACGTCGACGATGACCTTGACGTCAT
>Ga0307377_10006255_pt1 | contig 12517 bp, 11 predicted proteins | sample TR3MG_FD_202535 | JGI IMG/M metagenome (GOLD analysis project Ga0307377, IMG submission 202535) | Soil microbial communities from Risofladan, Vaasa, Finland - TR-3 | ecosystem: Environmental > Terrestrial > Soil > Coastal area > Acid sulfate soil | place: Finland: Risofladan, Vaasa | collected...
ACAGTAGCTTGAGTATCACCTGCAAAATCGATGACCTGTGTACCATCTACCTTGAGCTGAAATACTCCTGCTGCATTATCGACAACTAGATGAAACTCTATACAATGCCATCTATTTTGATGTATCTCTCCTCCACGAGCAAAGACTGTACTAAGATAATCACCTCTCCTAACCGCAAGAGTATGTGCAGTTAGGTTCAATGTTAAACTAATCTGAGGACTTCCAGCATTGTCGAATAGTATAAGGAGCATAGAATAGATAAAAGAGGCGCGCATACCAAATCGACCAAATACCTCTGTGATGCTTGCAGGAAGTGCAGCACCAGCATATCTAAAGTTATCAGGAATATAAAGGGAATATACACCTGTGCGTGCTTGTGCAGCACTTATTGTAGCACCACTGGAACTATCGAAAATTTGTATGTTTCCTGCTTCAAGACCACTCATCCATATTCTTGCCATTATAAATTAACCTCCGCCACTACTTGCCAACGCTGGGTTTCCAACTTTAGAGCCTTATATCGCTTCGTCGAGGAATCATAGACCAAAGCGAAGGCAAAGGGATCACCAGCCTTGTATAGTTCCTTCAACCAGACATAATTTCTTCCAACCGCTGCTTTTATCGTGGCTGGAACTATATTCAATTCTGTTCGACATCGAGATACTTCAGATTCAGTGAATTCCATGCTTCCTCCACTGGGTTTATACGCGCCCTTATTCTTGATGTGCCATACTATGCGGGTAGACATACTCTCTGGTATGGTAAACGATGGCCAATTGAAATCGTGACAGACAAAAGGCGTCACTACTTGAATGAGTGGATCGGCAGCATACTCAACATCTCTAAATGCCAGTTGGCGCATATACTCAACTTCATTGCCTCCCAATTTCACTCGCCATCCATCTGTCGTCGCACCACCTCCACGGTCGATACCGTGCTCTGTGATCCAGATTGGTGGCACACGAAATCCAGCGTCTCGTAAAGCCGCTACCCCACGTTTATAATGACCGATATGCCACTCATTTTCTGGGGTGGAATTAAGTGTGTCCATCCCATACTCGTGATTTACCAAAGCGTCAGCCTCTGCACAGGCTGGGCCAAAGATTTGCCACTTCTTATTGATCGTAGGCAGAGGATTAGCCCTTGGGCCTGCTGGCACTCCAGTAGAAAAGACGCCAACGCCCATCTTCTTATCCCTTTGGTGGGCCAATCGTACCAATTCTACATAGAACTCTGCTAACCATCGCATCGGGTCAAGGTCGTTGGGATCTTCTGGATTTCCTGTGTATGGCTCATTAGGCCCATGCCAAATCGCTATCCAAGGGCAATTCGCCCAACGCGGAGCACACAGGGCTACATATTCTCGCGCCCCCTGTGATCCTTTACGAATCAAAGCATGGTCAGGATCGCCCTTGAACCACAACCGCCCCATACATTGCACGCCAGGAAATGGATTATAATTTCCAAGTACGTCAGGATCGATGAGCATTGCCGCCCATACTCCCGAATCTTTTACGTGACGTACTACGAAATCATTTGGATCACGCAGAAAGGCGCAATTTTGAGCTTGCCACGACAATTTGCTCGGCATAATGAGATTTTCCTTTATCAAATAGTCTTTAGGATCGAGCCAATTCTTATATCCAGGATTGGATTTACCATTTATTTGAATCCCCCAGTGGAGATGTGGCCCTGTGCTCCTGCCAGTGTTGCCCGTCTCGCCAATAATTTGACCAGCTACTACTGTTTGACCGTATACTCCAATAGTCTTACTTAAATGAGCATGAAGAGTGAAAGAACCTTTTCCATTATACACCTGTACGGAATCACCATATTCACCTCTCCATCGAGGATCTATCCAGCCATCGTGGGTGGCAAAAGTAGGCGTTCCCACAGGGCAAGGGAGATCCGAACCTTCATGACCTGCCAAACCATAGGGTGCGTAGTCTGCAGGATTTTCACCGAATCGTTGGCTGATATAAGTGAATTCAGGCGGCAAAGGCCAGGATTTCAGGATCAATTAAACTTCTCTCCAAAACTCTGCGACGGTATAGATTTCCTCGGTAAAATTAGCCGCTTCACCAAAACCCTTGACCAGTATTGTCTCGAAACATTGATGCTGCACCTCTAAGGCATTTGCACCAGCTAAGGTGAAACGCCCAACAATAACCGATCTACTGGTAGTATAGCCAGCATCACCAGAAACTTCCGACGTACCCGACAATAAAGTAGTTGCAGTCGTAATGTTTTGGAGACGAGTTTGATGTTTCGAGACTCGAAAGGCGGGTGCAGAGATCAAACAACGATATGTTCCAGCAGCGAGCGTAATTTGGTTGCCTGCAATAGTGCAAATCGCCGCTGTATCAGCTTGCTCATTATTGATTACTCGCGTTCGCCAAGCTCCTAGTGTAAAATCTCCACCACTTGTATTTTGAGCTTTTACATCGCGCACGCAAACATAGGCGTCATAAAGCCCAGCAGCACCTGCGGCAGATAGGAGAAATTCCCTATCATCCGCGTGGATGGTCACGACGCCAGCATCACTTATTTGAATTCGATAAATCGGTATCTCCCAAAGGACTTCATCATTTTGAGTCAGACCTGGAGCAGCGGCATTTTCGACGGGATTAATGAGTCGAATCAATCTGATCGTCTGCGCAGTCTGATTCACTGGCTCTCTTGCCGCACTAGCTATATCCGCCCAAGTGCTGGAGAGGACGATTCTATCTCTACGCCAGTTTCCACCAGTTGCACTCGCAGGCGCAAAATCTACGTTGGTATTATTGTTATACCATCTCCCTTTAACTAAGGCCGCTCCAGAGGCTATCCTGAATTGATTGACGCCAGGGATTGAGCCGAGTAATTCGTTTCCACGAGAACGCAAAACACCCCTATTAATGTCTGAGTTGAACATATCACGATACATCTCAGCCCATTCATCGGCTGAGTAACGTGCTCGTGAGGCATCTCCAATTGCTATCCCATCTTGAGGTTGTGAAATTTGTGCCATATATTACTCTCCTATATTCCCAAGTATCTATTATACCATTCTATTCTAGCCTGTCCAACTCCACCCAAGTTTATTCCAGAGAAGTAGATTTCATTCACTCCCAAAGGTGCTAATGGAGAAGGATTCAAGTGAAATGTTCCTAAATCTGAATCGCTGCTCAAATAGCCAAGTAAATTATCTCCCGAACCGTTAGTTACTGTCTTTACTCCTGGAGTGGTGTTTATTGTGACTATTTCTCCAGCATCTATAGCATACTTTAGTTCTAATTTCTCATCAGTAGTAAGATTTTCTACGATAGGGCCTTCCATCGGCCCCTGAAAAATAACAGTAGGATGAGAAATCCAATTACCAGAATTCACTACATTTACTATTTCAGATAAGGCATCTGCTACATTAAACATGATTGGAAATGCCATAGGAAAGACCAACCAGGGTTCGATCTCTCCACCAGATATTTCTATTCCCTGTGGTGGACTATACCACACGGGGTCATAGGCAATTAGACGAAGAGAAATCCTCTGTGTCTCTGGCTGAATCTGATCGACGGTTCCCGCATCAAAACCAGCGTCGAAAACGACGTTCCACAGTTCATAGATATTTCCGTCGTCGAAGAGCACCTGAAATTTGAATTGTCCTAGTAAGGGATTTAGTAACTCGATTACTTGAGTTCGCAACGCCCACATCTGTGGCCTATCACAGCCCCTCAAGTGCATACTTATTTGCACTATCCTCGGCCTGAGCACTGTACCAAGTAGAGTCTCCCCGTGTTGAAACGGAGAGCGGGAAGTCCGATGCTCCAATGGAGGCATAGCCAAGCCGCTAATCTCCGTAAGAGCCATAGGCCAATCTAACCAAGTTTTTCCGTCACAAGCTGTGACGATGCGAAAAGTCTCGCCCTTCTGGTGTCTAATGCGCATAGGATAACATTAACTCCACGTCGTCCTTTATAGTAGCTATAGATTGCACTTTACCATAATGCGCTACTAATTGAATCGTCGGCCCAGTTACGCTAGATTGACTTGTTATTGACGGTGTAGGCACAGGTAATGGCATTGGCACAGTGCCTCCAAGAAGATCATTGGCCGATCTACCTTGCAGAATATCAAGTCCTTCATAGGCATCTCCAAGTTCTTCTAGGATCGTCGTAGTCGCCGCATCCAATGCCGCTTTCGCCGCCGCCTCCGACGCCGCTTTCGCCGCCTCTACCTCTGCCTCTGTAGTTGCGATTCTCATCAGGGCGAGTCCTTCATATAGATCTCCAATATCTTCTAGTGCATCAATTTGTTCTTTGTATTTATCTAAGATGTCCTTTTCTATTAGGAATCTAGCATCGGCCATCTTTTTATTAGCTTCGAGCCAACCAAATTCCTCTTCTAACTTATAAATTGTATCCTGTGTGGTAGTTAGAATGGCGTTTACTGCTTTAATTTGGCCATCGTAAAATTCTTTTACTTTCTCTAAGTGCGCCTCAGCTATGTCACGTTGATTTTCCCACCAGGTGGTCGTTTCTTCAAGAAATAATCTAATTTCAGTTTGCCGCGCACGCTCCAAGTCCAAGGCATCACGCGCAGCCTGTATTCTTTCTTCCTCACGAGCGATTAGGTCTCCTATGGCTGTAAGATCATCTCTCAACGCCTGAGTTCGTGCTATAGCTAATTCATCGAAATCTTCAAGTCTACGTCTCGCTTGCTCTACCTCTTCCTCGGCCAGCCGTCTTTGCTGCTCTAAAGTTATCCTGGATGCTGTCTGCCTCGCCTCCTCCAAGCGAAGATTCTCTTGTGCGAAAGTTACTCTATCTTCCTCAAGGGTCATGGCATCGACGAGTATCTGAAGACGCTCTTTCAGAGGTTCAAGTTGTTCCTCAAGAATATCTTTTACATCTTGCAATCTTTCACGTTCGTCTTTGGTCTGCTCATTTAGGGCTTTCATCTGTTCTTGTCGAAGATCGAGTTGGTCTTGTAAAACTGCTGATTGAGATTGCATCGTAAGGAGTCCAGCAGAAGTAACTCGCTGAAGGATTCTATTACGTAACTGCTCCATAAAGATTTCGTGATTGATTAGCTCAAGACGATCTCTGTCAACGTCGATGATTTCTTGTAAAGCGTCTCTCTGCTGCTCCAAAGCACGAAGATGTCTCTCGATTCGTTCCTGTTCTATCTCAGAGAGACGAGTCATAGAATCTATCTGCCGCTCGATAGCCCTTTGCTGCCTGCGGAGCGGAATCAGTACTAAATCGGCGTCGGCACGAATTTGAGTGAAGGCGTCCTGTAAAGGCCACAGGGCTTTATCGAGGGCATAGATTTGATCTTCGATTCCTCGTAGAGAAAGCTCCGCTGTTCTCAGAGCGATTTCCAAAGATCTTCGTTCGAGAGCGATCCTTCGCTCCAGCAAATCGAGTTGTCGTTGCAGAGATCTCTCTTGCGCTCGCATAGGAATGAGGATTTCAGCAGCAGAGGCTTCTACTCGCCGTAGGGCAGCCTCATAAGGCCACAGGTCTCTATCTAAATCTTTGGAGATGTCGCCAAGTAGTTTAAGTTGCGCCTGTGCATTCTTTAGCGGGCCTTCGGCTAATTCTTCGGCTGCAGTTGCTTCCCTCTGCAAGAGCACAATCCCTCTTTGAAGGAACTTTTCCTGCTGTTCCAGCGGAATAAGTATCAACTGTGATTTCGCTTTTGCAAGATCGAACGCCTCTTGTAAATGAGTCAAATCAATCTCGATTTGGCGGAGGCGAGCCTCTATTTCTTCTACTAAAGCATCTACAAAAGCTTTTCCTGCATCCTTTCCCGCTTTCTTGGCTTCGTCTACGACGAGTCCAAAGAACTTTCTAAATGACCTCACAAACCATTCAGCAAATTGTCGCTCAGGGGCTATTGTAAGAGGTCTACCACGTTGACCTCCAAGTGTGTTAATGAATCTTTGAAGAGAATCGGCAGCTTCATCAAAAGGAGCAGATACTAATGCTTCAGTTACACTTATCACTTCTTTACGAAGGAGTAATAATCCAGCAACGAAGGCAGCCAGAATCGCAACAGCAGGAAGAAGAGGAGCAATTGCAATACCGATACTTGTAGCGAAAGTTCCTATTATAGTTCCTATTTTCGTAAGGAGAGCACCATATCCAGCTATTCTAATAAGACCTATTAATGTAAGAGTGGAAGCTGTTGTAGCAGCAAGTGCTCCAGCGGCAAGTGCCAAGAGAGCAAGGGCAGTTTTAATAGGTTGAGGCAATTTATTTAGTTGGTCTAGGAAAGCATTCGCAACCTTCAAGACATCGATGTAAGCAGGAAGTAATCCTTTTCCAAGAGATTCCTGTAAATCTTTGATTTGAGTGTGGTAAATCTGAAGTTGTCCTGATCCACGTTCCCATAGTTCATTTTCTACGCCCACTAAAACATTAGTTCGTTTCAAAATCGCATTAAAAATTGCTTGACTACGTTCGCTCTCCGTCATATTTTTCGTGGCTATTTCCAGATTTTCAGCGAATTCGTCAAACGTTTCATTAGTACGCATTAACAAATCTAGTTCTTTCAACCCTCTGGTAGTTCTATTTACGATGGCATCAGTCATACGTTCAATAACTTCTATCGCCGTCAAATCATTAAGTACAGACTGACGTGTACCCATAAGTGCTATATCAGAAGCTTTAGTGTAATCAAACTTAGCAGCCATCAATCGAGAAACCATCCGAGTGGCTTCACCTGTGGTTATATTGAAATTTTCAAGCTCTGCTATTTCGGCTGCAACAGCATCTGTACTAGCATCTGTATATTCAGTGAGTACATCTAAAGCGAGGTAATACTTTTCGGCAGAGAGGGCTGCTTTTAGATTGACTTGACTGATTTTCAAGAGGGCAGCACTCGCTACTCCTGCCGCAAAACTAATCAGATATAAAGAACGTGTGAACTTTCCAGCTTCAATAGTAGCTAAGGCTTGTTCAGCACGCAGCTTTGCTGTCTGCGCTTGAGTTAACTTTAAGGCATCTTTAGCCACCTTACTTACTGTTGCGCCATGCAGTTGTGCTTGAGCAAACATTTCTTGCGTTGTTCTAGCTTCTATTGTGGCTTTAGCAGCATCCACAATGCCCTTACTCGTCTTCTTTGATGCAGATTCAAGAGTGGTCAGCAGTCTCAACGAGCGAGCAACACCTACTACTACAACATTTAAACCAAGTGTAGGCATTATTGTTTACCTACCTTATGGAGATTAACAATAATTCGTTTCATAGTGGTTTCAAGACGAGACAACTGCATTTGCATCGAAGCAGTATTTTTGATTACAAAATCCAAATCTACTAGAACCATTATTTTCTACTCAGAATTGTTGTGTCAATCATATTTTTCAGCCTAAAATGCGCCAAAGTCTGCGCCTTCTCCACTTGCGAAAGTCGCTGAAATTCATGCCAAGAGGCGTGGGCAAATCTGGCAGCTTCTCTACATTCGAAATCTCGACTATACCTAATCTCCGGTCCCTTCTGAGTCGCTTGCTGAAGGTGCTGTATCGGCATCCCGTCCACGGTCACGCTGAAACCGCTGCATGGCGACTTGGATCTCCTCCTCAGAGGTTCCAGCAAGCTTCATGCTCTCCTGTTGAAGTTTTACCAAGTCTCCTGTAGAAACGGCTACATAATATCGCATCCAAAGAAGTTTTCGTAGCGTCTTTTTCTCTGGAATCTCTATGCCAAGATCAGAAAGCTCTTCTACCCACGAATCATCTTCGCCATACTCAGGCAAATCTAGAGGCAACTGTAAAATCTTCAAGCCTCTGAGAAGAGTAAGATTGAGCACGGCATCACTGAGGATTCGATCCCGTTCTGATACTGCGACGAGATAGTCAGGATCATTAAGATTTGCTTCCCTGATCATCTTTCCCCGCACTTCCGTTTCTAAAATCGGTGGGCTTGGTTCTGGATACTGCGAAAACAGTGACTGCAACACCATATCTGGCACAGGCCGTGCTTCCACAATCGCACCGCTTGCAAGAGTGAGTACAGATTTTTGTGCTCCCTCTTTTTCGAGGGCCTTTCCAGCCAATTCATCAGCAACAAGACTCATTTTTCCTCCATCTTTCTTGAATTAAGAGATTTCTACCATCGCTGGGAAGTCGGGAACATATACCATCATAAATAAGTTTTCCCAATATTCACGCTCATGATTAGTTTTTAGATGACATCCTATACAAAGTGTTACTAAGTTTTCGGGACGGAGATCTTCCTTATCGTAATTTATGTGGTGTATAGAGTGTCTCCGTGTAGTTTGAATCTTTCCACATAATGCGCAAGTAAAGTTGTCTCGTTTCCGAATCGCATCCCGAAGACGCTTATGCCAACCCATAGGATAGGGCAAAAATGATATGCCACCAAGCCAATTATGATTGTACTCACCACTTATTGCTTTACTGTGTTTCTCGCGTGTCTCTTTACTACGAAACTTACCAATCTTTGCTGCACGTATTTTCGCACGTGCCTCTACACTGTGATGCTTACCATACATAGGATGTCGTTCGCCAATCAGTGCCTCGCCCATTTTCGCGCGTGTCGTTATGCTGTGATGTTTGCCATAAAAGGAATTTCGCTCGCCATTCTGTGTCTCGCTTCGTGTTTGCCTGCGTTCAGGAGTCCACGCATTACACATTTTTGCGCGTGTTTCTGCACTATGATGCTTACCATAATTAGGATTCCGCTTGTCCTTCTTAGCCGCAGAATTTCGCTCACGCCATAGATCATATTCAGGAGACTTTCTCCACTTATCGTACTCTGGTGTTCCTCTCTTATAGACCATTTGTGCGTCTCTTATACAAATTTTTCCTCCTTATATTGGGGGCGAGGCTTCTGACCTCGCCCCTTTTAAACTCAGCCTTCTCCAACAACAACTATTCCATCTGCAAGTGTGCGATACCCACCAGCCAGAACGAAGTTAGGATCTCTGCATACCGCAAGTTCTGTCAAGGCAAGATTGTCTGGGACAGACGATGCCTCCTCTTCTGGAACTACGTACCAGGAATTTCCGTTGTCGAGGCTCCGTAGTATTCGTCCATCACTCGTCGCGCTCGGTGGCGTCCCTACTGCATCGTAGGCATAAACCATAAAGCCCACAGAGGAATTTGTGTAGCCATAAAAAACGATGTCCTCCACGATACCACTTCCGTCATCGGGGAATTCCTTCTGTACCCAAGCCACAGCCGCATTTAGTGTGTAGTAAAGGTTACCATCTGCACCACCGACCAACCAATGATATGGTGTCCTCGTCCATACGCAGTAGAGATCAGAGGCAGTAGGCGATGCAGCCGCCGCAGCCCAAGTCAATCCCCCGTTAGTTGTCACTACTACCGTACCGAGTTCGCCGACTGCCACCACGTTTCGACTGGTCGCAGCATGAACATCCAAAAGATCGTCCCCAGCAGCAGCCGCGCCAGCATCCTGAACTTCGTAAGCTGCAGCAGAGGTGATGTCGTCTGTGAAGTATACGTAGCCGTTCTGTCCGACAATCCATACCTGTGTTGGAGAGAATGCGAAGATTGCCAAAGGCAGTGCGCCTACTTGGAACACATTCGGGACTTCCGTCCAAGTATCCAAGTCAGACAAACTTGCGTAGTGCAATCCTGTAGAACCAGCAGAGACTACAGCTACACGACTTCCAACACAAGCCATTCCAGATACGTCGGCGTCGTGGAGTGTATCGATGTCCCACTCGTTCCAGTTCAAGCCTTTATCCAGAGATTCGAGTAACTCAGGAAGATCATAAGGAGATCCCGCAACTGCCGCTGTAGCAGCCAACAGCCGTCGGCAACCTCCAGACTCCCAACCACACTCACCACAGGATAAATCGTCGCAGATAGCGACTGCCAAAACTGGAGTATCGGTCTCACTAGCGGCTCGTTCGGCGTAGGTCATCCTTTCGATGAAAATGCGCGTCCAAGAAGTGATGCTTGCGGTGAGCATAATCAAAGCTTCGTCGGTAGGCTCCAAAGAGGAAAGTTCATCTGAAGATTCCTCTGTGATTCCAGACCTCTCAAACTTGATGATTTTCTCCCATCCCCTATTGAAATCTGTAGGATCAGCACACCTTCCATAATGCACATCCAGATCGAAGTCGCATTCTTGTTCGAGAATTTCATTGACAAGTCCGAATCTAGCATCGACCGATGTAGTCGGAAGTCCGCCTTCTCCTCTGATGACATCAACCACTTCGTATTGCCCATATCTCTCAGGGGAGGGACAATATACTGGTGTGAGATCACCACGAGATTTGGTGTAACCCCCAACTCTAGCACAGCCGAGATAAACATTATTGTGGGAAGGATTTCGATAAGGCTGTATGAAAGCCCTTCCTTGCCCACGTTTCCAAAAGATGTCAGTCATTTTATTTCCTCCATTAAGTCAGGGCGTATCCAACGCCCAAATATTGCGAAACAATCAACCACGCTTCCCAAGCTCCATTTTTAGGCCCAAATGGAGCTGTCAACTGTTCAAAAGCTACGGGACTTGTTGGCCTAGATTGCCATTCCTGTGCCAACTTCTCAGACCCACCGCAGCCACAAATTGGCTCAGTGAGCAGAGAAGTAGCGAGAGCTGCCACGGCTCTATCAAAGGGCGCAGCCATTCTTCCCTGGTAATTCACAGGAAATCCAGCCCTATAATAGAGATTGGCATAGTACGGTTCATCTGTGATATTGAAATATGCAGCTAACCATGTTGATGTAGCACTATCCCAAACCGCTGGAACCAATGTTACGATTCCAAGATTAGGATTTCTCGCCCGCAGCACTCCAGATGCTGTTACAAAGTTTATTCCAGTGCTTCTTTCCCACTCGAAGACTGTGGGAGCAAAACTCGTTCCTTGTTCAGATGTGTGAATATCATAAACGAATACTTCATCCAAGTAAACAGTTATGTCGTCGCCATTTATAGCGACACCTTTTTGCCAATTTATAGGATACACAAATTGTGCGCTTTGCCCTTCGATTACAACTTGTGTGCTCGTAAGTCCTATCTTAAGTCCTCGAATACGATTGATTTCATCTGTATTAGTTGTAGGAAAAACACCGATTCTCTCTTTAGTCAAAACTATGTTTGCATTGATATAAGGTACGGTTACTCTGGCGATTTCCTTGAAACCATCGCCATCTAAATCGAGATATTGAACTGGTCGATTGCTCCCAATCGCATCGATCTTTTTTCTTCCACCCTCTATGAAATAACCATATCGCGTAGTAACCGTCTTTCGTCTATCTTGATTCTGAGCTGGATAATAGATCGTTCCATAATTAGTCAACACTCGATCTTGCCTTGGATAAGTGTGCTTCTCAGCCTCGAACCATCTTGGAGCTGGCGAGAACTCTAATTCATTCATTATCATCTGCTCGGCTTGAGCGATAGCCCGCGCCAACCCCTCCCGTGAAGCCTTGCCTTTATCCATCCAGTCATATTGATACCAGATAGATTCACAGGTCGATACTACAGGGAAAGCATTACACCTCATTTGATTGAAGTGACGCGGATCGAGTCCGAGAATTTCTGAATAATGATCCAAGCTTAACAACGTAGGAGTATCAGCTCTAGCCATTTATCCCTCCGCAATCGCAAAGTCAGGTAAAGCACTAAAATAATCTTTATCACGAAGATTGACCAACTTGGTTGAATTCGCTCCAGTACCAAATCGATAGACGCTTCCCGTGGGAGTCTTGAAATTCCTCGAACCCTGATAAATTCCCAGATATGTAACAGTTATCAATCCATCGAGATTCCTAGATTTTAATGAGTCTAATTTTTTCCTGCACCTGCAACCCATTTGAATTGTCCTAATTGTTGCGTGAAAAAGAATACATCGCCACTCAAAACAGTGAACCTCTTATGGTCTACCCCATCAAATTTGTATAGACTTCCAAGGGGAGTATTCACCGTCCTCGATCCTTTGTTGTCTCCTGTGTATTCAAGAATTACAGTAGGATGTCCCCTCAAATCTGGAGGCCGGCTTTTTATATTAACGACGTTCCTGCTACAACCACAGCCCATCTACTGCGTCTCAACAACTTGAAAGTCGAGCATTCGCTCAAAAAAGTGTACGTCTTTTATCGGAACCCAAGATTGTCGTTGACTGCGCCCATCAAATCTATAACGGTTTCCTAAAGGAGTCCTAAAAGTACGTGCTCCCATATTATCACCTGTGTATTTGATTAGTGCTTTCGTTGCCATCACTTCATCCTTTTTGATTAACTTCTTAATTAATGGATCTTCAGGTAATATCACTAATCCCAATTCTTTAGGAGGTAGGGCTTCCAAAACTAAATATCTCTGCCTAAATCCCTTCATCAATTCTTCTGCGTTATCGAGACACTCTTCCCTTCTCTTGCCGCTTTCGTAATGGTATGAAAATAGTGGTTCGGGAACTCTTATCCCATGATAACCTTTATGCGCTAGTTGTACAGTATAGTCCCAATCCTCCCAAACAGGAATCTCTTCATTGAATCCGCCGACTTCATCGAAGGCTTCTTTTGGATGCAGGAAGGTGA